>JGI12048J13642_10476060_pt1 | contig 21667 bp, 17 predicted proteins | sample ElkSlonscriptome_16_FD_13642 | JGI IMG/M metagenome (IMG submission 13642)
TGACGATTTCTTCAACTGCCCTCATTTCTTCAGAGATCATTTGCTCTACTTCGATTCGGATGTCTTCGTCCATATCATCCGATAACCACATTTCGTCCATACCGCTTACATCTATCTGAACCTTTTCAAAATCACTTTCACGCATAAACAAAAATGAATTTTCACCATGATCGATAGTATACTTTCCATCGAATGCATCGGTGTCTATGATTTCCGTTTTCTCGGGATCGAGATTCTGATCCAGTAGAAATTGCTCCACCGAATAATCAGAATTAGCTTCAAAACTAGTGTCCATTACCGTGGCATGCCCATCGGCATAGTGAACGACGGTCACCTTAATTTTTACAGGGTCGTTTTCTATTTTGGGAACTGCTGCTATGGTAATGGCTGCCGTCAATAGTGTTCCTAAGAGGTAAATGCTTCTTTTCATGATTTTGGGATTTATTGATTTCTGAAACAAAGCTAGGTGAGCAGAGCCATGACATGAGTTAAGGCACAGTCAAAGAAGGTTAAAGAAAGGTTAAAGTCCTTGTCTTCGGCGCACCGTCGTGATAGATTTGTGTGCAATGCAGCGCCGAACAATCAATATACTCGCCGCCTTTATGGTGATTTCGCTTCTCGGAATATTGGGATTGCAAGCCTATTGGCTGAAGCAGACCATCGTCCGAAGCAAAGCTGATTTTGATCAACGTGCCAACCGAGCCCTGCGCGCTTCAGCCCTCGAACTAGCCAAACTGGATATTGAGGATCATCTGGAAATTCAGATTGATGAAATCATGGAGTCGCTCACTTGGACGGATGAACTAGCCCGAGATACGACCATCCAAATCATTTCTAAAAAAGAAAAGCGATGGGTGGTCAGTGAAGACAATCAAGCGCTGATCGAAATAGAAGAAGAGCTAAAAGGTCAGAATCACCTGTCGGACAGAAAGAACATGATTGTAATCGAATCGCTGAAAACTGACGATGAAAGAGAAAAAGTTGAAGTAATTAAAAGACAAGGCATGGAGGTAATCGAACAGGCCATGCAGAGTGTGATCATTCGAGAGATCAAAAATGAAGTGAGCCTTGAAGAACTATTGGGCATGCATGACGTGGGCGAGATTATCAGAGAGAAGCTTGGCAAAGAGGGCATTGATATTCATTTCGATTATGCGGTGATCGTAGATTCGATTATTACCGAATACTCTTCCACTACTGATTTGGAAGTCACTCCTTATAAAGCATCCCTTTTCCCTGAAGATGATCTCAAGGCCTTTTTGTATTTAGGATTTTCTTCTCAGGGAGCCTTCGTTTTGAAAAACACAGCAGAGGTGCTAATTCTTGTCACCCTCTTTTCACTTTTGATGATTAGCACCACGGTGTACGCCATTCGCTTTATGCTTAGGCAAAAACGCTTGGCAGACATGAAGACGGATTTCATCAACAACATGACACACGAGTTTAAAACGCCGCTGGCTACCATCGGGCTAGCCGCCGATAGTCTGAGGCACCCGAAAATGTCAGGAAGTAAATCGGAAATAGATCGCTATTCACATGTTATTTCGAAGGAAAGCCAACGTCTCAACTCTCATATTGAAAGCCTTTTGCAACTGGCAAAAATGGAGCGTGGCGAACTTTATTTGAAAAAGGAAAGGCTCGATTTAATCGAACTGGTGAAAGCAGGAATTGACGACAACCGACTTCTACTCGAGCATTCAGGTGCCAAAGTGGAAACCCGCTTTCCCGAAACGGATTGCCAAATTTTGGTGGACGCTTATCACTTTCGAAACACCATTTCCAACCTCATCGACAATGCGGTGAAATACGCCAAGGAGGCTCCCGAAATTTTTATCGAAGTAAAACGGGATGAGACCATGGCTGAGATCGTCATTCGCGACAAAGGGCGGGGAATGAACGAGGAGACGAAGCGACGCGCATTCGAATCATTTTACCGAGAACAAGGTGGTAATTTGCACGAGGTAAAAGGGTTTGGTGTTGGATTGAGCTACGTAAAAAAAATCACTGAAGGTCATGAGGGCAGCGTAGAGCTTCGCTCAAAACCCGGAAAAGGAACTACGGTAATCTTAAAAATTCCCTGCGTGTGAATGCGAAGATTCTCTTAGTGGAAGATGAGGCAAATTTTGGTCAGGTTCTGAAAAGCTACCTTGAACTGGCGGACCATGATGTTTGTCTGGCTACGGATGGTGACCTGGGCTATTCTCGATTTAAGGCAGGAGACTATGATCTATGTATCTTGGATGTGATGATGCCCAGGCGTGACGGATTTACTCTGGCTGAAGACATTCGTAAGCTGAACCGTTCCATTCCCATCATTTTCCTCACTGCCCGTGGCGGAAAAGAAGACCAGATCAAAGGTTACCGCTCGGGCGGCGATGACTATCTCACAAAACCCTTTGACTCGGAGGTATTGCTCTTGAAAATTCAGGCCATTCTTGGGCGAAACAAATCGACGGAGAAGCCACCCGAGGAGTTGGAAATCGGAGCGTACACTTACTTTCCCGTCAAGCGTTTTTTAAGCTTTGGCGGAACAGAAGAAAAGCTGAGCCCTAAAGAGGGCGCTCTTTTGGAGATGCTTTGTCATAGCGTCAATGAGGTGATGCCGAGATCGGAAGCTTTGCTTAAGATCTGGAAAAACGACGATTACTTCACCACCAGAAGTATGGACGTATACGTAGCTAAATTGCGGAAAAAACTCAGTGCAGATTCACGCATTTCGATAGAAAACGTTCACGGAACGGGCTTCATCCTGCGTATCGATACACAGTAAACAGATCATCTCTTCCTCTTTTTCTTCTTTCCCTTTTGTCTTTTATGAAAGGCTCCCTTGAAATTCGGATCCGCCTTTTGTTTGAAAGCGTCCAGTTCGCGTGCAATTTCTCTTGCCTCGCCGGGAAGCTCCTCCCCTATTTCCACGGCTTCGGGCCAAGACTCCAACGGAATAACTTCTCCCAAAAACGTTTCAATTTTCTTAATCAGAAATTCTTCAGCCTTATTGGCCAGCGTCAGGGCCATCCCTTCCTTGTGTATGCGCGCCGTACGCCCAACGCGGTGTAGATAGTCTTCTGGAACTTTGGGAACTTCAAAGTTGATCACGTGGCTGACATTGGCCACATCAATTCCGCGGGAAGTCACATCGGTAGTAACCAAAATGCGAACCTCACCCTTTCGAAAATCTTCCATGGCATTGATTCGCGTGTTCTGAGCTTTATTGGCATGAAGGACACGAACGTCGCCGATTTCTTTTCGCGAGAGAAAGGCTGAAACTCGTGTGGCAGAATCCTTGGTTCGACAGAAAACGATCACTCGGTTCCATTCTTCTTTTTGAAATAAATAGAGCAAGAGATTGAGCTTGGAGCGAAAGTTTTCCACCCGCATCCACCGCTGGTCTAGTTTCTCAACCGGCTTTTCCTTCATGCTCCCTTCCACACGTGTGGGAAATTCCAAGAACTCGTCGGCCATGTATTTTACTCTTTCCGGAAAAGTAGCTGAAAAGAGAAGGTTTTGCCTTTTCACGGGGATGACTTCAAGCAGCGATTTAAGCTGCCGCAAAAACCCCATCTCCATCAATCGATCGGCCTCATCGAGCACGAGCGTTCGAACGGTTTTAAGTTCGACGTGACCATTGCTGTATAAATCTAAAAAGCGTCCCGGTGTAGCCACGATGATTTCGCAGCCCCCCTCGAGCTCCTTTGCCTGAGCCGTCTTTCCTACTCCACCGTAAAGGCAAACGCTTCTAATGTTCGTATTTACCGTAAGAGCAGCCAGCACATCATATATCTGAAGAGCCAATTCTTTGGCCGGTGCCATAATCAGCCCTTGCGGCCTTCCGTCGCCCGCCTGTTTAATTTTCATGACTAATGGAAGCAAAAAAGCCAAGGTTTTACCGCTCCCGGTTTGTGCTATTCCCATTACATCTTGACCGGAAAGAGCGGGCGGAATTCCTTTGGCCTGAATCTCAGTAGGCTGGGTAATTCCCATGCCTTCCAATGCATCAATGAATTGGCGGGTTACCTTTAGATCTTTAAATCCGTTTTGCATTGGCCAAAGTTAAGTTTTCGAAAAATACGGAGGTTTAAGGTCGGAGAAACTTTGGTTAACCTTAGAATACTTACTTTCGCGTGCCTACTATCAACTATGCCAGCAAACGGTAAATTTGAGGATATCCGACCTTATCGGGATGAAGAAGTGCCGGAAGTAATCAGCCGAATCCTGCGGGACAAAGGTTTTTCCAATCTTCTGCGTTACGTTTACCCCGAGACACCCCTAGACCCTATCAAAGAGCGTGTAGCTTCAGTGAAGACCATTGCCGATTTCCAGGCTAAAGTGGCCCATCCTGCCATGCGGAAGCTGGTGAATGAAACGACGGATGACATAACCGTGAGTGGACTCGAAAATATTCAAACGGACGGATCACACCTGTTCATATCCAATCACCGCGACATAATTCTCGACTCCGCCATATTGAATATCATGCTCTATGAAGCAGGTCTGGGGACGTTTGAAACTGCCATTGGAAGTAATCTTCTCGAAGAAGATTTGGTGAGAGATTTGACCAAGCTCAACAAGAATTTTACCGTCAAACGAAACGCGGGTGCTCGGGAATTTTACGAGAATTCAGTGAATCTGTCCAAGTACATTTATCACTCCATTACCGAAAGATCGTCGAGTGTTTGGATCGCCCAGCGAGAAGGCAGAACAAAAGACGGGATCGACAAGACTCAACCCGGATTGTTAAAGATGCTCAGCATCAATTGCGATAAACCGCTACGCCAATGTTTTCGAGATTTGAATATCACTCCTGTCGCTATTTCGTATGAATACGATCCCTGCGATGTATTAAAAATCCCTGAACTTAAGGCTCTGTCAAGGGAAGAGAAATACGTAAAACAACCCGGCGAAGACTATCACAGTATTCTTACAGGATTGACGGGATACAAAGGTCGGATTCACTTAAGTATTGGAAAACCGCTGACGGCAGAGTTAAATTCGCTGAAAGATTTTGACAGTCCGAACGATAAGCTGAAAGAGTTAGGCGAATTAATCGATCAGCGGGTGTATGGTCAATACAAACTTTGGCCAACCAATCATATCGCCTTCGATTTGCTGCGTGGAGAATCGAATTCTCCGCGATATTCAGACGAAGAGAAATCTAAATTCATGGCACGGATGGAAGAACAACTCAAAGCGAAGGGATTGACTACCGAAGAGGATAAATATTTCCTTCTAAATATGTACGCCAATCCTGTAAAGAATTTCAATACCGTCAGTACGGAAGGTTCAGTTTGAAATAATATTTCAAGCAGAGTCCGTAGGAAAACAAATTCACTTCATACGTATCAAAGTCAAAGGTTGGAATAGCGGCGTAGCGCACTACCGGCTCGATTCGTAAAGCAGAGACTCTGTCAATGGCCAACTCTACTCCCGCGCTGAGCGAAGCGGTTAGATTAAAATCGGATGGAGCAGTAGAAAACTCATTGTCAACAGATTCTTCAAGGCCGGATTGAAAATGATAGATCCGAGTGGATCGGGCATCGAGCAGGTATTCGGGCGTTACGCCCAATGACCAGGTGAACCTCCATTTCTTACCCTCAGAAACATAGGCTAACCTAAGTGGTACTCCTATCGAGAGAAATCGGTTTTGTGTTTCGATCTCTTCCGTCGTTTCAAAACCCGGATCATCCGAATTGAGCACTCCTGACAAGACGAGCGATTCATATGTCAAGTCCTTGATAAATGAATTGTATCCGTCTTGCGAAAAACTAAGTCCGGTTTCAAAAAACATTCTCCTCGCGAAGGGTTTCACATAAAATGCTTCTGCAGTAAAACCAATAATTGATTCGTTCAATTCATTGCTTTGATCGATAAATTCATCAATACCCGGGACGAAGTCAGTTTTAACCAAATTTCGAGAAGAAAACTCAGGTGAGATTCCAACACCAAAATTTTGAGCATTTATTTCGGAAAAAATAGAACAGACCAAAATTCCGCTTATAGCAAAGGATACAAAGAGACAATTCAATTTCATCATTCAGGTTTTATGGCAGGTAAGATAAAAATCCCTGCGATAAAAATTCAACCAAAATGAGGAAAGGAATGAACGCCTAATCGTTACTAACTCTCCTTCCAGTTCAGAATTTCATCAATCGTGTTGACGGACACGGCGTGATAATTTCCTCGGGCTTTGGAATATACCTTTTCTGCCCAAGCTTTATGCTCCGGTGTTCTTGCCAATTCAGAATAGAGCGGTTTCAAAAACTTTCTTCGGCCTACTTTAATTAGAAATGCTTCTAATTGAGGAAATGCTTTACGGTAGTCGTTCTCAATGGCCTTTTCAAACCACACGGCCGCAATCTCACTATTCTTTGAATTGGTCAGATCGAATTCCGTATCGAGTTGCGACAAACGTTCCTTGCCTACATTCTCGGGAATCGCTCGTAAAAAGTATAGCCATTCATGAGTGGTCCAATCTCCGGTTTCTAAGTCTGAAGCTTTCTTCTCGCCATCCAACCAAGCGATGCGGGAACTGTCTACCGCATCAAATCGATCTGACGAAGGAACAGGATGGTTTTCGGGCAAGCCGGGAGCGTAAATCCATTGATCCACGTCAGGCTTCTCTTCCAATTCGTTCAATAAGTTAGTGTTGAGGTATTCAATAAACGATTCAGTAGTCATGGTTTGGAAAGCATTCTCTTCGAAGTAGTTTTTTAAGAATGCATCGAAACGTTCTCTGCCTACCAGAGATTCAAGCCATCTTAAGAACAGATAGCCCTTTTCGTAAGCGATGTCGGTCATCCCGTCATCGGGATTTCTTCCTTTCAAATTGAGTTTAAGATGTGTGTCTTCGCTTTCCGCTCCCAATTCGGTAAGCGTATGCTGTAAATCCTGATAGCCCAACTCGTTGAGCATATTTGCATAACTCTCACCGTAAACGGCTTCCATGATGCGCTTTTCGAAATAAACCGTAAAACCTTCATTTAGCCAGAAATCATTCCATGTAGCATTCGTAACCAAGTTTCCGCTCCAACTATGCGCTAATTCGTGCGCAATAAGTGAAGTCAATGAGCGATCGCCTGCGATGATGGTTGGGGTGGCAAAAGTGAGTTTAGGATTCTCCATTCCCCCAAAAGGAAAGCCCGGAGGAAGAACCAAAACATCGTATCGATCCCAGCTATACGGGCCGTAGAGTTCCTCGGCAGCCAAAAGCATTGTTTCCATATCCGCAAACTCATAGGCGGCTTCATCGAGCATACCGGGCTCAGCGTAAACACCTGTATGTTCCCCCAAAGATTCGAATGCCAAATCACCTACGGCCAAAGCCATCAAATAAGGAGGAATGGGTTTATCCATTTTGAATTGGTAAACGCCGTTTTCACTCTTCTCTGTCGGGTTCTCCGCGCTCATCACGGCCATCATTCCTTCGGGTACAGCAACGGTAGCATCATAAGTTATGCGCAGTGCAGGTGAATCTTGAAGCGGAATCCAAGAGCGGGTCAGTATGGCTTGGCCTTGGGTAAAGAGAAAGGGGGCATTTCCGTCATTGGTTTGCGCAGGATCCATCCACAGCAATGCGGCCGCTTCGGGAGAGGTCGCATAATCAACCGCAACCTTTTCAGTTTCGTCATTGAGTTCGATTACCAGTTTATCCCCGTTTTCATTGCCTTTGATCAATTTATACTCCAAAGCTTTGCCATTCGACACATCGCGAACCTGATCAATAGTCAGCTCATCTGCATCCAAGATTAGATTGTCGTCGGTATTGCGTTCCAGATCATAGATGACCGTTCCTGAAATTTTTCGCTCATCGAAATTCACAGCCAATTCAAGGTATAGATGCGTTACTGCAACCTCATTGGGTTTTGAAAAACTGTGCGAGTCTTTCGCATATTTAGTTTCCATGGTTTCGGTGGTTTCTTGGTTGGTTGAGTTGTTCTCAGACGTCTCGCAGGCCATCACTACGGTGGCTAATGCGATAAGAGGAAATTTAATTCTCATCATTAATTTGAATAATTTTCTTCAGACTCTTCAGTTCTTTCTGTCGGTGTCCAAATATTATTGTCAGGATTCACATCGGCCATTCTCCTTGATGAGTCGATTTCCAAACGCTCTATATCCTCGATTTTCTTGTCAAGGGTAAGCACGTATTCCGGATGGGTCCACGGCCAATCTTCTGCCACGGAAAAGTCGACACCATCAGGGGATGGCTTTGATCCCCGCATCATTCGCAAGGGAATATTGATCATCTCTCTGCTTCCATCTTTATAGGTAATATAAAGGTCTACCGGCATCGGAAAGTTCCCGATGCGCTCCATTTTCACCTCAGTTTTTCTGCTCTCCTGCTCGACTTCCGTAATGGCATAATCGATCACCTCTGTCGTGTTCAGCATATAATTCAAATACCATTTGAGTTCGATACCACTCACTTTTTCCATCACGTGTACAAAGTCATTCGGGCTTGGATGCTTGAAGCTCCATTCCTCAAAATAGCGTAGGATGCCTTTTTCCAAGTTTTCCTGTCCCAATACATATCCGAGTTGTGCGATAAATACCGCTCCCTTGGAGTAAGAAGAAGCGCCATAAGCGTAATTCGTATTGAAATGGTCGGCCATTTTCGACATCGGCTCCTCTTTCCCGCTCGTAGCCAGACTTATATACGAATCAAAATAGCGTGCGCGGCGCGTATCTTCGTCAGGGTTGAAGAGATGGCTCATCACTTTGCTTGAAGCAAAAGATGTAAATCCTTCATCCATCCAGGGGTACATTCCCTCATTGGTCGCTAAAAGCATCTGATACCAAGAGTGCATGACTTCGTGCGCGGTAACACCGATCAAACTGCTGAATTTTCGTTGCCCCGTAATTAACGTTGCCATAGCGTATTCCATCCCGCCGTCTCCACCTTGAATAATTGAGTATTGTGGGTATGGGTATTTTCCAAAATGAGCGCTGGCGTACTCAAACATCGGTGCAACATACTCGGGTAACTTCCCCCAGTTCTTTCTCAGGTCCTCGGTGTCTTTGTAGAGGTAGTGAATGACCGTTCCGTCTTTAAGCACCTGCTTTTCATGCGCATACTCTTTATCTGCTGCCCAGACAAAATCGTGCACATTTTCTGCGGTAAAGTGCCACGTCCATTTTGCTCCGTCCCGGAGCTTTAGCTTTTTACCGGGTTCTTCGTAGCCATGACCTATTTCCCGGGGATTCTCCAAAACACCGGTTCCTCCCAAAGTGTAGGCGCTATCGATGGTTATTTCTACATCGAAACTACCCCAAACTCCGTGAAACTCTCGTGCGATATAGGGATCAGCGTGCCAGCCCATTTCGTCATATTCACTTATTTTCGGATACCACTGGGCCATGCTGTAGGCTACACCTTCTTTGTTAAATCGTCCCGAACGCCTGATTTGTTTTGGCACCTGACCTTTAAAGGTCATCTCAAATTTGGCTTTTTTTCCCGGAAGGATCGGTTTAGCCAAGTCAACTTCCAAAATAGTTCCGCTTTCGCTAAAGCGAGTAGGCGAGCCGTTTTGCTCTAGTGAAGAAACACGCATGTAACCAATTTCATCTTCCGAGAGTTTTGCAACTCGATCGGCCACACGCGGGTCGGGATCTTCGATGGTTCGAGAGCGAACATCCATCATGCTCCCGGGTTGAAAGGCATTATAGTAAAGGTGAAAATAAGCTCTGAATAAGGTGTCAGGAGAGTTATTGCGATACGTTAATTCCAAATTACCGTCGTAGCGATGAGTAGCATCGTCAAAATCTACCTCGATTTCGTAGTCAGCTTCCTGTTGCCAATAAGTGTCTTGCGAGATGGCTTGGGATGAAAAGAACACAAGCACTAATCCGAATAGTTGCCTCATTAAATTTTTTGAATTGGGCACAAATATACACTTTCGTATGCCTTCCGCAGAGGCAGTAGACATTGAGAAATGTTAAGGAAACTCAAAAGGAACTTATCTTCGCAACTGAAATCCATCCCACGAGAATGAAATTATCACGCACTTACACTTTGAAGGAAATTGCCGAATTAGGTGATTGTAAATACCAAGGACCCGAGAGTCATCCCATAACAGGAATAAACGAAATTCACGTTGTAGAACCGGGAGATGTAGTTTTTGTAGACCACCCAAAGTATTACGATAAAGCCTTGAACAGCGCCGCGACAACCATAATTATTGATAAGGAAGTGGAAGCGCCCGAGGGCAAAGGATTGCTCATTCATGAAAGGCCTTTTGAAGTTTTTAATAAGCTCAACAAGCATTTCATGCCGGTGCAGGATTGGGATGACCCGAAGCCTGAAATCCACCCTTCGGCCCGGGTAGCGCCGGGAGTTGTCATTGGTCAACGCGTAAAGATCGGAGCCAATACTATTATCCATCCTAATGTGGTGATTTATGACAACGCTGAAATAGGTGATAACGTGGAGATTCACGCCAACACAGTGATCGGTGGTCACGCCTTTTACTACAAGAAAGACGAGCGCTACAACAAAATGCATAGTTGTGGGATGGTAGTGATCGAGAATGAAGTCGAGATCGGTTGTGGCTGCACCATTGATAAAGGTGTGACCGGTGCGACCGTAATCGGGCAGGGAACCAAAATCGACAATTCGGTACACATCGGTCACGATACGGTGATTGGAAAAATGTGTCTGATTGCCGCTCAAGTCGGAATTGCCGGCTGCGTAACGATCGAAGAGGGTGTAACCTTATGGGGGCAAGTAGGCGTTCGGAGTGATATCACCATTGGCAAAGGAGCAATCGTATTGGCTCAAACCGGTGTTTCAAAAGGATTAGACGGAGGAAAAACCTATTTCGGCAGCCCCGTAGCAGAATCCAGAGAAAAACTTAAAGACCTCGCCAACACTCGAAAAATTCCCTATATCTTAGATGAATTGAAAAAGCTTAAGATTGACGGATAAATCCAAAAAGAAGCAGATTGCCGACCATCAAGAAAAGACGGATCAGCGAATAAGCAGCTACGAAGTTCGGATTCAGAAGAACAAGGATAGGATTAACAGACTGAATTCAAAGCTCGATATCCTTCTTGAGACTACAAATGCCATCAATAGTAACAAGAGTACGACCGAACTCCTTGCGCAATATCGGCATACCGTAGAACATGATCTCCAAATCCGTCGTTTGGTTCTTTACATGCAAATTGAGAATATCTGGAGTTGTGCCCTACAGTATGGGGTAGATGAAGACTACGGCGACGACATCAATCTCTTTCAAAATATCAGCGAAAAGAATGATGTTGTCTATTTGCGCGATCAAGACAATCCGAAAATCAGAAACTTCGATTTTTTAATTCCCGTTTTTCACGATGAAAAGCCGCTGTGCTACGTACTTATAGGAGATATCGATGAGAATGAAATTCGGATGAGTCCATCGATAAAACACCGAACATTTATTCAAACGCTGACCAATATCGTAGCGGTTACCATCGAGAACAAGGCGCTGTTTAAACGATCCCTTCGGCAAGAACGGATTGATACCGAACTGAAACTTGCCGCCGAGATGCAGGCATTGATGGTAGGTAGCGGTAGCCAAGAATATCCTCTCTTCGAGGTTGCGACCTATTACCAACCCCATCAAGCTGTTGGCGGTGATTTCTGCGATTTTATCCCTTTGGGAAACGACGAGGCCTTCTTTTGCATGGCTGATGTATCAGGAAAAGGCGTAAGTGCCGCATTTTTAATGGCTACCATACAGGCACATCTCAAAGCATTGATTGAGCACACCAACTGGACATTAGAGGGGTTGGTAGAGCTACTGAACAAAAAGGTGAACGAAGTGTCAAGAGGTGATAGATTCGTAACTGTCTTCTTAGGTTATTTTCACTACCCCACTCGAATGCTTCACTACATCAATGCGGGGCATAATCCGCCGTTTGTCGTTTCAGGCTCTGAAGCTCATTTTCTGGAAAAAGGGACGGTAGGAATCGGCATGCTAAAAGAACTACCCTTTATCAATAAAGGTCAACTTAAGCTCTCCAGGAATGCTTTGCTCGTATTGAGCACGGATGGCGTATTGGAGCTGGAAAATTCACAAAACGTCGAGTTCGGAAGTGAGCGACTTTGCAAGTTGATTTTGGAGAGACTCCCCTACCTCGAAAAAGCGGATGACGCGATTTCTCACATCGTACACGCCATGGATTTACACCGTGGAGAAATGCCCTACTTTGATGATACAGCTTTACTCTGCTGCCGTTTTAAGTGATTTTTTCCGATGGTATATGGAAATGGCCACTAAGGCGCTCATGCTACCCCACACGGGTACAGATGCCTTGTCTGTATCCAAGAAGTTATTGAGAATACCGTGCAAGTAGTAGGTCGTCAGTCCCAATATGATGCACATTACGAGTCCTTTTAAGTAAGGGTCGTGCTCCAATTGGTAATATAGCTTTATGCCGGTGTAAATGCTCACGATCACAATAAGCAACACACTCAAGGCGCCGAACACGCCCGACTCAGACAATGGCCCGAGATATTCGCTATGGGCATTTCCGCCATCTCCCTGATTGGTGGAGATAATTGTCTTGTCTGAGCTTTTTTGAAACTTTGCGTACTCAAACATGTAGGTTCCCGGCCCGTGACCTAGAAAAGGCTTGTCTAAAAACATTCGCCAAGCGCTATTCCAACGGTTGAGCCTTTCCAGATTTGAGGCGTCACTACTAATATTAGTTATGGATTGCACATGCTCGGCAAAACTATCAGAAGAATCTTGTCTGTTTTTTTCGAGTTGATGAATGATTTCGACCTGAAAGGTGAAAAAGGCTCCGACCAACAGAAGCAAAAAGACGAGAACCAGCTTGTAATCGATTCTGAGTTTTATAAGAAAATAAATGCCGAGCGCTCCTACCAGGCTCACCCATGCCGCCCTGGTGTAAGACATAATCAAACCGGCAGTAAAGACAAGGGTTAATAGCACCCAAATAAATTGAGTAAAGCTCAATGATTTACTGCGGAAAAGATGAAATATAATCATCGGAAAGATCATGGCGATGATCGCTCCATAAGAGGTGTGATCTTTAAAAAATGGTGACATAACCCAGTGGCCTGCCTCCTCTGAAAAGCCATGACTGGCATGAACCGCCAGCGTGTAAAGAATAACAATCGTCATACTAGCTATCAGAGCCAGATAGAATTTGCGTATGGTTTCGCGGTCGGCAAAAAAAGAGTTAACCATGAAATACATTACGAAGACAAACCACAATCGCGAGATCAAAAACTTGATAGAAACTACAAGGTCGACGGAGGTGAGCGAAGTGATGGCCAGCCACAGCAAATTAAAGAGAATCGCAATGGTCATAGGGTGGCGTAGAAATTCTGTCTTCTCTCGATAGCCCCCCAAAAGTTTTACGATATAGAGCAGCATTAGGGCAAAAAGCAGGGGCTCTGTGGGAAAGTAAAACCCGATTCCCCCGAGTGAAGCCAAGTCTTCAAAATTGAAGGAGAGCGGGGTGGCAAAAACGATAAAAAGCAGTAAAAATCGGGTATTGTAAATAAGGAGGTATCCTACAAATATTGCCAATGGCAGAGCTACCAGGACATAAATATCTTGAGTAAAAGCCAAGGCGTTTACCAAGACATAAAAGACTGAGCACCACCCTATCCACTTCTTTTCTTTTGCGCCTATTTGAAAGGACCTCTCCAATTCCTCACGATTGCTTGAACAACAACACCATCACTAAAGTAAACAGCAACGAAGAAACCACGGTAATAACCAATACCAGCCACCGCACCGGCCAGAATTTTTTATCGGCCACTTCAGGCTCGACTATGACATCAGTATAAGTCAAGTCACCCTCTGCCAAAACCTTTTGCTCCAAGTACTTTTTTGATAGGTAATCATATTGTTGCGTACCCATGTAACTCAAGTTCTGCAACATTCTCAGAAGGCTTCCCTTCTCTTGTGTATTGGAAATTAATTGAGCGAGATCCTTATTAACTCCCGAAGTCCCGTTACGAGACAATGCATCTACATAGCCACGGACCAATTCTCTCGTCTGATTTCCGTAATCCAACACATCATTCTCCATACTTATTCTGGAAATCAGTGTTTCAACACTATCTAAGACCGTTTTCTGATAAATCATTTGTCGTTGAAAAGATTCAGCCACCATTTCAGATCGGTCATTAATCACAGCGTCGTACTTCAGGTTTACCTGTCGAATAATCTCATCAGCCATATCCTTAGCCAGCAGTGGATCCTTGGCAATAACTTCTAAAAGAACGGATTCGTATTTTGTTTTTGAGACTCTGACCTTATCCCGATATTCCTCGAGAATATAGAATCTGGAGCTCTCTTGATCAGGTTCTATTTCATAAACTTCGTAGAGGTCGAATTTTTCAATAATCGAATCTCTGATTGAAGATGCTTCAAAAAATTGTAGCAATTGCTCCGTCTCAGATTCGTCTGCATAGAGCTCTATATTGGTTGGGTAAACAATAGCGGTGCTCTTGAACTTCGGTGTCATGAAAACAGGCATGGAAATAATTACACCGGCTACAGCCGCTAAAACACCGATAGTGATAAATAGCTTTAGGTTGGCCTTAACGACCCCGATCAACCATTTAAAGTCAAAACTCTTCGAATCCATCAATAAGATATTTGGAAAATAAACGGCACAAAAGTAGCAATATTAGCCCTTGTCCAAATTATTCCCGGCTTTTCAGCAGACGCATGAATTTTGTGACTGAAAACAAGCCGGTTAGCACCAATAGTAGTGCACCGGAAATCGCTGATATTAAGAAGCGTAAAAGGGTACTTTCCGGAAGGAAACTTTCTAATAAGAGGTTGAATATGATAGCTAGCCCCGTGTAAAGCGCAAACTGTAAGAGCAGTTTCACATTGACACCGAATTGAAATCGGTTCACGACACTAACAAGCTGTGCAGTTCCCGCAAAGAGTTGAGTAGACATGGTAGCAATGGCGGCGCCAAATGCCCCATAAATGGGTATCAAATAAAAATTGAGAATCAGGTTCAAGACCAAACCACCAATGGATATATAATTCAGTTTTTTCAAATCTTCATCGGCCGTCATTAAAGTGCCATAAACATAGAACATACCCACCCCAACAAATCCTATCATCAATGCTGAAAATGCAAGAGCCGAACTTTCAGTCACATCAATGTACCGCCATTCGAGGACAAACTCACCGTGGAAAAAGAATAATATGGCAACAGCCAAGGCACTTCCGAGCAATAATCGAGCGGCGGTTTCAACCATGGGTTTCAGTGGCTTGTTTTCTTTCAGCATTCGCGAATAAATGGGAAGTAGCAAAACCGCGAAGAGATATGCAAACATAGAAGCTGCCTCAAAAAAGCGGAAACCCTGCGCATATTCACCGGCTGAAAAACTACCATCAGGTCCGATTTTTTCCAGCATAATACCGTCGAGCCTATTGTATAACCCTGCTATCAGCGTGAAGGTGGCGTAGGGGATACTCTTCCTGAAAATCTGTATGGCGAAGAGCTTGTCAAACTTAAACTTTAGCCTTCCGATTTTGCCTTTCAACATAAATATTGAGACGAGCAATGTGAGCAGGTAGGCCAGCGTTTGCAAATACACAAACCACTCAATTTCAAAAGCCTTTCCCGTAATATTTGTAAAAAGCAAAATGGAGCAGAAACAAATCAGAAGTGCCCGATCAAGTACAGAGATGATACTATCTCTGGTGAAAAGATGAAGCGCAGCGAGATTAGATCTGCCAAACAAAATAAAGGAAACCAAAACCTGATTAAAAGTCAGTAAGGCCAATATCTCAAAAGATTCCTGCCCGTATCCCAAAAGCAATCCCAGCCCCAGTGTGAGCGCGGCGTAGACCACGGCGAGGTAAGCCTTTATCGTAAATAGTTTTGTAAAGTGTTTTGAGACAAGTTGAATGTTTTGGGAAATATTTCGGTTGTTAAAGTTGTTTATCCCCAAGTCGATAAACATATTGAGAATGAAGCTCAAGTTTAACAGTCCGAAATAAAGTCCGTAGGCATCCTTCCCCACACGAATCTGCACCTCAGCGTCGATTCCGAGCAGATAGAATGGTTTTACGATTAGATTCAGCAGGAGTATGAGTCCCAGACTGGAAAGAAACTTTCTTTGCATTACACCCTGTCAAGACCCACAACGTTACAAAAAAATTATCTTTGCCCACTTTTAGAAAAATGCGCACGACCGCTGAAATATTAGATTATTATCTGCCTCTGGTCAAAGATTCGGAATCTCGAGAGTATATCACGGTGCATGCAAAGCGATTTTCTTACCTCATCCAATTCATTCTGGAAGGCTGTGAGGAGAAATCAGGAGAAGGCATGAAAATCATGGATATCGGACCTGGTTTTTTCACCGATATTCTTTCTAAGAATTTGCCGAGAGCTGAGATCTACACTATGGGTTTCGCGCACCCGGAAAGCCGAGGAGGACACTTTCCTGAATTTATAGAAATAGAAGAAGAACGCTTCATTCAGTTTGATCTAAACCTGAGTGAAGACGAAGACAAATGGGTAAAACCAAAAGAAATGGATTTGGTAGTGATGGGCGAAGTGCTGGAACACCTTCATACCAGCCCGGTGCATATCTTCTCCTTCGTAAAGAGTTTTTTGAAAAAAGACGGAAAATTTATCGTTGGCACGCCTAATGCCGTGGCCCTTGAAAAACGTCTGGCACTACTTTTTGGAAAGAACCCATATGAGCTTATCCGACTCGATAAAAACAACCCCGGCCATTTTAGAGAATACACCATTGGTGAACTTAGAGAAATGGGAAAGGAAGCGGGGTTAAAATTGGTTGAACACGAAACAAAAAACTATTTCACCCGCTTTAAAACAAAGGGAAAAGTCTTCGACTCTTTTACGAATATGCTGCCCGTCTCATTCAGAACCGGAATTAACGCGGTTTTCATGAGGAATTGAGCGCTTGATGCTCTCCCAAAGCAACGCTGCAGTTCTATCCCACGAAAAACATTTACTGCGCTCCAAACCTTTCTTAATGAGCTGCTTTCGCAATTCCTGATCCGCTGAAAGACGAACCATTTGATTGGCTATCTCTTCTACTGAACCCGGGTCTGCCGTCAAGACAGCTTCACCTCCTACTTCGGGCATTGACGTGGTATTTGAAGTAATCACCGGCACTCCTGAACGCATGGCTTCCACAATGGGAATACCGAAGCCCTCGAAAAAACTGACATAAGCCAAGGCAAAAGCGGCGCCGTAAAGCTGCCTCAACTCCTGCGGATTCTGACGACCAAGAAAAATTACATCTTCCTTGTAAGGTGATTCAGCTACCTTTCTTCTAATCTTGCTTCCTCCGTAAAAATCAGAGCCGACCACTAAGAATTTATAATTCAAATTCGTGCGCTTTCGGAACTCAAAAAAAGCCTGCAATTGATGAAAGAGATTTTTTCGCGGGTGAATGCTACCCACAAAAAGGAAGTATGGTTGCCCCGCAGAATGCTTGGACCTGACCTCACTGACTGATTCCTCATCAAGAGGCTGAAATAATTCGTTTACCCCATTATAAACCACATCAATTTTATCTGCTGCCACTTTGTACCTCTCTACAATATCCTTTTTCGAGAACTCAGAAACGGTAGCTAATCGCTTGGCCCTCCTCGCAAATTTTGGAAAGAAGTACCGATAGTACTTACTGAATAGGGACGGCAAGTGATCGGGAAAGGCTTCAAAATTCAAATCGTGAATGACCGCTAAAGTGGGAATCGTTGTTCTGAGCGACATGTATCCATCGCATGAAACAAAGAGATCGGGCTTAATTTTTCTTAATGCAGCAGGAAGGGACCAATCGAAAAAAAGCACATACAACAAAGGATGACGCGCTTGGGGATGCAGAACAACCGGAGTAACGTTATCAGCAAATAAAAAGGCTGTGTCAGGTTTGCGATCGAAAAGAAAATAAAAATCGACTTCCGGATGCGCCTTCACGATTCTTCTCATCGATTCGAAAGTAAACCATCCTATCCCGTCGAGGTTATCTTTAATTAATAATCTGGTGTTTACGGCAATTCTCATTCCTTGATCGAAACGCGAAAGTAGCCCAAATAAATTGTCGTTTAAGTGTCTTGATGGTTTATTTGCCAATCACTAGTTAAAAAATTCAGAAATTTGCATTTATGTCCATTGGTTTTGGTGATTTCGGCAAGAGAAAAGAATTCGAGAAAGACGATTACTATTTAAGTGAAGAAGGGTACATTGTTTTCACTGCAAAATATTTATTGAAACGAGGTTATTGTTGCCAAAACGGATGCAAACACTGCCCTTATGGATTTGACAAAAAGAAGGGGAGATTTAAATAAAATTCATCAATGGAAACTTCTATTCGAGAAAACACAGCGGCATTTAAGGAATTGATTCAAGAAGGTATTCCCGAACATTTGCCCGATGTAAGGCCCTACGATTCCGATGCAAATCACGCTCCGAAACGAAAGCAAATTCTGTCTGCGGCAGAAAAAAAATTGGCACTGGAAAATGCCCTTCGCTATTTCGACCCGAAGTTTCATCCCATTCTGGCACCTGAATTTCTGCAAGAACTCAATGACTACGGTCGCATCTATATGTACCGATTCAGACCGCATTATGCCATGCATGCTCGGCCCATTTCGGAATACCCTGCCAAGTCCAAGCAAGCTGCCGCGATCATGCTTATGATCCAAAACAACTTGGATCCTGCGGTAGCTCAACACCCGCACGAATTGATTACCTACGGCGGAAATGGTGCTGTATTCCAAAATTGGGCGCAGTACCTGCTCACCATGAAGTATCTCTCGGAAATGACCGACGATCAAACATTGGTCATGTACAGCGGACATCCGATGGGCCTATTTCCGTCAAGTAAAAATGCTCCGCGGGTAGTGGTGACCAATGGAATGATGATACCCAATTATTCCAAGCCCGATGATTGGGAAAAATTCAACGCGCTTGGCGTGACTCAATTTGGTCAGATGACGGCGGGGTCTTACATGTATATAGGCCCTCAGGGAATCGTTCACGGCACGACCATTACTGTTTTGAATGCGGGAAGAAAAATTTCAAAACACGGAGAAGGCTTGGAAGGAAAGCTGTTCGTTACGAGCGGACTAGGAGGCATGAGCGGTGCGCAACCGAAGGCAGGAAATATAGCCGGTTGTATATCGGTGACTGCGGAGGTAAATCCAAAAGCAGCTTACAAGCGCCACGAACAAGGCTGGGTAGATGAAATCGTCTCAGATATTTCTGAGCTTATTCAACGAGTGAAATCAGCCAAAGCCAACAAAGAAGTCGTTTCGATAGCCTACATCGGAAATGCCGTTGATGTCTGGGAGCAGTTTTACGAAGCGGGAATCTACATCGATTTGGGTTCAGACCAAACCTCTCTGCACAATCCATGGGCAGGGGGCTATTACCCCGTTGACCACAGTTACGAAGAGTCGAATGAGTTGATGGCAAAAGATCCCGAAAGGTTCAAGGCTCAAGTGCAAGAAAGCTTGCGCAGACAAGCCGCTGCCATCAATAAACACGCGGCCAAAGGCACTTATTTCTTTGACTATGGCAACGCTTTTCTATTGGAAGCCAGCCGTGCGGGAGCCGATATTATGTCAGACGATGGACTCACTTTCAGGTATTCTTCCTACGTCCAAGACATCATGGGTCCGATGTGTTTCGACTACGGTTTTGGTCCTTTCCGATGGGTTTGTGCCTCAGGAAAAGATTCCGATTTGGAAAAAACCGATGCCATAGCGGCCAAAGTTTTGGAGCAAATCAAAGAAAACAGCCCCGAAGAAATTCAGCAGCAAATGGCGGATAACATTCGCTGGATTAAAGCGGCAGGAGAAAATAAGATGGTTGTGGGCTCAAAGGCGCGTATACTCTATGCCGATGCTGAGGGACGAGTAAAAATTGCGAAAGCTTTCAACGAAGCTATCGCCTTAGGCGACATCGGGCCGATCATTCTCGGAAGAGATCACCACGATGTTTCGGGGACGGATTCCCCTTATCGGGAAACGAGTAATATCTACGACGGGTCACAGTTTACAGCTGACATGGCCGTGCAAAATTTTGTCGGCGATGCCTTCCGCGGTGCCACCTGGGTGAGTTTGCACAATGGCGGCGGCGTAGGCTGGGGCGAAGTAATCAACGGCGGTTTCGGTATGCTGCTTGACGGTAGCGCATCCAGCGAAAAGAAGTTGAAAAGCATGCTTCACTGGGATGTCAATAATGGCATTGCCAGAAGAAGTTGGGCCCGCAACGACGAAGCCATTTTCGCTGCCAAGCGAGCCATGGAAGATGAGCCGAAACTTAGAGTGACTTTGCCGAATAAGGTAAGTGAGTCGGTATTAAATAATCTTTAGATTTTCAGAAATAAAATCGAATACCACCGAATACATCCAGCCGATTGAAGTCTAGTGATTTAACGGTAATCCCTTGATCTACCATTTCTTGAATTGGGCCAATATTCACAGCCACTCCTAGTCCTAGTGCGAAGTTCTGAGTGATAAAATAATCCAGGCTGACTTCTCCTTCTCCCGCTAAGGAATTGTCGCTAAACTTAATTTCGTTGTCAAAGCCCTCAAAATCGCTTTGCAGGAAGAGTATGCCTATGGCAATCCCAAAGTTCATCTGAACTTTATTTCCAAGCTGCTCTTTGTGCATACCCGATAGGCCGATAAACGTTGCTCCTATCTTCTCACTCACCTTATCCGTAAATTCCATTCCATTGCTGTTGTCAATCAACGTAATATCATCAGAGTGGGAAGTAAAGAAGTGATTGAGCTTTATTCCAATTCCAAAATTCCCTTCAGGGAAATAATGAAATGTTAGACGAACGGCCTGACCTGTTTGCAACTCTTCATCGAATTCTCTCTGCTGACTACTCGCTCGCTGCGTAGTCGATGAAAAACGCTGAGACCAACCATAAGAGAATGTCAAGCGTATATCACCACTCGCTTCCTGATTCTGAATCAACATACCAGTATTAACCGAAGCACTATCACCTTCTAATTCCGTTGTGTTCTGTGCGAATAATGATTGAGGTCCTGCAAGGATCGATAAAGCAAATAAGCCAAAAATAAATACCGCCTTTGGACATTTTAAATCGCAAAATTGACGAAACTGATCTGATAATGAAGACAACATAATTTTTCTGAATTGCTCCCAAAAATACCAAAATGATGACAGCTCGAATTAAATCCGGAAATGAATGTGGAAATACGCGGTTGAGCAACCCACATAGTTGCTCAACTAGTGGTAAGAAATTTTCGCCTACGTATACCCTTGATCCAAAAACTGTGCTGAGGATAAGATTGCGCTAATAGCTTGTTTCGTCCAATTTCACCTTTCCCCTGAAAGTGTAGAACACAAAGGCGGTATACGTCCCGACCAATGGAACGCCGATCGCAGCGAAGGTGAGCATGATTCCCAGCGATTTCTCGGAAGAAGCCGCATTGTAAACGGTCAGACTATTCTCGGGATTATTCGGAGCAAAAATTACCGTTGGGTAAAGTTCTACCGCCACAATAATCAGCAGCATAGCCATCACCAGTGCCGAGGACAGAAATGCGAAGAGGTACTTTCGCTTCGATATTTGACGCGTAATATTGGCGACGGCCAACATCATGATGAGCGGAATAACAAACATGGTGGGATGGGCGCTAAGTTGATCGACCATATGCGGAAT
>JGI12048J13642_10276697_pt1 | contig 21644 bp, 21 predicted proteins | sample ElkSlonscriptome_16_FD_13642 | JGI IMG/M metagenome (IMG submission 13642)
AAATCTCAATGTTCTTTTATGCGGCATCAATCCCAGCATCTATAGTGCCGCCGTAGGTCATCACTTTGCCCGTCCGGGCAACCGACTTTGGAAAGCGCTACATGCTGGGGGTTTCACTCCCCACGTCTTTCATCCTTCTGACGATCAGGACTTGTTGTTGCTTGGCATTGGCATGACCAATATTTGCGATCGCGCCACTGCACGAGCAGATGAACTCTCGACTGATGATTTACGGGCAGGGCGACAAGCTCTCGAAGCAAAAGTGAAGCTCTATCAGCCTAAAGTGTTAGCAATCTTGGGGATCAGTGCCTATCGCACGGCGTTTCAACACCCCAAAGCCGTGATGGGTCGCCAAGAAGAACCACTTCACGATGCAGTTCTCTGGATACTTCCTAATCCGAGTGGACTGAATGCCCACTATCAGCTTGCCGATCTGGCAAAAGTCTACGGAGAACTCAGACAAGCATTTGAGTTGGGTTAGAGCAGAGCAGTTTTTTTAGAGTGCTGGGGCGATAGTAATAAGGCGATCGCCCCCTACATCAATTTCACACTCTCTACGGTGACAATCGAGCCTTCTTCGCCCGATTTTCTTCGTACCAGTGCGCCACCGCCGGACACCATTCCTCAAACCTGACATACAGCAACTCGCAAAACTTCTGGGCTTCGAGCTGGGCGTCTTTTTTCCAGCGCAGATCGAGCAAGTGCATCAGACTGCGCGTGTTGCAGCTCACCACAAAATTCTGGCGCGCATCGAAGGGAATCAGTCCTCTCGCGTGTTCTTCAGATAGCCCTTCCTCAATCCTCTGCTGGTAGCGCTTGCAGGCATCAAGACACCATTGCAGATCCTCGGCGCGCTGTTCAGCGGTGTACTGATACTTTTTGCCTTGACGATTGTCGTACTGTCCGACCGGGCGCAGATAAAAGACCTCTTCGACATTTTTTGCGTTTTTTGCAACATCTATCACCCTCTGCCCCGTATAACGGAAACTCTGAACATCGAAAGAAATTCCCACACGATGAGTGCGGAGCTGTTGCATCATCGAGTGAGGGAAAAAGCCCACATTTAGGGTGATCTGAGGATGCTCTAAGGGGCCGTAGTGGCCTCGGTTTCCTGCGAGCAGATATTTGATGATCAGGTCTCCGGCTTTTTCTTCGTCGGGCCACATATCGGCCTCATCGATCACATAGCCTTCCGAATAGTCTTGGTGCATGGCCGCCCAGATGACCTGCTGCGGGTTTGGGGTCGCGACGATGGTGTCAATGCGAAAACGTTCCATAAGGCTTGCGATATGTTGTACTCAGAAACTCAATGATTTTTCCGGGCTCAGAATTTTGAGAACAGAGGCGTTGGCTTGCCTGGGCGTAGCCCGTATCGCCCCTTCTCTAATTCCGTCCGGCATTCATTTTACAAGGGTCAGGATTCGCAATAACTGAGGGTTCCAAAAAGTTTCGTGACGCTGGGATATCCGCACAGGAGTAATCAGTTCTAACTTCTGATTTCTGGTATTCTGACTCCCGGCTTGTATCATCACTGAACGCTTAGACCGAGCACCGAGAAAGTCTCTAGACGTTCCGCTCGATGAGGTAAAAGGGGCGTGGCTTGAGGCCAAGATTGATCGGGTGAGCCGAACCTGAAGCAGTTATTACGGTTATCGTGGCAGAAGAGGGAGCGCGCTTGGAAAATACGATGTTGTGCTCATCATCGTCAATAGAGCGAGTTCTTGGGGGCAATAGAGAAGCAATCGGTTGATAAAACAGCAGGTGGTTGACCGAATTAACCGCTTTATCAATGCAGGCAGGCGATCGCCCCAAAAGCTGAAACTGACGGAGTGGCCGCTGCCGCCTTTTGTCATCGTGCAGGTGCTGCTGCTCGCAATCATGCTGGGATGTATGCTGCTATTCCGTTTTTATGCGAATGGAGTCTGTCCATTGATTGCGAATCTGATCATTGCGGATCGTGGCATTTTAGCCACGATTGGCGTGTGTTGTGGAGTTATCTAGGTTCGCGATCGCCCTCTTCGCCGCTCTTGATTTGCCATCGTGCGATCGCAAAAACTGTCCCCTTAATGTCCGATCGTCGGAGAAGATTGGCGACCATGATGTCATGAGCATCTACACCGTTTCTTTTCCCGACTCCAAGTCTCTACCTCTCACAGTCAGCGAGCATCAGCCGTTGGCAGAGGTGTTGACCGTGCAAAATTCACCGATTTTATTTGGCTGTCGCACCGGAATCTGCGGAACCTGTTTAGTCGAGGTTAGCGGCAATGTGCCCCCTCCAGATGAAGATGAGCGAGAACTGTTAGAGGTGCTGGCTCCGGATCATCCAAAGGCGCGATTGGCCTGTCAGCTTGATCTGACAGGTGATGTCGCGATGACTCCTCTGCAATCAGCCTAAGGAGGATAACCATGACCTTTGATGATTTTTGGTATGTGGTTGCCCTGAGTTCTCAGTTCAAGCCCAATCAGGTGCTGAGCCGCACGGTTTTAGATGAATGGCTGGCGATTTTTCGCGGCAAAGATGGACGACCCGTGGCCTTGCGCGATCGCTGTATGCACCGCAATAGCCGCCTTTCAACCGGACATGTTTGCAACGGCCAGATTCACTGTCCCTATCATGGCTGGGTTTACGACCAGACCGGGCAGGTCGTTGCAGTCCCAGCGGAAGGAAATGCCTGCGCTCATTTGCCCAATCGTCGCGCTCTCACCTATGAAACTCTTGAACGAGACGGTTATGTGTATGTTCGCCTGAAGCAACCCCAAGTGTCTCAAGATGACTCAATCCAACCCTTCTCCATGCCCCACTATGGCGAATCGGGCTGGGCTACCGTGCGCGTCATCAATCGGTTTCAGAACACGGTGACGAACTGTGCCGAAAATTTTATTGACATTCCCCATACGGCCTCTGTGCATCCAGGGGTCTTCCGCACCGCACGACGACAATGCCTAGAAATGAACATTGAGCGACGAGACGGTTCCGTGTTTGTCACCTATGCCAATGAAACCGATAACTTAGGCTGGTTTAGCCGCTTTTTGAATGGCGATCGCCACGAAATTCGCCACACGGACAGCTTTCACATGCCCAACGTAACCAGCGTTCACTACAACATGGGCAAGCAACGGCAGCTTTTTATCACGAGTCAATCGGTGCCAGAAACCGATCAGAGCACTCTTGTGTATACCGACGTCACCTATAACTACGGCATCTGGAATTTCCTTGCGCGGCCTTTTGTTTGGTGGACGGCGCAGCACATCATTCATCAAGACATCGAAATCCTCGCTCGCCAAAATGAAGGACTTCAAAAGTATGGTCAGCAGTTTTCGAACACCCCTGCGGATACGATTCATGTCTTTGTGGAGTCCATTCGTAATAGCCTTGCGGCTGGAACCGACCCTCGTGAACTGTCTCCTAAGACCACGACCGTTAAATTTTGGGTTTAAGAAAAATGCTGGTGTTTATTGCCTTTGGTTTCTTGGTCGGCGCAACAGCCCTTGCATCGTCGGGATGGTTGCGATTCAAAAAGAACAAAACTTCTATACCTTCATACAGATCTAAATCATTTAGCGATTGGATTCTAGATGGAGCAGGCTTGGTTATTCAAGGTATGCTAATTCCGTTCTTGCAAATCACCGTAATCTATCACCTGTGGGCAATGGTGTTGCCTCACGCCGAAGGAAGGGTTCACCTCGGAGTTGTCTCTAGCTTTTTGTTGAGCTTTGTCGGCGTAGACTATCTCTACTACTGGAATCATCGCTGGCTTCATTTTTCAAGTCTTTGGGACATCCACAAAATTCACCACACCGTGACTCAAATGGATGTGTTGGGCACATCGAGAAATACGCTCTGGAGCAGTTTCTTCATCGTGTATTTGTGGGTTCATGCCCTGATGATATATCTGCTTGCCGATCCGACAAGCTATATTCTCGGAGTCAGCCTCACTTCGGCACTAGACCTATGGCGACACAGTCGTTTTAGTCCGTCCCCGCGCAGTACTCTTTATCGATTTCTGTCTCCTTGGCTGATGCTGCCCCAAGACCATGCACATCACCATCAAACCCTCCCAGTCAAGATGGAAGACAGCCTGCTTGGCCCTAAACCTAGCTCGCAGCGTTCTTCTCACGCCTCAAATTTTGGGGCAAATCTGAAGCTCTGGGATCGTCTGCACCACACCGAGCAAGCCTCAACTCGCTATCCCAAGCGACTAGGCACAAACACAAACCTTTCGCTGATGCGGCAACTTCTGTTTCCGTTCGCCTAAATCAGAAAAAAAGTAGTGTGAAAAAAGTAGTGTGTAAGGACGAAGAACGTTTTGCCCCGACCCTCATCAGAACATCATCAAGCATTACCCGCTGTAGGCAAAACAGATTTCATTTGACCCATGCTAGGAAAACTCGGCAAGTCTAAATGAGTAATGCGGCGGTTTCGTACAGCAAGACGATAGCTAACACTTTGAAGCTCCGCATGGAGCTGGCGATTTTCGCGCTGAATGTGAGCAATCTTTTCCTTAATGGGAATCATGCGCTCTGCAAATTTTGCTTTGTAAATGCGGGGCATTTCTTGCACTACTTTTTCCAGCATCTGAGTGCGATCGCCCAATTCTTTCGTAGACTGGCGCAGATTGACAATCTCTGCATCTCGCTCGGCAAGCTGATCCTGATAGAAGTCTACCTGTTGCTCTACCCCCTTGAGCTGATCTCGCAGCGCCCGGATTTCGGCCTGATGTCGTTCTGACAATTCGGGCTGAGGCGTAAAATCTGCGTTGCCCTTCACAAGGCGGAAGAGTTCTTGCGAGAGTTGCTGAACCAGCTGGTCGCGCATTGCCAACTCTTCGCGCAAGCGCACGACTTCGGCCTGAAACTCGGCGGGCTTAGAGGCAGGGGTTTGAGTCACGATGCTACTCCATGAAAAACTGATATCAGAATGAAGCTATTGAAAATGAAATCGTTGAAGACTGAACCCTTCGATGTGGTTCATTGGGACATTCGACTGAGATGAATCGAAAGATCCGAGCCTATGAGTATACCGAATGCCCAATTATATAGTGCTTGGCCGTAATTTAGCACCTTTCATTACAGATGCATCACTCTTCTAGGAAGGAGGACAGCCCCAACGGAGCGTTGACACCAGAAATCACCACGAGAAACCGACAGTTATCTAAACCATTTGTCGTGAATTTCCTCATATTGTCCTGTTTCCACGAGGCGCAACAGGGCTACATTGATCGCTTCTTGGTACGGGCTGTTTTCTTGGAGTGCAATGCCGTAACTGATTTCTTGAAGCGGTGTGCCGACCAGTTTGACTTGGCCTCTGCCCTGATGAGCCGCATAATATTTCAACACCGGAGCGTCATACACGATGGCATCGATCCGTGTCGATAAAAGGGCATCAAAAATCTCTCCCTGGGTATCGTAACTTTTGAACGGGAGGTTGGTCTGGAAGGTGAGATATTCTTCCGCCGCGCTGTTGGACGTGGTGGCGAGCTGTTTACCTGGCAAGTCTTCGATGCCGTTAATCTGACTCTGTAAGCCTTGTACTGTAAAGGTTGTTGCAATACTGGCTGTGAAATATGCAAACACAAAATAGCCGGAGAACATCCAGAGTAGTCCAAAGAAACGTCCGAGAGGACGAATGGGAATTTTGTCGCCGTAGCCAACAGTCGTTACCGTGACCGCCGCCCACCAAAATGCTTCCCAAATGCCGTGAGCATAGTCCTGTGGAAATTGAGGATTGTGCTTATGCTCTGACCACCAGATGAGGTGGGCGACAAACACCAAAATCAGCACGAAGCTGCCCAAAATAATGTAGAGCTGGGGCGATCGCACGAGAACAACCACGATGCCCCAAATCATTGCGAGGGGTGTACTTTGGGTTTGCCGCACCATAATTTGCAGTCCCGATCGGTAGTAGGGAAGGGAAAAGTCCAAATCCTGTTCTCGTTGAGAGGTGATGCCAATTCCGGCGATCGCTGCATCGGCGGCTCCTCGTTCAACATCGTCCAATAGTTTCGCAACGGAGTTGACGCCAACCCACTCGTATTGGATTGCCAAATTTTCAGCGATGGCGCTCCAGAGATCAATGCTAAAGCCGTGATACTGCCGATTTTCATAGGTGACAAACGGTTCGACCACCTTAGTCACAATTCGCAGGGTTTGATCTGTAAATAGATCGGATTGGGGATCAGTGGCGATCGCCTGACTCTCTTCGTTTGAGTTTCCGATGTCTGCGATGAGGGGAGCTTGACGAGCCTCCTCCATCCAGCGATCAACCCATTCTCGATGGGCTTCGATCCATTCTTCTGCATGGAGTTGGATATCCGTTGTGGAGTCTTCTCCCTGGAGCATCTGTGCATTCTGAGCCGCGATGTCTTCCAAAGGAATTTCTACCTGATCCAACAAAGTGCGGACACGAGGATGGCGATCGAGAAATCCTGTATTGGCAACGGCACGAATGTCATTTCGTGGAAACCCTAAGTTACAAGGATCAGAGACGCAGCCCTGGATGCCCGTCATCACCGTTTCACTCTCAAGTTCCTGCTGCTCGGGGGGCAAACTGGAATAGGGCACTTCCACCCATGTCACGTCTTGCCCCGGCACAAATCGGCTCATCGTCCAGTTCGGTGTCCAGGTATAGAACAAAGTCGGGAGTCCCTGGCGATATCGCTCAAGCACGTCTTCCATCAACGGCGTGTAGTCGCCCTGAATATGTTCTACGGTGTCGCTGAGACCATAGGTTTCCAGGTGATGGTCGATCACATCAGCACAACTCCAACCTGCATTACAGCCAATCAAATCGGCTTTTCCATTGCCATCCATGTCAAACTGGCGCGCCAGAGTTGGATTTTGCAAATCTTCTAGGGTTTTGATGTTGAATTGATCTGCCGAAGTGCGATCGATCTGATACCCCTGCAGCGCTCCATCTCTCACCTCGAATCCGATTGGCTCTACTTTGGTGGCGATCGCCTCGTCACTCACCAATGCGTCATGGAGTGGAAACCAACCATTAACCCACAAATCGACCGTCCCATCCGCAGCTTCTTGGTAAAACTCCTCGTTTTCCATCGTCTGCGGCTCACCCACCGAGTAGCCCAGTTCTTGCAGGAGTTGCCGATAGACCTCCGCTTGAAACCAGCCCGTATCCCAAGTGGCACGAGCCATAGAAATAGGTTGAACCTGCCCCATGACTGAAAAATTGAGCCCCCCGATGATGAGAGCGAAGACGAACCCAAGCAGAACAGCAGTCAAAGCAGAGAAGGGCGATCGCACAGGCATGGGAGAACACAACCTGAGATGGGGAAAAAGCGTGCTAGGAAGGGTCAGCCGTTACTGCGGCTGCATCAGCATGATGACCATAAAACTCGATGCGATACTCCGTAATCGACACTCCAGTTGCAGCTTCAACTTGCCTCAAAATTTCTTCTGGCAGCTTGACATGAACGTCCATAATCTGCTGGGTATCCATACAGTTCACATGGCTGTGAGAATCGCTGATATTGCCATAGAGACGACCATCTGAGCGTTCGATACACTCAATAATATTTTGGTTAGACAAGGCTTCTAGATTTTGGTAGACCGAGGTATGTCCAATCTCGCGACCCTGGCGATTGAGGCGATCGTAAATTTCTCTAGCTGAAAGATGCTCTTGTGCTTGCCATAGAAGCTCTAAAATGTAGCGTCGTTGTTTACTCAAACGCATTCCTAGAAACTGACAGCGTTCCAGCGCATCGTCCAAGGAGCGGATCGGTTTTTGCGCTGCGCTTTGAGGCATTGAGGATTGAGAAACAGCGTCAGTGTTCATAGAACTTTACTTAAGTCATGATCAGGAAACGTTCTAAAAGCTCTTTTCGTTAACAAAGCTTATGTTGAGGTGATACGGCAGAAATTCTACGCCATCTTCGAGAAAAACGTTTGGGAAATAGGTCAATGAATTGAAGGTAGGCTTATCCGAACTCAATTCAACTTTACTTTATAAATTACACGTTAACGTAGAATCTCGTATGATGTCTACGAACTCTCAATCCTCGACAGGTCGGGGCTGTAGCAGCACTTAACTACTGTCAACTTTGTGTCCAATTTGTTTCCACAGATGATGAGCGACTCCTCTGCCAAACCTCTCGCTCAGGCCCCCTTATCCGTTGATGTGACTTTGATATGACTGTTTCCATACCGCTAAATTCAGAATCTATAGATCAGCTCGATCTCTCCCCCGTGACAGATCAGGTTGTTCCGTGGCTGAAATCTGGAGCGATCGCCGATCATGCATCCGATATCCAGTTCGACATTAGCTACGAACGCGAACCCACCGATCCTCGGGAAATCTCCGAAATTCCCGAGATTAGACTATGGTTCATTCGCTTAGATTCCTATTATCCGTGGATGCCTTATCTCCTCGATTGGGAAGCTGGCGAACTGGCGCGTTATACAGCAATGTTGATCCCCCATCAGTTCACTAAAACTGATGGCATTCAATACAACCCTGAGGCGCTAGAAATTTTTGTCATGCAAAAGACATTTGTGCTGGAAAGCTGGATGAAGCAGAACAACATTGCTGGGCGCAATCGCCTCCAGCAAATGACAACGATGTTGGGATACGAACTGGATGACGGCTTCTTCGAACTCATCAGTCGATAACGCCAAGACGTGGCCTAATTCACGCCTTGTTGTGAAGCGACAGGCGATATCCGCTGGCCGAATGGTTACCGCGTTGTTGTCAGGTGCGATCGGCAACGTCTGCAAATTACTGAACTGAGCTATCACTGTAATCTGCGCAATGGCAAAACCTAAACGAAATAGAACCCCAAACAAAAAGCACCCCCAACAGCTCGACAAACAGCCCTCATCTCAATGGCTTGATGGCATAGATTGCTGTGTTCGAGAAAGCCGCCGCGCAAAACATGTGTCGATCAAAATCTCAACTTGGGGTGAAGTTGAAGTCGTCGTACCCGTTGGCTTCGATCAGGAACGAGTGCCCCACATTCTCAACAAGCGGGAAGCATGGATCCGTTCAACCCAAGATCGCATGTTTGCGGAACGAGCTCAAACGAGCACTCCCGCCGACCAAGAACATCCCCATGAAGCTTGCTTGCGTAGTATCGATGAAACTTGGAAGATTCGCTACAGTCCTGAGTCTTTGCCAGGTGTCACAGCGAAGGTTACGGCTCCGCGCCAACTGACCCTCACGGGTGATGTCGAACACGTTTCTCTGTGTCGGTCTGTTTTAGGGCAGTGGATTCGCAGTTATGCCCAACATCACCTTCCGCGTCAGCTAAACGATGTGAGCCAGAAGTGTGGTTTGACCTATCAAAATCTCACCATTCGTCGTCAAAAAACTCGATGGGGAAGCTGCTCCAATCAACACAATATCAATCTCAACGATAAGCTTTTGTTTCTTCCCCCAGAACTCGTCCATTACGTCCTAGTACATGAGCTTTGTCACACCATTCACCTCAATCATTCCAAACAGTTTTGGGCATTGGTAGAGCAGCATGAATCTGACTATCGTCAGCTCGACCATGAACTGCGAACAGCATGGCGCTACATTCCGCACTGGCTGGAGCTCTAAGCGCAGAAAAAAAGCAAGAAGGGGAGCAGTATCGCTCCCCTTCTTGCTTTTTCATTTCAGACCGCAACTATAGCGTTCTTAGTATCGCCAGCGAGCTTTGTAGCCCCGTCCATCAATGTGGGTAAAGCTGCTTGCACTAGCAAGCCCGCCCCGAGATCCCCACCAAGCTTCAAGACGATTGTTGACTTCAAAAGGAGAGATGCCGGGGACTTGAAAATCGACTGCATCGCCCACCATATGACGACTTCTGCGAGACCCCCCAACACGACTATTTGTCACCGGATCGCGATACCAAGAGGTCACTGTAATGGGGCGATCGCCTACATGTGCCCTGACTTCTTGCATCACATCAGCAATTTTCAGAATGCCATATACGACTTGCTTGTTTGCAGGAATACGAGTACCGTTCTTCGTCGCTTCAGACCAGGTAAAGTTGCCACCTTTGAGGATTGGATCGCTCAAGTAAAACGTGCTCTTATAGCCTGGGAGCTTGAATGGCCCAGTTTTGGGTGGCCCGGTATCTTCGTCATCAACTGGATTGTTGCCGGGCTCTTTTCCTTGAATGTCAACATGCCCTGTAAAAACAAACCATGTACCAATCTGGCCTTGTTCGTCTTTAACTTTGGCTTTGACGTGCTTAGCGGGTGCCCGCTCGTGCTCAATAATTTCAAACTTACGACCCGCTAAAATCACCAGCTTCTTGTCTTCTCCCAGGTCTGTAGACTGGATGGGTTCTAACTTGAAAATCGTATCGCTCAGCACAGTTAATTCCATAACTAATCCTGATTCTTTTTAAACGCTCAAATTAGGTTTGGATAGAAATAAAAATTGTTGTGATTTCCTAGGCAAACCGACTCACTTAGTCTATTCCTAAAATTCCCGAAATAGGGATTTCGGTTCATTTTGTCTAAGGAAGTTTGGCTAAAAAAAGTCAAAAAATTAGTACTGCCCTGCACCGTTTTGACTACGGTGCAGGGGAGTTGAATCGGAACACGCCGATGATAAAGGTTTAGTTATTCGACAAATGGGCGGTACTGGACTCGAACCAGTGACATCCTGCTTGTAAGGCAGGCGCTCTACCAACTGAGCTAACCGCCCAACCCATCTCACTTGGACTTTCCCATCTTCTACTGCAGACAAGCAGCGACTGAGGTTACACCAAGTGCAGTTATTAACTATAGCAGATGAATGATATCAAATTTATCGACTCCTGTTACGATACGGCAACAAGTTTGAATAAAAAATCTGGCGCATATGCCATCAGGCCGAACTCACGATCGCATTACACTCTGGAGTCTTCCTCTTGTGGCTGGCTTGAGTCTCATGAGAACTCGCAGCAGTAGTTTGACTCTGTTAGTCCTGTCTGGATACTTATTCGGAGCCCTGATGTTGGGGCCTGATCTCGATACTCGCTCAATTCATTACAAACGATGGGGCCTACTGCGATGGATTTGGATTCCCTATCGGGGCAGCCTCAAACATCGATCGATTTTCTCCCACGGGCCTATTATCGGCACTCTTTTGCGAGTCGTCTATGTCCTTGCTTGGGGTTTTTTACTCGGCATGGGGGCGATCGCCATAGCCAACGAGCTATTTCGATGGGGGTGGGGGTGGAACACCATTTCGACTCTGCTATTTCAATGGGTTGAACAGAACCCAGCAAGCTGGATCGCTCTACTCATCGGCCTCGAACTGGGAGCATTGAGTCACTATCTAGCGGATTGGGGTGTCTCATCTTATAAGCGCGTGCGAAAAAACTATCCAAAAGAAGGCATTCGAGCGTTGCGATTGATTGCAGGCACTCCTACCCGAAAACGCAAGCGTCGCAAAAAGAAACGGTAATGGAAGAAAGCCCCAACTGTTAGCTTTTATCTTCAATTTGCAAGCTTAAAAATACTGAACTTTAGTGAAAATTAATCACATCGTCTTTGCCTCTATCTGCTCTTTTCAAAGTCAGTATCTGAGAGCACTTCAAACGTCAGAGCCTTAATGGATGAATCCAAGCAAGCACGTGCTTATTGGGGGAATATGATCTAAGCTAGTGATACTTTCAAGAGGCATAGGCGTTGACGAGTTCCTGTTCTGTGCCTGTCTATGTAGCTGCCTCTATGTTGTCTAATTACGTCACACCACAATCAACATGAAGAGCGATGTCGATCTGATCAAACGTCTCAGTCCAAGTGCAATGGATCAGATCATGCTGTACCTTGCATTCAGCGCCATGAGAACCAGTGGGCATCGGCATGGGGCATTTTTAGATGCTGCGGCAACGGCAGCAAAGTGCGCTATCTATATGACCTACCTAGAGCAGGGGCAAAACCTGCGGATGACAGGGCATCTTCACCATATTGAACCAAAACGTGTCAAGGTCATTGTCGAAGAGGTTCGTCAGGCTCTAACAGAAGGAAAGCTTTTGAAGATGTTGGGGTCGCAAGAGCCTCGATATCTGATCCAGCTTCCCTATGTGTGGATAGAACGCTATCCCTGGCAACCTGGGCGATCGCGCGTTCCTGGAACAAGTCTCACGCCCCAAGAAAAGCGTCAAATCGAAGAAAAGCTGCCGCCTCATCTGCCTGACGCTCAACTGATCAATTCGTTTCAATTTATGGAGCTGATCGAGTTTCTTCATGCTCGTTCTCAAGAAGATTTGCCCGTTGAGCGGCAGATGCCTCTGAGTGAAGCGTTAGCGAAGCATATTGAGCGTCGTTTTCTTTACTCGGGTACGGTGACACGAGTAGATTGTCCTTGGGGGATGCCCTTCTTCGCTCTGACTCGTTCCACTTATTCTCCCGCGAACGACGAAGAGCGCACTTACATCATGGTGGAAGATACAGCTCGGTACTTCCGCATGATGCGAGATTGGGCTGAACGCAAACCCCAAAGTGTTCGCATTCTAGAAGAGCTTGACATTCCGCCAGAGCGAGTTGATAGAGCGATAGAAGAATTAGACGAAGTAATTCGCGAGTGGGCCGATCGATATCACAAAGTTGGGGGACAGAACTTTGTGCTCCAAATGGCGTTCGGGCCTTTGGAACAGGAGTCCTAGGGGTTTACGAAGACAGGCTAGAGGAGCGCGTCTTCCGTGCCAAAACCCTGAAAATCTTAGATCCAGTGAGAGAATATCTTTGGAACCGTTGGCCTTGAACCAAGGGTTTTTGCTGGTTCTGGGGCTGCAGTTGAACCCGCTGCTCAGAAAATGAGGTTGTATTCCAGAGGATAACGCTAACCGTAAAGATAATCGCTAAGAGAATTTTGTTGTTCATCTGACAAAACTTGATTCCAAAGGGGCTTCTAGGGACGTGGAGGCAGTATGGGAAAGCCTAAGCGATGTTGCAGGGCTATCTGCCAATCTGAACTGGCTCTCTACCGTACGCTGGTGATTTGTTGATTCTGGACAAGTTCTGAATACACAATGTTCCCGGTTTTCTGATTTCTTGATAATTCGATAGGATCTAAGCTTGAACGAGAAGCAGAAAAGGGCGATCGCGCGGGAGAAGTTGAGTTTGTCAGAGTTTTCCAATCATTCCAAGATCAATGCCGCTTTCGAGCGAGATCAGAACGAGGTTCCGACAATGGGTGCTGCTCCCGCCATTCGCGATGGCATTCCAGAAACCGAAGCTGTGAAAGCGTTGTTCAACCGCATTGCGCCGGTCTATGACGAACTCAATGACCGTTTGAGTCTAGGACTCCATCATGTCTGGAAGCAAATGACCGTTTCGTGGTGTCAGCCGTTTCCAGGGGCGATCGCCCTCGATATTTGCTGTGGCAGTGGCGACTTAGCGAGGCTCCTTGCGAAACAAGTAGGAGCCTCAGGACAGGTCATCGGACTCGACTTTGCGCGATCGCAACTCGACTGGGCCCAGAAAACTACAACCCCCACTCCATCGACCGCCCCTATTACTTGGATAGAGGGAGATGCAACAGCTCTTCCGTTCGACGACAGCCAGTTCGACTCCATCACTATGGGGTATGGGCTACGCAACGTCCCTGACATTGCCATAAGCCTCCAGGAGATCAGCCGAGTTCTTAAGCCCGGTGCAAAAGCCGCGATTCTCGATTTTCATCGACCTTCATGGTCAATCATGCAAGCTCTGCAACGGACGTACTTAGACCAATTAGTCGTTCCTGCAGCTCGTCAGTTGGGAGTAGAAGCAGAATACGCCTATATTTGGCCGAGCCTGCAGCGGTTTCCAACTGGACAGCAACAAGTCGAACTGGCTCTTAACATAGGTTTTTATTCTGCCGTTCATTACGAGATTGCAGGTGGCATGATGGGAGTATTGGTTCTACAAACGCCTCCATCATCGATCTGTTGAAGTCGCTGGATTTATCATTCCGTTGAATTTTGATCCCACTCAGCTCCCGATTCTCCTCGTCCCGCCTATCATCGGCGGCGTCATTGGCTATTTCACAAACGATTTGGCCATCAAGATGCTGTTTCGTCCTTACAAGGCCGTTTACCTTGGCGGAAAAAAACTACCATTTACGCCCGGTCTTATTCCAAGCAATCAGGAGCGTCTAGCTCAGCGCATCGCGGACACGATCATGGGCTCTTTGCTGACGCCAGAAGAACTTCAAAATCTGGCGCGGCGATTGCTGTCAACAGAACGAATCCGGGAATCGATTCATTGGTTACTCAGCCTTGCACTCGACCAGATTCAAGGAGCCAGCGACCAAAAAGTTGCCAAGATTTTTGCGAATGTCCTTCGCGACTTGTTTGGAGATTCCTTACCAAAACTGGTCAAAACGTTTGCTCAGCAAGACGATTTTCTTGAGCCTCAGTTTAACCAGATCTTTGATCAGGTGTTGCTTGATTTTCAGTTCAGTGATGAGCAAGCAGATCAGTTGTCGTCTTGGCTTTTGACAGTCGTGCTGCCACCCGATGCGCTGAGGCAGGCCATTGTCGATTTCTTGACGGATCGCAACATTCGAATTATTGATGAAAGCTTTCGAGAAAAGGCTAGTGGCACCTACTGGGTTGTCGCCAATTTGTTTGGGTTGAGAAATACTCTGATTCGGTTGAGAACCTATTGTTTAGACGAACGAGAGGCCAGCAACAAGCGTTTGGCAGAACTGATTCGAGAGCTGTCTGTTCAGCAACGGTTGCAAGAGTGGGTGCAAAATCTATCGTTGCAAAACCTCCCTGTGTCTACCGTGCGTCAGCTTCGCAAAGATATGCATAAGACGTTGCGCGTCTATATCCAGAGAGAAGGTGCTGACTTACTGCAAGGACTCAGCTCTTCAATTGAGTGGGAGCAAATTGCATTACTGTTACTTAACCGTCTTCGCAGCTCCGATGCTGTAAGTGATTCTTTGACACCTGTGAGCAAAGAACTAGCGTTCATTTTGGAACGGTATCTAGAGCGAGACCTAGAGCAGCTTGTCGCTCGAACGATTCCAATCCTCAATATTGATCAGGTGATCATCGATCGAGTGAATGCAACATCGCCCCGTGAATTGGAAGCCAACATTCAGTCGATTGTCCGCAATGAGCTTCAGGCCATTGTCAATATTGGCGGTATCTTGGGATTCACGATTGGACTATCCCAATCTGTGTACCTTTATTTTCAGTCTTATGGCTCTTGAATATCTTGTGCTTTAGTCGTGAGTAGTCGCTGACCTATCACGTTCGAATGATTACGAAAGCTCTAGCAGGCGACACTCGTAAACATGGGCGATCGCCACAGAGCTGCGCGGCAAATCAGCAACCCGTACTTCACCAACATGGTTCTCATCTCTGAGCTAGGCAGAGTTCCCTGTAAATCATAGTGGGCGATCGCCGCTGCAACGAGCTTAGCGTCATCTCCTCGAATTCCAGAACGCTTTAGTCGTCGAATGTAGATACGGGTAAGCGCTCGCGTCTGTAGACCCTGGCAAATTTGTTTAGCCTCGGTCTCTGCTACTCCGAGGGCAACCAATTTATTCCAATCGAGCGATCGCGCTTGAAGACGTGCGAGATCGGGCAAGGGCAAGCCTGGGTGCAAACTTTGAGAGGATATCTCTCGGGACGAAGACGATTGCATCACATCCTTTTCAGTTAGCTTTTCTAATAACAAAGATGGTTTCATGCCCGTGCTCCCCTAATGGATAAAAATTTCATATGATTAGACTTCAAGGAGAAACCGAAGGATTCCGGTAATTCCGTGACTAAACTCTAGGAAAATAGTCCCACACCCCGTATTTCTACGGATCTGCCCTAATACATACTAAAACGGTGACACAGGTATGATCTGTGTCACCGTTTTAATTAGTTCCGCACAATGAAACTTATGTCGTTGCGTTGTTTGCAGTTAGCTGCGGCCGTCTCAGAAGTTAGCTCAGCACTTCCTTCGCTTTAGACACAACAGCTTCGACCGTAAAGCCAAACTTCTCCAAACAGGTTTTGCCCGGAGCCGATGCACCAAAGTGATCGATACTCACAGAAGCGCCTTCAGAGCCGACATAGCGGCACCAGCCCATGCTGATTCCAGCCTCCACAGAAACTCGCTTTGTGACGGCTTTTGGAAGCACAGACTCTTGATAAGACTGGTCTTGGGCCTCAAAGAGTTCCCAAGATGGCATCGAGACAACCCGTACTTTTTGGCCTTTTGAGCTGATTTGCTTTGCTGCTTCGACACAAAGATGAAGCTCACTACCCGTTCCAATCAAAATCAAATCGGGTGTGCCTTCACAATCCACAACCACATAGGCTCCCTTCTCCACCCCTTCAATCGAAGTGGTGTCGTAGTTAGGCAATCCTTGCCGACTAAATGCAATCAGCGTGGGATGCTTCCGATTTGCGATCGCGACTTTGTAGGCTCCAGATACTTCGTTGCCATCGGCTGGACGAATGACCGTCAGGTTAGGAATCGCTCGTAGAGAAGCAATGGTTTCAACTGGCTGGTGGGTCGGCCCGTCTTCTCCCAAACCAATGGAATCGTGGGTCATGACATACACGACGCCTGCCTCAGACAAAGCCGAAAGCCGAATTGCTCCGCGCATGTAATCCGCAAACACGAGGAACGTTGCGCAGTACGGAATTAATCCTGAATTGTGAAGCGCGATCCCGTTACAGATTGCCCCCATCCCATGTTCCCGCACTCCAAATCGGAGATTACGGTTTTCATACTGTCCCTTTTGGAAATTGCCAGATGACTTGATTTCAGTCAAGTTTGAGTGGGTCAAATCTGCTGATCCACCAATCAACTCTGGAATCGCGGGAGCAAGAGCATTGATTGTAATCTCAGAATTCTTCCGGGTTGCCAGTGCTTTGTCTTCACTTGTGTAGGTAGGAAGTGCTTCAGCCCAGTTTGCAGGCAGTTCACCTTTCAGCATCCGCTCAAACTCAGCCGCTTCTGCCTCATACTTCGTGCGGTAGGTTGCTAGCGTTTCTTCCCACTCAGCTTCGCTGCTAGCTCCCCGATCGACAGCCTTGCGGTAGTGAGAGAGAACATCATCTGGAACCACAAACGGCTCGTGTTCCCAGCCAAGCTGCTGACGAGTGGCAGCAATTTCGTCACCACCCAAGGCCGCACCATGAACGCCCGCAGTTCCAGCTTTGTTGGGTGAGCCGTAACCAATCGTCGTTGTTACTTTGATCAGTGAAGGTTTGTCCGTCACTTCTTTAGCTGCGGCGATCGCCTTCTCAATGGCATCCAAATCGGTGTTGCCGTTTTCGACATGCTGAACGTGCCAGCCGTAGGCTTCAAAGCGCTTGGCAACATCTTCAGTAAAGGAGATATCGGTGGAGCCATCAATGGAGATGTGGTTGTCGTCATATAGCGCAATCAGCTTGCCCAAGCCGAGGTGACCCGCAAGAGAACACGCTTCACCAGAAACGCCTTCCATGTTGCAACCATCGCCTAGGATTGCATAGGTGTAATGGTCAACCAGTTCACAGTCTGGCTTGTTGAAGCGACCTGCAAGGTGAGCTTCTGCCATTGCCAATCCGACTGCATTTGCAATCCCTTGACCCAAAGGCCCTGTGGTGACCTCTATGCCAGGAGTTTCAAAGTTTTCTGGGTGTCCTGGCGTCCTTGCGCCCCACTGACGGAAGTTCTTGATTTCGTCGAGGGTGACACTATCAAACCCAGTCAAGTAGAGAAGCGCATACTGCAACATGCAGCCATGCCCCGCAGATAGGACGAAGCGATCGCGGTTAAACCACTGGGGATTCTTCGGATTAAATCGCATAAAGCGATCCCAAAGCACATACGCCATAGGTGCAGCCCCCATGGGCAAACCGGGATGTCCAGACTTTGCCTTTTCTACTGCGTCAATGGCTAAAAATCGAATTGAATTAATACAAAGTTCGTCAAGGGATTGGGATACGACAGCCATAATATTTTGTTCTGAACAACGGATAGTGCTAACAACAGTCACTCACGAGAGGGAGTAACAAAAACGCCTCCACGCAACCACATTTCATCATCCCACTATGGGGATGAGTGAGCAAGAAAGGGCTTGACCTGCTAAGCAGATCCGAAGCGTTTCCAGAGTTTTAAGGAATATCGGGATCACTATTTTGAAGTGGCAACGATCGAATGAGAAGTGACCTGAGTTTTGCTTGCAAAAATAATTTATCATCAAGCATCGTCGTACTTGTTAATCGTGAATGCTCCTGACAATCCCGAAAATCAGCGGAATTTGGTAAGTGCGGAATTTGGTAAGTAAGTATACTTATTTGAAATTATCTAATAGTCTATAACGAGTTGTGAGTAATCTCTATAGATTTCCTGTAGATTTCTGTGGAAATTCTGTGAAAAGACAAACAGTGCTCACGATCTAGATTCGGTTCTAGCCTGCTACCCCCCCTCTAGCCTCGTCCACCGCTAATTTTCGCTTTGTAACCCTTCTGAGTCAGCAACTGCTGAATCGTTTGGGCATGGTCGCCCTGGATCTCGATCGTGCCGTCTTTTACCGTTCCTCCAGAACCACACTGAGCCTTGAGTTGCTTAGCCAAAGTTGTCAAGGTTTCAGGCTTAGACTGAAAGCCGCTTACGACGGTGACGGTTTTTCCTTTTCGGCCTTTGCGAGAGGCTTGCACCTTGAGTTCTTGCTGGTTGGGAGGCAAATCGGGTATAGCTCGCTCAAACGCTGCATTGCCGCTTGAGCCAAACTCTGAGTAGACGACGCGATCGCCCGATGAACCTGACTTGTCTTTGCGTTTGGATGCCATATCTGTAACGGTCGCTGTTTGGATGAATTGTTCCTGTGATTGTGCTGGGGTCTATCTATATAATGAAGACTGTTCGTGAAATGTGATTCTACTGTTGCGTTAATTGGCCTGTGACACAAGCACCCCTCTCTCCCAATCCCTCATTTGCAGCCCCATCGAAGACAGAGGCGATCGCCGATGCCTCTTCACAGCCTGACGCGTTAGGGCGATTTGGTCAGTTTGGGGGCAAGTATGTTCCCGAAACTCTCATGCCTGCTTTGCTGGAGCTAGAGCAGGCGTTTTACCAATATCGCGATGACGAGGGGTTTCAGTCAGAACTCAATGGGCTACTCAAGGACTATGTAGGGCGAGCCAATCCACTCTACTTTGCTGAGCGTCTCACCGAACAATATGCTCGTGCCGATGGCTCTGGCCCTCAGATTTATCTTAAGCGCGAAGATCTGAACCATACAGGTGCCCACAAGATTAACAACGCCCTAGGGCAGGTGCTGCTGGCAAAGCGTATGGGCAAACAGCGCATCATTGCAGAAACAGGTGCAGGACAGCACGGGGTTGCAACCGCTACGGTATGTGCTCGATTTGGTCTTAAATGCGTGATCTATATGGGCATTCATGACATGGAGCGGCAGTCGCTTAATGTTTTTCGAATGCGGTTGATGGGAGCTGAGGTTTCTCCTGTAGAAGCGGGGTCAGGCACTCTCAAAGACGCAACATCAGAAGCTATTCGTGATTGGGTGACAAACGTCGAAACCACTCATTACATTCTTGGCTCTGTCGCAGGCCCCCATCCCTACCCAATGATCGTACGTGACTTTCATGCCGTGATTGGGCAAGAAACGCGACGACAGTGCCAAGAAAAGTGGGGTGGAGAGCCCGATATCCTCATGGCTTGCGTCGGTGGCGGCTCTAATGCGATGGGGCTGTTTCACGAGTTTGTGAACGATGCTTCAGTGCGATTGATTGGCGTCGAGGCTGCTGGAGAAGGCGTCCAGACAGACAAACATGCTGCGACTCTGACTCATGGCCGAGTCGGTGTCTTGCATGGAGCGATGAGCTATCTGCTACAAAGCGATGAGGGTCAGGTAATTGAGGCTCATTCCATCAGTGCCGGATTGGACTATCCCGGTGTCGGGCCAGAACATAGCTATTTGATGTCTACTCAGCGAGCTGAATATTACAGCGTCACCGATCGCCAAGCGATTGAGGCATTCCAGCGGGTGTCGCGTCTAGAGGGAATCATTCCAGCCCTCGAAACGGCTCATGCATTTGCATATCTCGAAACCCTCTGCCCCCAACTGGAGGGTAGCCCCCACATTGTCATCAACTGCTCAGGGCGAGGGGACAAAGATGTCCAGACCGTGGCGAAATATTTGGATGAGCATCCCGACGTGCGAATGTAAGAGTCGCAACTCTCGAATCTTGTGGGGACTGTTCGGAGTTATCGTCTGTATTGGTCTTGAGGTATCGGTCTCGGAGGCAAAAGCAGGCTCACTCAACGAGGGGCGATCGCCCCTCGTCCGTCAATGCTTCGGTACAAACCATCCTTTCAATGAGGGCACGGCTGTGGCGTGTCCTCACAGAGCCAGCTTCCTCGATCATCATCAGCCTCTTGCTTCCTTTCCCCAACTCAAAAACCAATCGACTGAATTAGAGCCGCTCAACTTATCGCTTCATGAATCACTGCTGGAAACAATCTTTGCTCAAGAAAACAGATGGAGCGATCGCCCGCGCCCTTCTCATCAGGTAACGATTCGCAATATCGAACAGCAGGTCTTTGAGCTGGTGAACCAATATCGAGTCGATCGAGGACTCTCACCCCTACAGCTAGACGATCGCATCAGCGCCTATGCACGCCAACACAGTGAGGCGATCGCCACTCGCCAAATATCTTTTGGTCATGGAGGATTTTCACAAAGAGTCGATCGAATTGGGCGAGAAATTCGCTATCGTCGAATTGGCGAAAACGTCGCGTTCAACCAGGGCATGATGAGTCCTGCGCAACGGGCTTTGCGAGGCTGGCTCAACAGCTCCACTCATCGCGACAATCTTGGCGGACGCTACGATTTGACTGGCATTGGCGTTGCCCGCGATCGCGCTGGAGGATTCTATATCACCCAAATTTTTCTGCGCCGCCGCTAGGATGGACAAAAGCACATCTAGAATTCTTTGATTCTTCGGAGACAAGAGTCGAAATTCAACATGAATTCATCCCTTGATTTATCTTCAAAACTAGCAGCCTCAATGTCCCCTAAGGACAAAGCAACTCCATTTGATCATGCGCTGAAGGAATGGGCGATCGCCATTCAAGCCCTGCTCGACGGTGAGACCATCCTGCTGATGCGAAAAGGAGGCATTCGTGAGGAACGGGGTCGCTTTGAAGTACAGCATCGTCGAGTCTGGCTATACCCGACCTATGAGCACCAGAAATCAAACTGGCTCAAGCAACCCTATGCAGCGAAAGTCGAACCCGTCGAATCCGGCTGGCATCCAGCAACCGTGCCGATTGAAGGATGGGCTGATATTACTCACATTTTTTCCATTACAGAGGCGATCGCCTTAGAAAAGCTTCAGCCCTTTCACATCTGGACAGAAACATTTGCCACAGAAAGATTTAAGTGGAAGCCGCGATCGCCTCTCTATCTACTGCTGCTGCGAACCTATCGTCTTCAGAAAAGCGTCATCATTCCCTATCGCGACACCTACAAAGGATGTCGGTCGTGGATTGAGCTAGAGCGAGAAGTCGATCCTGGTTCCACGACTCCCGTCCTTTCTGATGAAAAGTATCAGCACCAGATCGACCAAATTACGTCTGCCATTTCTTAGAGGATGTTTGAAAAGTATTAGACAACACGCTGGAACAAGACTGATCCCCCTAAATCCCCCTTGAGAAGGGGGACTTTGATTCCGGTTCCCCCTTTTTCAAGGGGGGCT
>JGI12048J13642_10843935_pt1 | contig 21632 bp, 19 predicted proteins | sample ElkSlonscriptome_16_FD_13642 | JGI IMG/M metagenome (IMG submission 13642)
ATCGCGTTTCCGCGGGCTCGGCCATCTCGGCTGGGAGATGCCGTGCAACGTGCTGGCCGATGAAATCCTCACTCCGGGCGAAGGTCAGGTCCGCGCCTTCATCTCCGTCGGCGGCAACCCGGTCGTGGGCTTCCCGGACCAGCAGAAGATGGTCCGCGCATTGGATGACCTCGACCTGTTCGTGCAGATCGATCCATGGATGAGCGCGAGCGCGAAACGCGCCGATGTCGTGCTCGCCCCGTCGCAATGCCTGGAGCGCGAGGACATCACGAACCTGTCCGAATGGTGGCACGAGGAGCCCTATGCCCGCTATGTCGAGGCGGTCGCGACCCCGCCGGGCGACGTGATCGACGAATGGGAGATGTTCTGGACGCTGGCGAAGCATCTGGGCACACCGATGAACCTTGCAGGCGGCACGCTGCCGATGGATCGCAAGCCGACGAAGGAGGAATTCCTCGACCTGTCGGTCGCCGGCTGCCTTGTCCCTCCCAGCCAGGTGCGGCGCGATTGCGCGGCCAATGGGGGCGCTGCGATGATTTATTCGGACAAGCACCCGCTGGTTGATCCGGCCGACGAAGGCGATTTCCACCGCTTCGACCTTGCCTGCGGCGACATGCCAGCAGCGATCCTGCGCTATGCCGACAACCCGCCATTGAAGGCGGGATATGATTTCAAGCTCATCAGCCGAAGGTCGAAGACGCGCTTCAATTCGATCGGCCATCCGCTGAAGAAACTGCAGGAAAAGACCACCACCAACCCCGCCTATATCCACCCCGCTGACATCGAGGCTCTCGGCCTCGTCGAAGGGGGCATCGTGGAGATCAGCAGCCCCCACGCGACCATTCACGGCGTGGTCAAGGCGAGCGACAAGGTCCGACGCGGCCTGGTTTCCATGGCCCATGCCTATGGCGATGCCGATGCGTCGAAGGAGGATGTGCGGACACGCGGTTCCTCGACCAACCGGCTTACCAGCGACACGGTCGATATCGACCCGATCACCGGGCAGGCGCTGCAGAGCGCGATACCCGTGAAGCTCGTCGCTGCCTGACCCTTCCATAACGAAAACAAGGAAAACCCATGCCAGACAATCGGCGCTTTCTGTTGCAGCGTCGCCCCGATGGCGAGCCGGTGCGCGAGGATTTCGAACTGGTCAGCGAGCCGACCCCGGATCTCGCGCAGGGGCAGTTCCTGATCCGCAACCATTACGCCTCGCTCGACCCGGCCATGCGCGGCTGGATGGATGCGGGCGGGAATTACATGCCCCCGATCCCCTTGGGCGATCCGGTTCGCGCGACCACGATCGGCGTGGTCGAAGAAAGCCGCGCCGAAGGCTTCGAGGCGGGCATGTGGGTGATGGGCCTCAATGCGCTCGAGGATTATTCCGTGGGCGTCGCGGGCGGGTTCACCCAGCCGATCGACCCGTCGATGGTGCCCGAAGTGACGAATTACCTCTCGCTGTTCGGCGCGGTCGGAATGACGGCCTATTTCGGCTTTCTCGAAGTGTGCGCGCCGAAAGAGGGCGAAACCGTGCTGGTAACGGGCGCTGCCGGAGCGGTCGGCAGCGTCGTCGGCCAGCTTGCCAGGATCAAGGGCTGCCGCGCGGTCGGGATCGCGGGCGGGCCGGAAAAATGCGCGCGGCTGACCGAGAAATACGGCTTCGACACGGCGATCGATTACAAGGGCAAGGACGAAGCGGCCCTGACCAAGGCGATAGCCGAGGCCTGCCCCGACGGGGTCGACGTCATCTTCGAGAATGTCGGCGGGATCATCCTCGATGCTGGGCTGATGAATCTCAACCTCCATGCCCGCGTCGGGCTGTGCGGGCTCATCAGCGAATACAACACCGAGCCGCGCGGCATCCGCAATCTGTGGCAGCTGATCGTCAAGCGGGCGCAGATCCGCGGCCTGCTCGTGGCCGATTACGTAGAGCGTTTCGGCGAGGGAGCGGCGCAGATGGGCGAATGGGCAGCGGCCGGTAAGATCACCATCGACGAGCATGTCGATGAAGGGCTCGAAAACGCCTTCGACAGCTTCATGCGCCTTTTTGCCGGGTCGAACCAGGGCAAGATGATCCTCAAGATCGCCTGATGCGCTCCCTGCTGGTCCTGTCGGGCGGGCATCCCTACGAGAAAGAGCCTTTCGAGGCCTTCATGCACGCGCTCGGCGATTGGGATGTGACCCATCTCACCCATCCCCAAGCCGAGGAAGCGGTCGCGCGCGGCGCGGCGGAGCAAGCGGACGCGCTGCTGCTTTATGACATGCCGGGCTACACCTTCGCCGACGGCACGGTGACGGCACGCCCGCCCTCCCGTGATTTCGCAAGAGCGATCACGCGGCGCTTCGAGGCCGGGCGCGGCGCGGTCGCGCTGCACCATGCGCTTGCCGGTTGGGCCGAATGGGATGAATGGCACGACTGGCTCGGCGGGCGCTTCTTCTACCAGCGGGGAAAATGGCGTGGGCACGCGTTTCCGGATTCGGGCTATCGCCACGATGTCGAATATTCGGCGTGCGTCGTTGCCGATCACCCGGTCACGGCAGGCCTTCCTGAAAGCTTCGCCGTCACCGACGAGCTTTACCTGTGCCCCATCGACGAAAGCGCCATCACCCCGCTGATCCGCGCCGAGGGCTTTTCGTTCACGCCCGCGAACTTCCATTCCGCCGCCAATGCGGTGGCAGGCGACATGTTCAGCCGGGCGGGCTGGGACCACCCGCCCGGGTCGAACTGCGTCGGCTGGGAGACGCGCGCGATCGATGCGCCGATCATCTACCTCCAGTTCGGCGACGGCCCCGCGGCCTATGGCAACCGCCATGTCCGCCGGGCCGTTGCCAATGCGCTGAATTACATTTCGGGAGAGGAACCATGAGCAATATCGAGAAGGTCCGAGCCTTTGTCGGCCACTGGAACAGCGGCGACATGGACGCGATGTACGCGATGTGCGCCAAGGATGTGGTCTGGCACAATATCCCGATGGAGCCCTTCACCGGCAAAGCGGCGATGCGCGAGGCGGTCGCGGGCTTCATGGCCAATGTCGAGGGCTGCGAGTGGGAGATCCACGAAATCGCCGAAAACGGCGATGCGGTCCTGACCGAACGGACCGACAATTTCCGGCTGAAGGGCGGCGCCCGCGCCTCGCTCAGGGTGATGGGCACGTTCGAATTCGGCGCCGACGGGCTCATCACCCAGTGGCGCGACTACTTCGACATGGGGGAATTCCAGCGCGAATTCGCGGGGGGCTGAGGCGACCCTAACACATTCGCGCAGTGCGCGCGTGGGGCAGGGGGCGTTAGGTATCCAGCTAGCACATCTCTCCGGTTGGGAGCCGCAGCCATGAACAAGCCCGAGGGCAACGTCTTCGCCCCCCAGACGCTGGTCGACCCGTTCGATTATTATCGCGCCGTGTACGATGCGGGCATCGCTATCGAACACCTGCCCGAAATGAACACCTTCGTGGTCTACAGCTACGATCTGTGCAGCGAGGCGAACACGAAGCCCGACATCTTCTCGAACGATTTCAGCACGCTGATGGGCCGCGAGGCGGACGAGGAAATCAAGGAGATCCTCAAGGAAGGCTGGGACGACGTCCCCACCCTCCTCACCGCCGATGCGCCGGTTCACACCCGCAACCGCAAGCTCGTCAACCTCGCCTTTTCCGCCCCGCGCGTGAACGCGATCGAGGAGGACATGCGCGCGAAATCCATCGAACTGATCGAGGCTTTCGCCGATGCGGGCGAATGCGAATTCGTCGAGCAATTCGCAGTGCCGCTGCCGGTCGCGATGATCGCAGGCCAGATCGGGCTCGACGACAATCCGAAGAAGGTCAAGGAATGGTCTGACGCCGCCGTCGACCGCTTCAGCCAGATGGTCGATCACGAGCGCAAGAAGGAATGCGCGCGCAGCCTCGTCGAATTCCAGCACTACATGAAGGGCAAGATCGACGACCGCCGCGAAAATGGCGGCGATGACCTCTTGACCGACCTTGTCGAGGCGCGGGTCGAGGGCGAGACGCCGCTGACCGATGCCGAGATCATGTCGATCATGCAGCAATTCATGGTCGCCGGGAACGAGACGACCACCTCGACGCTGGCAGGCGGCCTGCTCCAGCTGATCCGCAATCCCGACCAGATGGAAAAGGCGAAGGCGGCGGCCGGCGGGCGCGATCCCAAGGTCATCACCAATCTCGTAGAGGAGGCGCTGCGCTACGAAACCCCGACCGCGGGCATGTGGCGCGTGGTCAAGCAGGACACCGAACTGGGCGGCGTGAAAATGCCCGCGGGTTCGGTCGCCCAGCTGCGCTATGCCGCTGCGAACCGCGATCCCGCGAAATTCGAGGACCCGGACCGTTTCGACATCGAGCGCAAGAATGCCCGCGCGCATCTCGCTTTCGGCAAGGGGCCGCATATGTGCGTGGGCAACATGCTTTCCCGCAAGGAAATGCTGGTCGCCTTCGACGAGCTGCTCGAGCGGCTGGATGACTTCGCGGTCGCGGACGAGGACGGCATCACGATCCTGCCCAACATCCTGCTGCGCGGGGTGACCCGCCTGCCGATCACGTTCACAAACACTGGCACCCGGAAAGCCTGACGCTCATGAATTTCGACCTGTCCGAAGAACAGGAAATGTTCCGCTCCAGCGTCGAGCGGTTTGCCGCGCCCGTGGACGTCGAGGCGCGCCGGAAACTTCGCCGCAACGAGGCCGGCTATGACCGCGCGCGCTGGGGGAGCCTTGCGGAACTCGGACTGATCGCGCTCGCCGCGAGCGAGGATGCGGGCGGGATCGGCGGATCGCCGCTCGATCTCGCGCTGGTGGCCGAAGCCATCGGCAAGGCGAATGCACCCGACCCGTGGCTCGAACTGGGCGTGCTGCCCGCGCTGCTGCTGGACCGCGGCGGAGCGCATGGCGCGCTCGGGAAACTGCTGTCGGGTGAAATCGTCGCGACTTTTGCGTGGACCGAGCGGGCGCAGCGTTACAGCCTCACCGCCAAGGGCACGAAGGCCGAGCGCGAAGGCGATGGTTTCCGGATCAGCGGAGAGAAGACGATGGTGCTGGGCGCGGCGCTCGCCGACCTCGTCATCGTCACGGCCGATCTCGACGGAGAAACCCGCGCCTTCCTCGTCGCTGCCGATGCGGAGGGGCTGGAAATGCGCCCCTACCGCCTCGCCGATGGCAGCGTCGCGGGCGAAATCCGCCTGACCCGCGTGACCGTGAGCGAGGCGGCGCTGCTCGACCTCGACGCGGCGGCCCTGCGCCAAATCGCGAGCGAATTGCGGCTCCACGCCTCTGCGGAGATGGTCGGGCTCGCCCAGCGCCTGCTCGACGACACGCTCGCCTATGTGAAGGAACGCGAACAGTTCGGCGTGCCGATCGGCAGCTTTCAGGTGCTCCAGCACCGGCTGGTCGAAGCCTATGCGCGGCTCGAACAGTCGCGCTCAATGCTCTACCGCGCCGCGATGGGCGCACGCGACGCAGAGGATGCAGGCGCCGACTGGCAGCGCGCCATCGCCGGGGCCAAGGCCTTTATCGGCGAGAACACCGATGCGATCGCCCGCGAGGCGGTGCAGATGCATGGCGGCATGGGGATCACCGACGAACTCGCCATCGGCCACGCGATGAAACGCGTCATGGTGCTCGCCCGGCTGTTCGGCGACACCGACACCGTGCTCGCCGAATACGCACTGGCGGCATAATTGGGGCCGCGTGACGGGGGCAGCCTGAATACAGGCGCAGGATAGGAGGAACCGATGGGCGAGAAGATCGACCCGAACCTGTGGAGCGACGATCCCGAACCGCACCTGATGGGCGGGAAGCTGCCTTCGGGCGAGGTCGTCTTTCCGATGCCCGCCGGCGACGCGGCGAAGAGCGTCGAGCCCTACAGGCTTTCGCGGCGGGGCAAGCTGTGGTCGTGGACGAGCCAGGGCTTCCTCCCCAAGGAACCCTATGAAGGCCCCGGCTCCGGCCCCGGCGAAGGGCCGCCGGATTTCAAGCCCTTCCTGCTCGGCTATGTCGAGCTTCCCGGCGAAGTGATCGTCGAAAGCCGGATCGTCGATGCGGGCCTCGATGATCTCGAACTGGGCATGGAAATGGAATTCACGATCGTGCCGTTCAACGACACCTACGACACCTATGCCTTCCGCCCCGTCGCGAACGTGAAGGAGAAAGCCGCATGAGCGAGAACGTCTACATAATCGGCGCGGGCATCCATCCCTTCGGCCGGACCGAGGAGCGTTCGGGCCGCGAACAGGGCGTCTATGCGGTGCGCGAGGCGTTGAAGGACGCAGGGCTCGAATGGGCCGACATGGAATGCGCCTATGGCGGCTCGGCAGCAGCCGGCAGCGCCGACATCATGGTGAACGAACTGGGGCTGACCTCGCTTCCCTTCACCAATGTCGCCAATGGCTGCGCGACCGGCGGCAGCGCGCTTGCCGCCGCGCAGCAGGCGATCGCGAGCGGGATGTACGATCTCGCGCTCGCGGTCGGTTTCGACAAGCATCCGCGCGGGGCCTTCAATGCGAAGCCCGCCGATTACGGCCTGCCCGACTGGTACGGCCAGACCGGCATGATGCTGACGACGCAGTTCTTTGCATTGAAGATCCAGCGCTACATGCAATTGCACGGCATCAGCCGCACGACATTGGGCCGGGTGGCCGAAAAGGCATTCCGCAACGGGGCGAAGACGCCCCATGCCTGGCGGCGCTCCGAAATCGACCTCGAGACGATCATGAACGCGCCGATGATCAATGATCCGCTGACCAAGTTCATGTTCTGCTCTCCGTCAGAGGGCGGAGTCGCATTGATCCTTGCTTCCGAAAAGAAGGCGAAGGAGCTGGGCGCGCTCCAGAACAGGGGGGGCGTGAAGATCGCCAAGATCGCGGTCAAGACCCGCCCGCCGGACAGCTTCGAGGTGTTCCAGCCCGGTGTCAGCGTCAAGGAAGGCGGAAAGCCCACCGTGCTCGCTTCGAAAGCCGCCTTCGAAGGCGCAGGAATAGGGCCCGAGGATATCGAGGTCGCCCAATTGCAGGACACCGAAAGCGGCGCTGAAATCATGCACATGGCCGAAAACGGCTTCTGCAAGGATGGCGAACAGGAGGAATGGCTCGCCAATGGCTGGTCCGCGCTCGGCGGAAAGCTGCCGATCAACACCGATGGCGGCTGCCTTGCCTGCGGGGAGCCGATCGGGGCCTCGGGCCTCCGGCAAGTCTACGAGAATGTCGAACAATTGCGCGGCCGCGCGGGCGATAGGCAGGTCGCGGGCCGCGATGGCAAGGGGCCGAAGCTCGGCTATTCGCACGTCTACGGCGCGCCGGGCCTTTCGGCGGTCGCGATTCTTGAAAGATAGATGGGCCTGGAGCGCCAGATGGGCAGGATGAACGGAAAGGTCGCGCTCGTCACCGGCGGCGCGGAAGGGATCGGGGCGACGGTTGGGCGCATGATCGTCGAGGAGGGCGGCAAGGCGATGCTCGCCGACGTGCAGATCGACAAGGCCCGCGCGCTCGCCGGGGAACTGGGCGAAAACGCTGACGCCTTCGAGCTCGACGTGCGCGATGCGGCGCGCTGGGACGAGGCGGTCAGGGCGACGCGGGAGCGGTTCGGCAAGCTCAACGTGCTGTGCAATGTCGCGGGTATTTCCGAACCCGGCAACGTGCCGGAAGGTTCGCCGGACGTGTGGGAACGCACAATCGATATCAACCTCAACGGCCCCTATTACGGGATGCGCGCCGCCATCCCCGCCATCGAGGCTTCGGGCGAGCCGGGCGCGATCGTCAATATCGGCTCGATGATCGCCCTGCGCGCTGCCTCCTTCGTCGCCGCCTACAGCGCGTCGAAGGCCGGGCTGCTCGGCCTCACGCGGAGCGTTGCGCTCGATCTCGCCGAGCGCGGGCTGCCGATCCGGGTCAACATGGTCCATCCCGGCGCGATCCGCACGCCGATGTACGAACGCTACAAGTTCTCCGGCGCCGACACGCCCGAGAACATCGAGACCGGTTTCGCCGCGACCCACCCGATGAACCGCATCGGCGAACCCGAAGAGGTGGCCAAGGCCGTGCTCTTCCTCGCCAGCGACGATGCGAGTTTCACCACGGGCTGCGATTTCACCGTCGATGGCGGCGGTTCGATAAGGAGCTGACATGGCCCAACAACCCGCAACCCGGATCGACGCGCATTTCATCGCCGCGGGCAAGTATCACGACATCGACTATCCGCGGCTCGAAATGCTCAAGCTGCTCGCCGAGCATCCGCATATCCGCACCACGGTGGCGTGCGACTATTCGGGGCTGGACCGGCTCGATGCCTGCCGTTTCCTCGTCACCTATACCTGCGACCTCATGCCCAGCGAGGAAGAGGCGAAGCAGCTTCGCGCATGGCTGGAAGGCGGCGGCAAATGGCTTGCTCTGCACGGGACCAATTCGATCCTCGTCTTCACCGAAGAAGGCCTGGTGGATACACCGGACGACCGGCCCGACGTGATGGAAATGCTCGGAACCCAGTTCAAGGCGCATCCGCCGATCGGGCCCTTCCCGGTCGAGGTGGTGAACAAGGACCATGAACTGACGCGCGGGATCGAGGATTTCGAAGTGGTGGACGAACTTTATCTCTCCAACACCACGGCCGGGATCGACACGCTGATGCAGACCACGTTCGAGGGCGAGGCGACCGGCTTCGTCGCGGCGGAATGGGAGAAGACGACGGTCCCTATCCTTTATACGAGGGATATCGGCAAGGGCCGGATCGTTTACAACACGCTCGGCCATTGCCGGGGGCATTACGACCTTCCGGGAATGGCCGATTTCTACCCGCACAAGGAGATGTGCGCGTGGAACTACGATGTCTATTATGATCTGCTGCGCCGCTCGATCGGCTGGGCGATGCGGGAAGACTGACGGGACTGACGAATTATGGACATGGACTTTTCGCCCGAGGACCTCGCCTTCCGCGAGGAGGTGCGCGATTTTCTGAAGCATAGCCTGCCCGACCGGCTGCGCGACGGGGCGCGGCGCACGCCCGGCGTCTTCGTCGAGCCCGATATCGGCATGGAATGGCACCGCATCCTGCATGAAAAAGGCTGGGTCGCGCCGCACTGGCCCAGGGAGAATGGCGGGACCGGCTGGACCCCGACGCAGAAATTCATATTCGAAAAGGAATGCGCGCTCGCAGGCGCCCCTTCACTCGCCATCCTCGGCCTCAGGCTGGTCGGCCCCGTGATCTGCGAATTCGGCACGCCCGAGCAGAAGGAACGCTTCCTCCCGCGCATCCTGTCGGGCGAAGATTACTGGTGCCAGGGCTATTCGGAGCCAGGCAGCGGTTCGGACCTCGCCAGCCTCAAGACCACGGCAAAGCTTGAGGACGGCGAATATGTCGTCAACGGATCGAAGATCTGGACCACCCACGCCCATCACGCGAACTGGATCTTCGCGCTCGTGCGCACCGATCCCAACGTGAAGAAGCAGGCGGGGATCACCTTCCTCCTCATCCCGATGGACCAGGACGGCGTAGAGGTCACCCCGATCCATTCGATGTCGGGCGATCATGAGGTGAACGCGGTGTTCTTCACCGACGCGCGCACCAGCGCGGACAACCGCATCGGCGAGGAGGGACAGGGCTGGACCATCGCCAAGTTCCTGCTTGAAAACGAGCGCGGCGGTTCGTGCTTCGCCCCGCGCCTGCTGCAGTCGATAGACAAGCTCGAACAGCTGGCGAAGGAACAGCCTTCCGGCGTCAACGGCGCGGTCGGCCACGATGCGCGCTTCCGCGACCGGCTCGCGCGCGCCCGGCTCGAGGCCGAAGCGCTCGAAGTGACCGAGCTGCGCATTCTCGCCGAACTCGCCAAGGGCCGCGCGCCCGGGCCGCAGACCTCGCTTGTCAAGCTGCTAGGCTCCAATATCGGCCAGACCATCGACACGCTGCGCCTCGAACTACTTGGCCCTGATGCGCTGCAATTGCCGATGGAGCGCCCGCTCTACGGCAACGAGGCGCCCGAACCGGTCGGCAGCGAGTACGCCCAGACCGCGATGGGCCGCTACCTCAACAACCGCGCCGCGACGATCTTCGGTGGTTCGGACGAGGTGCAGAAGAACATCATCGCCAAGACCGTGCTCGGGCTCTGAGCCCGGCGGACCGGCGCGCCACGACAGGGGAAACGCAAATGGACGTATCGAAGCTGATGTTCCGCGACGGGCTGATGAACGGCGAGCGCATTCTCGTCACCGGGGGCGGGACGGGTCTTGGCAAGGAAATGGCCGAAGGTTTCCTGAAACTCGGCGCCACCGTCTATATCTGCGGCCGGCGGCAATCGAAGCTCGACGAAACGGCTGCCGAACTGATGGAAAAGCATGGCGGCAAGGTCGTGGCGCACGCCTGCGACATTCGCGATGCGGACGCGATCCACGCAATGGTCGACGCGATCTGGGCCGATGGAGGCGCGCTCACCGGAGTGGTCAACAACGCGGCGGGCAATTTCATCAGCCGGACCGAGGACCTTTCGGTCAATGGCTTCAACGCCATCGCCGACATCGTGATGCGAGGCACCTTCTACGTCACGCTCGACGTGGGCAAGCGGCTGATCGCGGAAGGCAAGAAGGCAAGCTTCCTGTCGATCCTCACCACCTGGGTGTGGTCGGGCAGCGCCTTCGTCGTGCCTTCGGCCATGAGCAAGACCGCGATCCACGCCATGACGCAGAGCCTCGCGACCGAATGGGGCCGCTATGGCCTGCGCTTCAACGCGATCGCGCCGGGCCTCTTCCCGACCAAGGGCATGAGCGCACGGCTTTCCCCCGGCGGTCAGGGCGGCAATTCGAAGAATGACACGAACCCGATGGGCCGGGCGGGCGAGATGCACGAACTGGCGAACCTCGCGGTGTTCCTGATGGGGCCAGGCGCGGAATATGTGAACGGCCAGACCATAGCGATCGACGGCGCGGGTTACCAGGCGCATGGGGGCACGTTCTACCCCGTCCTTCACGCGCTGGGCGACGCCGAATGGGAGCAGATGCGCGCGATGATCAAGGGCACGAACGAAAAGGACAAGGCAGAGCGCACGACGGGGTGAGCGTTGCTTGCGGCGCGGCGGTCTGGGGGCGGGTTCTCCCGTCGCGGCCCATGCGCGCGGCGCCGATCAGAGCATTGCCGGCTTTGCCAGCATCCAAACGGCCATGCCGATCATGAAAAGGTTCTCGGTCAGCGAGACAAAGCCCAGCGGCACGTTGCTGTCGCCCCCGACACAGGCGCATTTGAGTTCGCGCCGGTCGATATAGACCGCCTTGAATACGCTCACCGCGCCGATCGTGCCGATGGTGAGTGCAACCGGGATCGACAGAAAATCGAGAATGTGCGCGGTCATCAGCACACCCGCTAGCCCCTCTGCGTAGGGATAGATGTAGCCGTACGGGACCCAGCGCTTGGCCAGCAAGTCGTAATTGAGGAACATGGTCGAGAAGGTCTCGACATCGCGCAGCTTGAGATAGGCAAGACCGCACATCGAGAAGCTGACGAACCATTCGGCGGCGAGGATCGAGATCCACTCGCCCGTCGCGACGAAGGCGGCGCCCACCGCCATCAGCGCCATCAGCGCGAACAGCGCGATCACCGGGCGATAGGTGGTGCCCTGCGTCTTAGCGGGCTTGCCGAAATGCGCCGCGAGATCGGTATAGCCGCCGATCCGCTCGCCCCCGATGAAGGCCTGGGGCGTGGTCTCCACGCCATGGTCTGCCTTGAACGCGTCGGTTTCCCCGCGCGTGGTGAGGTGGTGGTCCTCGACCGCATAGCCCTCGCGCTCCAGAAGCCATTTCGACTTGATGCCATAGGGGCAGACATGGTCCGGCATGACCATGCGATAGAGCGTCGCTGTGCGGGGCTGTTTCATTCCGAATCAGTACCTTATTTGCGGTTGCGTTCCAGCAGGTCGACCAGTTCCTCGAACTTCGCGCGCTGCTCAGCCTCGTCGCCGCTGGCGATGGCTTCGGCCACGCAGCAGGCGGCATGATCCTTCAGCACCTGGCTTTCGACCTTGGCGAGCGCCGATTTGATCGCAGCGATCTGGTGGAGGATGTCGATGCAGTAGCGATCGTCCTCGATCATCTGCGCGACCCCGCGGACCTGTCCTGCAATGCGGTTCAATCGCTGCACCTTGGCTTTCGCGGCGTCGGCCATCGTGGCGGCATCCTTCATCGCATCTTCCATTGAAATACCCTGGGGGGGTATATATTAGCATCGGAACCGAAATTCGCAAGAAAGCCCCATGCCCAACCTATCCCGCCGCAATCTCATCGCCAGCACCGCCGGGATCGCCGCAGCCGCCGCGCTGCCTATGCCCGGCTGGGCGAAGGGGCGTTCCCTCACCCGCGCCGCGCAGGGTTTCGGCACGCTTACGGGCGAGGACATCGCGCTCACGATCGGTGAGCATCACTTCATGACCGGCGGGCGCGCGGGCCATGCGATCGCGGTCAACGGATCGGTGCCGGGGCCGCTCATCCGCCTGCGCGAAGGGCAGGACGTGCGCCTTCACGTCACCAACCACCTCGCCGAAGACAGCTCCATCCACTGGCACGGCCTGCTGCTCCCCTTTCAGTTCGACGGCGTTCCGGGGGTNAGCTTTCCCGGCATCGCTCCGGGCGAGACCTTCACCTATTCCTTCCCCGTCCGGCAGAGCGGGACCTATTGGTGGCATTCGCATTCCGGGCTGCAGGAGCAGGCGGGGCATTACGGACCGCTGGTGATCGAAAGCGCCGAGCCAGATCCGCGCTACGACCGCGACTATGTCGTGCTTCTGTCCGAGTTCACTGCGCTCCACCCGCACGACATCATGCGCAAGCTGAAGGTGGGCGAACATTATTTCCAGCGCCAGATGCAGACCGCATCAGAGGGCGACATGCCTGGCGAGATGCGGCGGATGTGGGGCCGGATGCGGATGAACCCGCGCGACATTTCGGACGTGACCGCGAACACCTACACCTATCTCGTCAACGGGCACGCGCCGGGCGATAACCTCGAATTCGCCTTCGAGCCGGGTGAGCGGGTGCGCCTGCGCTTCATCAACGGTTCGGCCATGACCTTCTTCAATGTCCGCATTCCGGGCGTGCCGATGACCGTCATCGCCGCCGACGGGCAGGACGTGGAGGAGGTGGAGGTCGACGAATTCCAGATCGGCACCGCTGAGACCTACGACGTGATCGTCGCCCCGCCCGCCGGCAGCCACGCGATTGTCGCTGAAAGCATGGACCGCAGCGGGATGGGCGTCGCGAGCCTGACGAGCCACCATGGCCACATCGCGCCCCCGCCGCCGCTGCGCGAGATCCCGACTCTCACCATGACGGACATGGGCATGATGGACCACGCGGCGATGGGCCACGACATGAAAGGAATGGCCGGCATGGACCATTCGATGCGCGACACCTCGCTCCTGCCAGCCGACGTGAAGGCCGGCCCGGGCATCGACATGGTTGCACAGAGCCCGAAGGACCGGATGGACTTCCCGGGCCTCGGCCTCGACACCGTGGAACACCGCGTCCTGCGCTATACCGACCTCAAGGCGAAACGGATGAATCCGCACCGCCGCGTCGAGAGGGAAATGGAAATCCACCTCACCGGCAACATGGAACGCTACATGTGGTCCTTCGACGGGAGGAAGTTCACCTCCGCCACCGACCAGCCCATCCGCCTCGGCCATGACGAGAGGGTGCGGGTGAAACTGGTCAATCAGACCATGATGGCGCACCCGATCCACCTTCACGGCCATTTCTTCGAACTGGTCAATGGTGCGGACCACATGCACCAGCCGCTCAAGCACACCGTGATCGTCCAGCCGGGCGGGACCGCGACCTTCGATCTCACCGCCGACGAGCCGGGCGACTGGGCGTTTCACTGCCACCTGCTCTATCACATGCATGCGGGCATGATGCAGGTCGTGACCGTGCGGCCGTTCCCGGAAAGCGGGAAGGCGTGATGCGCCTTGCATGGCTGGCCTGCACCGCGCTCTTTGCGGGACCGCTCGGCGCGCAGGATCATGGCGGCCATGGCGCGCCTCCCGCTGCGAAAGCTCAGGAGATGGACCATTGCGCCATGGGCCACCTGCCGCCCGAGCAATGTCCCCCGAAGGAAGGGACAGAGCGCGGCGAAGCCAACCATTCGGGCCATGGCGGGGCACGGGGCATGGAGCAGGATAAGCTGAAAATGCCCGGCATGGATCATTCCTCGCACGGCGCGAGCCCCGACAAGACAGTCCCCGGCGCCGCGCCCGAAGACGCCGTTCCGCCCCGCGCGCTCGAAGGCCCGCGCCACGCCGCCGACGCGATCTGGGGCGCGGAGGCGATGGCGCCCGCGCGCGCGACGCTCGCCCGCGAAAATGGGGGGTTTCGCACCGGCATGGTGATGGTCGAGCGGCTCGAGGCGCGCATCCCGGCCGATGGCGGCGAGGACGGCTACCTGTGGGACGCGCAGGCCTTTTATGGCGGCGACATCAACCGCTTCGTTCTCAAGACCGAAGGCGAAGGCGCATTCGGCGGAAGCCTGGAGAATGCCGAGGCGCAGGCGCTCTATTCCCGTGCGATCGGGCCATTCTTCGACCTGCAGGCGGGTATCCGGATCGATGACGCGCCCGATACGCGCGCGCATCTCGTCGCCGGCATACAGGGCCTTGCGCCTTACATGTTCGAACTCGACGCAGCGCTTTTCCTTTCCACCAAAGGCGATCTTACCGCCCGGATCGAGGCCGAATACGATCAGCGCATCACCCAGCTTCTCATAGTCCAGCCCCGGATCGAGGTCGAACTTTCCGCCCAGGACATCCCCGAACGCGGCATCGGCGCGGGCCTCACGACGATCGAGCCGGGCGTGCGGCTGCGCTACGAATTCCTCCGCGAGTTCGCGCCCTATCTCGGCATCGAATACGAAGCGAGGACGGGCCGGACCGCCGACATCGCACGCGCTGCCGGGGAAGACCCCGACGGCCTCAAGCTGCTGATCGGCCTGCGCGCCTGGTTCTGATGCTGCCCATGCCGTTCCGGCTGCGCCCCGCCGTCCATTCCGTCCGATAGAAGCAACCAGGACACACCGCGTCGGAAAGCGCGGCCGGCCCGGCGACCCGCGCCGGGCCGGCCGCCCTCTTCATTCCGCCGGCTGCTCCGCGCCCGGCAAGGGCTGCGCTTCCCCCGCTTTCGGGCGCCTCCCGCGAAGCCTGCGGGCAAGATCCATCCTGAGCCCGAGGATCGCCATCAGCGCGACCAGCGCGATTACGAAACCCGCCACGGTCACGTTCAGCCCCAGCCGCCCGAGCGGGAAGAGGAAGTTCCACTTGTGGATCATGCTGAACACCCACCGTTCGGGCTTTTCCCAGTCGGCCACCCGGTCGACCAGAACGCCCGCGCCGGTATCGACGAACAGGGTAGCGTTCACCGGCTCGCCGTAATCGACCCGCCAGACCGGCAGGCGCTTGTTGCGGAAATCGTATTCGTGGCTGAAGCGGGTGACGAGCTCCATCCTCGCCACCGTCCCATCCGAAGCACCCGAGAAGCGCCGCGCGACGGCGAGCGCAAGGTCGCGGTCGCCCTCTTCCACGACCTCGCCGGTCGCCGCGTCGAGATAGATCGCTGGGCCATCGAGCCTGATGCCGGTGAAGCGCGCCTCGCGGATTTCGGCGTCGGTTGCGGGAGCGGCCTCGGGCTCGCTCGCCATCATGCCCGCGTGGTCATGGCCCGCCATGTCATCGACCTTTTCCCCGCCGCCATGATCGTGCTCGCCGCCGCCCATGCTGCCCGGGGAGGGCTTGAGCCCGATGCGGTAGAGCGGCTCGCCCGAGCCGCCCTCGACCAGCGCGACCGAGGCGATGTCGCGCCCTTGCGACAGCGCCGCCCAGTCGCGTTCGACCGGCCAGCCGCCGCTTGCGACATTGACCGGGGGCCCCATGCGCAGCTGCGTGCCCTGCGGGACAAGCGCCGACTGGACGAGGTGATAGATGCCCGAGGCCGAGAACATGATCAGCGGCAAGGCGAGGACATAGCCCGCAATGCGGTGCCAGCCCTTCGCGCCCGGCGCACGCTTTTTCCGGCTCACCGTGACAAGCATCACGATCCCGGTTGCTGCGAGAGCGAGCAGGCTCGCGACCATCAGGCCGATCACCACCACGCGCAGCCAGTCCATCCCCTGCGGCACCCATTCCCATGTATGCAGGACCCGGAACGCGGTCTGGAGCGCCTCCTTCGTGGTGTTGTTGACCGCCGCGAGGCTCGATGTCTCGGTGTGGACATAGGCGGTGAGGCGGTCGTCGCCCGCGAACTCGATCTTCCACACCGGCAGCAGGCGGTTGACCCAGGGATAGTCCGCGTCGAATTCGGTCTGGAGGTTCGCCGAGACGATTGCCCGGTCGGTGGCGAGGAAGTGGCGGGCCAGAAACAAGGCCTGCGCGCGGTCTCCATCGGCGATCTCGCGCCCGTCGGCGGGCGCGAAATAACGGCGCGGGCCAAGCGGGTCCTGCGTGACCTGCCACAGCGCCTTTCCGCCCGCTGCGGGGACGGTCTTTACCGCGACCGCCTCGCCAATCCCGTTCGCCGCGAGCGTTTCGGCAATCGGCCGCGCGTCCGTCAGCGCAATTTCGGCCGCAGGGGGCATGAACTGCGCCTGCTGCGGGCCGAACAGCACCATCGCGACATGGGTGAGGCCCGAAAGCCCCCAGATGAGCAGACTGATCCCGCCCACCAGCGCGAGCCAGCGGTGCTTGGAATTGGACCAGCGCGCGAATCTGTTCTTGGCTGACATGGCTGATGCTCCTTCAGAATCGCGCCCGGAAGCCGCCGAAGAAGGCGCGGCCCTGGCCGGGAGTGTAGATGGCGGACGGGGTGGCGGACTGGTCGGCGACCGTGGTGAGGTTCGAGATGAAGACGGTGTCGAACAGATTCTCGACCGATCCGAACAGGATGAAGTCCTCGAAGACGGTGACGCCCGCGGTCAGCTGGACCGTTTCGTAGCCCGGTGCCCGCTCGGTATTGGCATAATCCGCCCACGGACCCTCGGGGATGAAGCGCAGGGTGGCGGATAGATACCAGTCGTCGACCTGGTCGAAGCGGCCTTCCGCGATCAGGACATGGCGCGGCACGCCCGCGAGCTGGTTGTCGCCGTAGATCGCATCGCCGTCGAACGTAAAATCATTGAAGGTGTAGGCAGCTGACAATCGCAACGACTGGCCGCGCGCCTCCAGCGTGTCCCTCGCGGGGCGCAGGTCCACGCCAGCCTCGATCCCCTGATGGATCGTTCTGTCGCCATTGCCCGTCACGGTGACGAGCCCGCGCGCGCCCGGCACGGCGAAGTCGAGAAACTCGTTCTCGATCTCCGCCCGGTAGGCCGCGATATCCCACGAGAACACGCCCTTCGCCCCGCGCGTGCCCATTTCGAACACGGTCGCGCGCTGCTCCTCCAGCGGGGCAAAGGGAAAGGCCCCGCCCGAGGTGAGATCGGCGAGGCTCGGCGGTTCGAAGCTGCGATTGACGTTGCCGAAGACCTGGATCTCCTCGCCGACATCGATCAGCACGCCCAGGCGCGGGTTGAACTGGTCATATTCGCCGCGGCCCGTGACCGCGTTCAGCACCGCCTCGACGTCGCGCACCGCGCGGGCATACTGGCCGCCCGCGATGACCGTCAGATTGTCTGTGAGGCCTAGGTCGAGCTGGCCGTAGGTCATCAGCATCGCCGAATCCTGATCCGAGCGCGAGGTAAGCGCCCCGCGCTCGCCCGACAGGTTCTCGAAAACCTCGGCGTCATTGCTGCCGAAGGCGTAGATCGCGCCGACCTGCCAGCGGCTCTGGCCCGCGAGAAAGGGGAGGTCCCCCGTAAGCCTCACCGAACCGCCGACCTCGTCCTCGCCCTGCACGATGATCCCGGCAAACCGGGTGATCGCGTGGTCGAGGCTGCGGCGCGAATACCATGCGCCAAGTTCAAGGTCGGCCCCGCCGAGATCGATCACGGTCAGGTTCGACACGCGAACCACGTCGAGATTGCGGTCCCAGTCGTCCGCCACCGGGCCGGGATCGAGCACGGTGACCGGCCCGCCGGGGAAGAACGGGCCGATCGTGACCGGCCTGCCCGCCGCGCGCGAATCGGCGAGCGCGTCCTCCAGTGTGAGCGTACCCGCCAGCTCGAAATTGTCCGACAGCGCGGTCACGTAGAACCGCGTCTCGATATTATCCGCGACCTTCCAGCCGAAATTGCCGTGGCCGTAGACGCTGCGCACGTCGCTGTGTTCGCGATATCCCTCGCTGGTCAGCCCCGTGACGCCGAGCCAGTGATCGGTATTCTCGCTCTCGCCTGCGAAAGAGGCGTTGGCGCGCAAGGTTGCAAAGCTGCCGCCCTCCGCGCGAAGGGCGATGGGCGAGCGCGCGGTGCGGCCCGTCGGACTTACGACATTGACCGCGCCGCCCAGTTGGGTCGCGCCGTAACGCAGGCCGTTCGCGCCCTTGAACACCTCGATATAGCGGATGGTGAGCGGGTCTATCTCCTGGAATTCGGTGTTGCCGGCAGCCCGGCTGATCGGGACGCCGTCGCGCAGAACCATCAGCCCGCGCCGCTCGAAGGAGGAATTGAGACCCGATCCGCGCACCGAGATGCGGCTTTCGCGCTGGGCGCTGGTGTCGGCAAAAACGCCGGGGGTCAGCTCCAGAGTGTCGCCGATCGACTGGGCAAAGATGTCGGCGAAGCCTTCGTCCTCGACCACCCCGATCGCGCCGGGGATGCGTTCGAGTTCGGCGCGCGCCTGCTCCACTGAAGGCGAGGAGAGGGAACCGGCGGCGGAGGCGGTGACGATGATCTCGTCCTGGCGCTGGCCAATGCCCTGCGCGTTTAGAAAGGTGGCTGGGTAGACGAGCAGTGTGATCGCGGCCAATGGCCGCGCGAAATCGGAAACGTGCATTTGCGATGAATTCCCAATGGGCAACGCTCTCCGCCCGCCGAACGGCGGGACGGGAGACGCAAGACAGGTGCCCGCCGCGCCCGTCTGGTCAGGCGCGAGGGGCGGCTTGGTGTCTTATGCCGTGTGGGAAGGGGGGCCTCTCGCGGGTGGCGGCGGTGCCGCCAGGCCGCGGCCGGGCATGGCCTCGGGGAAAGCGGGGAGCAGCGCGGCTCCCTGCGGCGCGGGCGCGGCGATGTCCGGCGGATCGGGCGGCAGGACGGGCGCGCCCAGTGCCGCGAAATCGCATTGCGCCTGCGCAGCGCCGTGCATCGCGTCCTTGCCCTCGGCATCACCCGAACCGTGGCCCTTCGCCGAGTGATCCATTGCGCCGTGATGGGCCTGATGATTGCTGGAGGAACCGGATGCGCGCGTCGCCAGCTTCGCCAGTTCGGGCGAGGTCGCCGGGCAGGGAACGAGAAGAAGGAAATCCTCCCCGGCCGATTCATGCGCCGACGCGACCATCCAGCCATGCGGGATCGTCCACTGCACGCACGCGGCAAATGCCGCGATCAGCAGCAGAAAATGCGCAAGACGGTGTGCGGCAGAGCGCATGACGGCTCGGTCAGTCTCCGGTATCGGGACCGCTGCAATATCCGCTCCGCGCGGGTCTTGCAACATAACCGGCGCGCCCGGGTCAGGCGGCCCCGTCGGCAAGTCGCTGCGCGGTCTTGTAATCGGGCTTGCCGTTGTTGAGCCTCAACGAGCCCTGCGTGAAGACGTAAAGCCGCGGGATCTTGTAGCCCGCCAGCCCGGCGCGCGCATGGGCATCGAGCGCCTGTTCCAGCCCCTCGCCATTGCCATGCGGTTCGACCACCGCGACGACCTTGCGCCCGAAGCGTTCGTCGGGCAGCGAGACGACGCGGGCGTCGTGGACGCGGGGATGCTCCATCAGCACCGCCTCGACCTCCTCGGGAAAGACCTTCTCGCCGCCGGTGTTGATGCACATGTTGTCGCGGCCGATGAATTCGAGGCTCCCGTCCGCCGCCCAGCGTGCGCGGTCGCCGGTCATCAGCCAGCGCCGCCCGTCGATTTCGGGAAAGGTCTGGCGGTTCTTCTCGTCCTCGCCGAGATAGCCGAGCGGCAGAGGCCCGGTGCGCGCGACGATGCCAACGCCGTCGCTGCCGGGCGGAATTTCGGTGAGGTTCTCGTCGAAAAGCTTCGTCTCGCGGCCCGGCAAAGGCTGGAACTTGCCCCCGCCGGTGGACCCTTGCGCGGTGGTGATGACGATGCCCGTTCCTGAGCTTTCGGAAGATCCCAGCGCATCAACGATCATCATCCCGGGGTGATGGGCGATCAGGCGCTGCTTGAGCGAGGGCGAGAAGACCGCCCCCGAGGATGTGATCGAGCGCAGGCTCGCCAGGACGCGCGCCGCATCGCCGCGTTCGTCGAGCCGGTCGGCAATGGGAAGCGCGAAGGCGTCGCCGACGATGAAGACGCCCTTGGCCCCGATCCGCCTGATTTCGTCGAGCGCCATGTCGGCGTCGAACCTGGGATGAGGCAGCAGGGCGAGCGTCCCGCCCTTGAGCAGATGGATGACAGCGGTGAACTGTCCCGCCCCGTGCATCAACGGCGAAAGCAGCAGCAGCGGAGAGGTGCTTGCCGGATGATCGGGGCCGATCTTGGCGGCCTCTGCGACCTGCTCCTCTAGTGAAGACGCAACGAAGGGCGGCTGTCCGAGGCCACGTTGCCAGACCGAAATGCTGAACGCCTGCCAGGCTTCCACCATTGGCCACATCACCGCCTTGGGCATGCCGGTGGTCCCGCCGGTCGCTGTCAGGAAAAGCGCCTGCGGGTCGTCGTGGATCGCGAAATCATCGCTAGGCTCTTCGCTGCACAATCTTTCCCATTCTGCCCCCGAGACGTCGATCACCTGCGTTCCCTCGGGCACCGCCTCGCGCGCAAGGTCGGCGAAATCGGCCTCGGTGAAGATCGCTTTCAGCCCGAAGCGCGCGGCGATATCGGCAAGTTCGCGCGTCTTGTAGTGATAGTTCACGTTGACCGGGGCCACGCCGGCTTTCACGCAGCCGAAATAAGCGCGCAGGTAATCGGGCGTGTTGCGCAGCATCTGACCCGCGATGTCGCCGGGGAACAGGCCCCGCCTCCGCAGCCCGGCCGCGATGCGGTCCGTTTCCGCATCGAGCTGCCCCCAGGTCACCACCCGATCCCCGTGAACGATCGCCGGCCGCTCCGGCTCGACCGCAGCGGCGATTGCACTCAGGGCAACACCGAAATTCGATCCCGACCAGCTCATGAACGCCAAGCTCCTTTCCTTTTCATATCTTTCGCCTAGAGTGCCCTAACCCGCAATTCCCCTGCGTAAAGTGCGAGGCGAATCGACAGAATTACGCTACGCTGGGGCTGGACGGGATCAAACTGGAGGAGAGGAACCAGTGAGCACGAATGTCGTAGAGTTGCGCGTGCCGCATGGCCGCGAAACGATCGAGCAATTGCTCGACGAAGTCACCATAACCTGCCCCGAGGACATCCACGATGCCGCCGTCGCGCTCGCCCGCGTCGCGCAGGAAAGGGGCATGCAGGTCGCGGTGTGCGACGACATTTCCTCCAAGGAGCCGATGGTCGATGCCGACGGCACGATCCTCAACGCCGACATCTTCCGCTGGCTCGATGACGGCGCACGCTGGTGGGAGGATCACCGGCTCGCTCTCCATTCGCCGCTGCCGCGCGCCTGCCGGTACGAATCAGAGCCGT
>JGI12048J13642_10117708_pt1 | contig 21617 bp, 17 predicted proteins | sample ElkSlonscriptome_16_FD_13642 | JGI IMG/M metagenome (IMG submission 13642)
CCTCCATTCCCTCCAGCTGGCCCCCCTGCGGGAACGTATTTCTCACGACGGAATGCAACCATGCCGTCGCCCCCGTCTCCAGCTAGTACTTCAATTTCAGCGTGGTCAATAAATTGCATAAATTCCGTAAGTGCTTTTCTGGTAAGGCGGGGTACGACGGCGAATCTCGAAAAGTTTTAGTCGAAAAGTTTTAGTCGATAGGATGTAGCAGTGATGTATGAATGGGAGCAAAGCGCTTGAGGACTCCCAACGGCTTGATTAGTGGGGCGATCGCCATAATTCTGTTCTACGATTGAGCTGCGTCTCAAAAAGCAACATCGACTGCTTATTTGAATTACAATCAATCATAGGATGGCTTAGACGACTCTCTTGCAAGCGTTTGCCTACGATATTCATCAACGTTTCGAGCCCTTGGCAGAGCAGATTAAGAACGCTAAACTAACAGGAATAGTGTTGATTGGACGAAAGTCTTTTGGCTAAGATTATAGAGTAAATAATGTGAGTTTGGAGTCAGGCTAGTCTAGGTTCAGACTGAGACGTTAATTGCTACTATGTCAAGCTTTCGCCAAGTATTTCCTTTGTTCCATCTCAGAAGTTCCACAGTTTCCTAATCAAATTCCTAATCAAAAATGGAGCCACCTTACTGAAGGAATTTCTATGTGGCCTATCTAGACACTTAATGTGAACAATTTTGATAATGTGAACAATTTTGAGCAACCTCTAGGACACTCTTGATATTGTCCGATACTGGATAGCAGATGGGAACACTATCCCTATGGAGTCATCCATCTCGTATGAATTATGTGACGATGTGTCATCTAGGCTCAATTCATCAAAATGAGCTTGAGTTGGACGCGTTATCATTGTTCACAGGAAATAATCTGAGATCGGACTTCTGACATTTGTTAATATCCACACTGTTGTTAATCTCCATACTGTACTGGCTGAATCTGTAACGATTGTATCTAATGACGGATTGAGAGCTTTGAATGTGAACCGCTTTGAGCCTGAATGTCCGAGAATTCTTGTTGTTGACGATCATCCCTCCAGTCGCATGACTGCGGTTGCGCTGCTTTCAGTTGAGGGATACGAAGTTATCGAAGCAGACAGCGGGATTAGCGCATTGGAAAGCGTTGCGAGTTTGTCTCTCGATCTAATTCTTCTCGACGTCATGATGCCAGGTATGGATGGCTTTGAGGTCTGCCGTCGGTTGAAAGAAGATGAGCACACTCGTCTTATCCCTGTCATCTTTATCACAGCGCTTAACGATCGGCGATCGCGCCTCAGAGGCATTGAAGCGGGTGGTGATGACTTTTTGACGAAGCCGTTCGACCAGCTTGAGCTTTCAGCACGTGTTAAGTCTCTTGTTCGACAAAAACGACTCAACGAAGATTTAGACCACGCAGAACAGGTGTTACTCTCGATCGCTCGCACCGTTGAGAGTCGTGATCCCAACACAGGAGATCACTGCGATCGCCTGATTCAGCGGGGAGAAGCCTTTGGTAAGTTCCTGAAACTGCCTCGTCCTGAAATTCGCAATCTTATGTGGGGAGGGTATCTCCACGATATTGGGAAAGTTGGCATTCCAGACAGTGTGTTGTTAAAGCGTGGCAAGCTGAGCAATGAAGAATGGGAAACCATGCGTCAGCACGTCATCATCGGTGAAGCCATTTGCCGTCCACTTCGGACGATGCGTGGTGTATTGCCAATTATTCGCCATCACCACGAGCGATGGGATGGGTCAGGCTACCCAGATAAGCTTGTAGGCCGTGAAATTCCTGTCCTAGCGCAGATTTTTCAAATTATTGATATTTACGACGCGCTAACCAGCGAGCGCCCCTACAAAGTTGCTTTTACTCCCGCAGAATCTCTTCAGCTCATGCAGGAAGAGACCGATAAAGGTTGGCGCAATCCAGACCTGATGCATCAGTTTGCCGAATTTATTCGCCTGACAGAGATTGAAGGAAAATCTCTAGCGGAAGCTATCAAAGAAAATGACCAGTCCCAGAATGGAGATGCTTCTACAGATCTATCTGAAACGGAAGTGGTGCAAAACAGCAAGGTTTCGTCTAGGGTGGGCTAAAATCTCGGACGCTATTGTATTTGGGACGCGTTCAGAATCTTACTCTTACTCAAAACTTGAGTGATTACGGGTACACAGCTTCAGGAGACCTGTTTTGAACCGCTCGCAGCTAAAGAAGCTGATGCCGATTATCAGTCCGCTCCGCTTTCTAAGGTTGACAGCGAAGAATCGGAGTTGAGGCTAGGCTTCGCAAAGATACTGTTCCCATTGAACAACCTGAACCGCCGCTTCATGGGTTCCTTCTTGAGGAAACTGATTGAGAAAAACCTTATCGCTTTGGCGGTCGTAAGGTCCTTCTTTGATCTCAAGAATGACGCTATCGGGAGCAAGGGCAACTAGCGTGTGAAAGACGCCTTCTGGCAGCTCGACTCCATGCACATCCCCACCGTCGCAGATTCGGAAAGCGGTTTGTATGTTGCCCTGTTCATCAAATACCATCAGAGCAACTTCGCCTTGCAGCACCACAAATAGCTCAAATCCATTGACGGTTTCATCGCGATCATGGCAGTGGGGGCGAACATACGTGCCGGGTTGCAGTACGTTGACAAACCTTTGTACGCGTTCGGCTTCGTGATGAAGGTTGTAGTTCTTGCGTAATCGGGGGGCGATCGCCGCTGCTTTTGCTTGGTTATCAAGAACTTCCTGGGTCAAAAATTTGATAGTCTGATTCTTCATAAGCACTCCAACGATGATGCAACATTATTTTCTTGTCCAGAGTTCCCAAAACCAGGATGACTTGTCCGTGATTCTCTTGCAGCGCCATCCCCAAACTTTTGATGTGAATGATTTATGAATGATTAAGGAACGCTCAATCGAGCCTTGGGAGCAACCAGAAAATTAACCCCAGGATCTCACGTCAAGCCGTGCAGTCTTGCAAAAGTGCTTGAAATTGGACGTCCTGCCGAATGGCATCAAACGCTGTATCAGTTCTTGCTAGAACTCGATAGAGATTGGGGCTGAGTTGCAACGCTCGGTGAAGACACTGCAATGTCAGCTCAACCTCACCCATGTCTGCATATGTACGAGCCTGACCATACCAAGCATTAGAGTTGTCGGATTTGTATTTCACAGCCTGTTCAAAACTGTGGATTGCTTCAGGATAGCGCTCCAGTTTTCGCAGCACTAGACCTCGATAGCTCCAAGCATAATCACACTGAGGCTTTAGGGTCACAGCAGTGTTAAGGCTGTCGAGCGCCTCATCGAAGCGTCGAAGCGTCGCTAAAGCAAAACCTTGGTAATACCAGGCGCGATAATCAACTGGTTTTAGTTCAATCGCGGTTTTAAAGCAACGAGTCGCTTCTCGATGTTTGTCAAGACAAAGCAAAGCTTTTCCCTGGTTGTACCAAGCTTTGTAGTCTTGTGGATTGTGTCGAACGGCCCGCTCAAAGCTATCGATGGCCTGCTCGTAGGCTTCCAATTCAACGTAGGCTAATCCTTTTCCGTGCCAGGCTAAAGAATGTTTTGGATGAACGGAAATTGCTTTTTCAAAGCTGTGAATTGCTTCTGAAGTTGCATGTAGGTGATTCAGAGCATAGCCGCGTATAGTCCAAGCTTCATAGCTTTCGGGATGTGCTTGCAAAAACTTGTCAAATTTGGCGACCGCACCTCTATATCGACCCGCTTTGTATAAGGAACTAGCTTGTCCAAACCATGTTTGAGAGTCATGTTGGGGTTCCATAGCGGTATCTAACCAATTCTTCGATCGTGGAAGGAGGAAAAGAGAAACGAACAGACAAGGACTGACTTTTATGCCAGAGAGAAGGTAGGCAAAGCGTCAATCCTGGCGGAGTAGCCGCTGAAAAGAAGGATGCTGATGAAGGGGCTGAAAATCTTCGTCGGTCTGAACAATGACACGGTACAGATGAGGACTTAGCTTGAATGTATGAGAAAGGCTTCGAACTGCTAAATTGATGTCGCCCTGAAGGGCATATACTCTAGCTTTTCCAAACCAAGCACTCGGATTTTGGGCAACCACTTCAATGGAGCGCTCAAAGCTGGCGATCGCCCGTTTATATTGCCGCAGCTTGGCTAGAACGAGGCCTTGATAATTCAAGGCGTAATAACAATCGGGTTTGACTTCGATAGCTTGATGCAGACTTTCCAGGGTAGAGCGATAGAGTTTTAGCGCGCCCAGAGCCTTCGCTCGATTGAACCAAGCTCGATGGTCATGAGGCTTGATGGCGATCGCCCGATCAAAGCTTTGAATCGCATCTCGATAACGCTGAAGACGATTGAGCGCTGTCCCTTGGTTGTACCAGACTTGTCCATCTTTGGGATTGAGAGAAAGAGCGGCTTGAAAGCACTCCAGAGCGTCTTCATATTGAAACAATTTTGCAAACGCCAATCCTTTGCCATGCCAAGCAAAGCCGCAGTCGGGGGCGAGATGAAGGGCTTTGTTGAAGCTGGCGATCGCCTCTTGCTTTTTCCCAGTTTCCAGAAGAGCATAGCCATGATGTGTCCATGGCTTCGGGTTAGAGGAATGCGGTGCCGCTGCTGCCTGAAGCCGAGGCCCTGCCTGCTGATAGGTCTTGGCACTCTGTGAACTGCTGGGATTAGATAAATGTAGGATCGACTGATTCTGAACCATGAGTGTTGTATCTGACCGAGGCCAGAGAGGGAGGAAGTGCACCTACAGCAGTCATCGAAATAGACAAAGCCACATTGACCAAGAAACTAGACGATATATGTTCTTGAAACCGCTAGAACTGTTGAAAGCAACCCTTGTAGACGACTTTGTTTCACTCCGATCAAACGAGAGAAAAACCTACAAAACGATTGAAACCGTCCTGAAACAGCAAAGAAGATATTTAGTCTAGTATGCCCCAGCCTCCTGCAGGGTTTCACCCCTCATATTACTTAATGTCCTATTCTGAGGCGATCGCCCAGTCGTTATTTCGTAAGCCCTACAGAAAACCCATGACAATGTACGCGATTCATACACAGTCATGGGTCTGAGCGTTCTTATTGACTCAGGTCAATCCATTCAGCGCTTTCTATGAAAAAGCCATTAGCCTCTTCTCTCTAAGCACAAGAGCTGATTTCAAAACTTAGCGCTTTGCAAATTTCTTTGACATCTTCCGTAGGCGAATCGACTCGGGTGTGACCTCCAACAGTTCATCAGAGCCAATATATTCCAGAGCCCGTTCTAGGCTCATATCGACTGGAGTCTGTAGCTGCACCAGCTCATCTCCTGATGCCGCACGATGGTTTGTGAGCTGCTTGGTTTTGCAGACGTTTAGCTCTAGGTCTTGAGGACGGTTATGTTCACCGATAATCATGCCTTTGTAGACCTTTGTTCCTGGTTCGATAAAGAACGAGCCTCGATCTTCAGCATTTTTCAGGGCGTAGAATGTCGAAACTCCTTCCTCAAACGAAATCAAGACACCGTTACGACGAGTTTCCACATCACCAGACATGGGGCGATAGTCAAGAAAGCTGTGATTCATGATGCCATCACCTCGGGTCAGGCGCATGAAGTCGCCCCGGAACCCAATAAGACCTCGTGCAGGAATGACAAACTCAAGCTGGGTGCGCCCATTGGTTCCAGCCATCATGTTTTGCATTTCGCCCTTACGCTGTCCTAAACGCTCAATGCATCCACCTACCCCTGCTTCAGGCACATCGAGAACTAACAGCTCAAATGGTTCGCAGGGCTGCCCGTTGACTTCGCGATAAATAACCTGCGGCTGAGAAACCTGAAACTCATATCCTTCGCGACGCATGGTTTCAATCAAAATACCAAGGTGCAGTTCGCCTCGGCCTGAGACTGCGAACTTATCTGGTGAATCTGTCTCCTCAACCCGCAAGGCAACGTTGGTTTCTAGCTCTCTGGTCAGGCGATCGCGCAACTGCCGCGACGTAACGTAATCTCCTTCCTGTCCCGCAAAGGGCGAATCATTGACGCTGAAAGCCATTTGCAGCGTCGGTTCATCTACCTTAATCAGAGGCAAAGCCATCGGTTCATTCGGACAAGTAATCGTTTCACCGATGTTGGCACTTGAAAATCCAGCAACAGCAACAATGTTACCCGCGCTTGCTTTTCCCATTTCAATGCGCTGAAGTCCTTCAAATCCTAACAACTTAGAAATTTTTGACTTCTCGATCGAACCATCTTCTTTAACCAATGCGGCTTGCTGACCCATATTGATCACGCCATTGTGGATCCGACCAATCACAATACGTCCGAGATAATCGGAGTAGTCGAGTGTTGTGACTTGGAGCTGAAGGGGCTTTTCGGGATCACCAACCGGAGGGGGGACATGGCGGAGAACTGCCTCAAACAGCGGCTGCATGTCCTTTCCTTCTATTTCCAGATCGTCTTTGGCATAGCCTTGAATGCCAGATGCAAAGAGGTAGGGAAATTCACACTGATCGTCGTCAGCTCCCAACTCCAAAAATAGATCCAACACTTTGTCAATCGATCCATAGGGATCCGCTTGAGGGCGATCAATTTTGTTGACGACCACAATAGGCCGAAGTCCTTTCTCCAGCGCCTTCTTGAGCACAAAACGAGTCTGAGGCATTGGGCCTTCGTTGGCGTCAACAATGAGTACACAGCCATCGACCATGCCCAACACACGCTCCACTTCTCCGCCAAAATCAGCGTGTCCTGGAGTGTCAACAATATTGATCAGAATGTCTTTGTAGTGAACTGCCGTGTTTTTCGACAAAATTGTGATGCCGCGCTCTCGCTCCAGGTCATTTGAATCCATGACGCAGTCAGGAACCTCTTCACCTTCACGAAAAGTGCCAGACTGACGAAGCAACGCATCGACGAGGGTTGTCTTGCCGTGGTCTACGTGGGCGATGATGGCAACGTTACGAATCGGAAGCGACATGGGTGAAGACCTGGATAGAACGAATAGTGGCTAGGAAATCTTAGATAAAGACACAGGATGAGCCAGGGCTGCTTACCCTTTCTACCGGGTGCAAGAGCCTTCATCTCGAATTTGACGACATCTGTGAAGAAACCTTAATAATCCTATCCTAATCCTTGCTCAAAAAAGTTGCGGCATCACAAGATGAGGAAAACTACCCCGTCAGCTTCAACTGTAGCTGAATCAACAATTCTGGTCTCGATTGAAGGAGCCTATGAGAAAGCGAAGAAGTGACGCAAAGAAATGTTACATTACGATTTGAAGGCCAACGTCAGACAAGTTAAAGGCATGGGCGATATGCAACGCATTTTTTCTAATAGGTCTTTTCGTATGCACGCAGGTATTTATCGCAATGGCAGCAAACTAATCGCGAAAATATTGGTTCTTGTCTGTACGGCGATGATCTGGGTCATGTCCAGCATGATGATAGAGGTCAACCTGACTCATCCTCTGGCGATCGCCGCTAGTTCGTCGGTGATTAAAGTTCAAGACAGTCTTGACACTGACAACAAAGATTTTTCAGGCCAAAGTCTAGTTCAGCTTGAGTTGAGCGGTACTGATTTGGGCGATGCTGATTTTAGTGATGCTGATTTACGTGGTGCTGTCTTCAATGGGGTCAACTTGCGCGGAGCAAACCTACAAAGAGCTGACCTGAGCGATGCCATCATGTATGTGACTAACCTCACGGATGCTGATTTGACAGATGCAAACCTCAACTCCACGATGTTGCTGATGTCTCGCCTCAAAAACACCAAGATTGAAGGAGCTGATTTTACATACTCAGCCATCGATCGAGAACAGCTCTTCGACCTGTGCAAACGAGCATCAGGGACAAATCCCACTACCGGGGCTGACACTCGAGAGTCTTTGGAATGTTGATAGCGATTGTGTAGGCAGGCTAATCGCGATTGCTCAATCATTAGCGAGGATGTGTTTTAGCTTTTAATTTGTTTTAGCTTTTAATTGTTGAGGGACTGCTGAGGCAATTGTTGCTGTGCAGCGTCTTAAGCACGTTAGCAATGTCTCTCTATCAGAAGAAGCGAAACGCTGCGCTGCAGTTGCAGAATGAGGATGATCCCTATGGTGTTCTCCTACTCTGGTGGGACTGAACTATGCTGGGAAATGATGCTGTTTATTGCCCTGACATGCCATGACACAGGCTACTTCGCCTAATAACCCTCATATCTGTGTCCTCGGGGGAGGATTTGGCGGTCTTTACACTGCTCTTAACTTGACTCAATATTCGTGGCAATCGTCTCAGCGTCCTAACATCACGCTAGTCGATCAGCGCGATCGCTTTCTATTTGCTCCATTGCTCTATGAGCTGCTAACCGGAGAGCTACAAACTTGGGAAATCGCGCCCCCTTACCCAGAGCTATTAGCCAACACCGGAATTCACTTTCAGCAATCTGCTGTTGACTCCATTGATCTGGAAAACAAGACTGTGCGTCTTCAGGGTGCTCCAGAAATTCGTTACGACTATCTCGTTCTAGCGTTGGGAGGCGAAACGCCCCTACATTTTGTGCCTGGTGCTGAGGAACACGCGATTCCCTTTCGCACCATTGCAGACGCCTATCGTCTAGAGGAACGACTACGAGAGCTTGAAGAATCTGATATCGAAAAGATTCGGGTGGCGATCGCGGGAGGGGGTTATAGCGGAGTCGAGTTAGCCTGTAAGCTTGCAGAGCGACTGGGCGATCGCGGTCGGATTCGTATTGTAGAAAAAGCCGACCAAATTTTAAGAACTTCCCCAGAGTTCAACCGCAAGACTGCTGAAGAAGCGTTGGACAATCGAGGCGTCTGGATTGACCTAGAGACGACCATCACGGCTATCAACGCTGATTCGATGACCCTTGAATATAAAGGGCAAGAGGATACTATTCCGGTCGATGTTCTCTTGTGGACGGTAGGAACTAAGGTGGCAGAAGTGATTACTCAACTTCCCTTGCCTTGCAACGATCGCCAACAAGTGAACACTACCTCGATGCTTCAGGTGGTAGACCATCCAGACATCTTTGCCTTGGGCGACCTCGCCGATTGTCGAGACGCCACTGGACAAACCGTACCCACAACGGCGCAAGCGGCCTTGCAACAGGCTCAATATGCTGCTTGGAATATCTGGGCGCTGGCAACGGGGCGATCGCTCTTACCCTTTCGATATCAGCATCTTGGCGAAATGATGACCCTAGGAACAGACACGGCAACGCTGGCTGGGCTAGGCATCACCTTAGAAGGCTCAGCCGCCCATATTGCGCGCCGATTGGCCTACCTCTACCGGATGCCAACCCTCGACCATCAAATCAAAGTAGGATTAAACTGGATTGCCAAACCCGTGCGTGATTTGCTGGCGCTTTGACAAACATGACTATTCCATCTCAGCCACCTTTCCCAAAAGTAATTTTTTTTGATGCAGTTGGAACCCTCTTTGGGGTAAAGGGAAGTGTGGGCGAGGTCTACTCGTCACTCGCTCATTCATACGGGGTAGAAGCGGGGGCAGATGTGCTCAATCATGCCTTTTTTCAGAGCTTTCGAAAGGCTCCACCCATGACATTTCCGGGCGTGGACATCACGACTATTCCTCATCGTGAGTTTGAATGGTGGAAGGCGATCGCCATTGAAACTTTCGATCAAGCTGGAGTCATTGAATCGTTCACCGATTTTGACCAGTTTTTCGACAAACTCTATGCCCTATTTGCTACGGCAGAACCTTGGGAGGTCTATCCTGATACTCTCTCCGCTCTACATCACTGGAAAAGCCAAGACGTAGACCTGGGCATTCTTTCCAATTTCGACTCCAGGATTCATCGAGTTGTCGAGGTGTTAAATCTCTCTGACTTCTTTTCGTCGATCACCATTTCGACCGAAGCAGGTGCAGCGAAACCCGACTTCAAAATTTTTGAGATTGCTTTAAAGAAGCATGACTGTCTTCCACAAGCGGCTTGGCATGTTGGAGACAGCTACAAAGAAGACTATGAAGGAGCGAAAGCTGCGGGGTTAAGAGCCATTTGGCTAAAGCGTCAGGCACTGCTTCCATAGCGGTTCAAATGGCTCTGTTTGTCTCCAATCCTGAATGAATTAGTATTAAATCTAAGTGAAGCGACCTTTGTTGCAAATCGTGCTGAGAACTAGAACAATGCCGCTTTCCTAAACATCCTGATCGGGGCAATCAAGCGGTTACAATTTAACGGATGAACTCACCCGAATGAATAATCCATCTACGAGCTACAGCCATTAGCCTTAGGATATGAAGATGTCTATGTCCTAAACAAGCTGACTATAGCTACACAACATCTAGAAGCATGATTGCATGAAGATGGTATGAGAAGATATGCAATGGTTCGGAATAAAATGACGACGTTTATTCGATGAGCAAAGATGCATAGAGATTGCCTTAGCGTCTTGTCTAAGTGATGAATTTTTAAGATAAACCTCCGTTAATTACAAACAGATTTACATTCGTTGAGCCATATGCCAGAGAACGGTCAAGATTCACAGGATACACAATCCTCATTCGAAGGCGTGCACAAGATTCGCACCATGATTGAGGGGTTTGATGACATTAGTCATGGTGGTTTGCCTGTCGCTCGCACAACGCTGATTAGTGGCACATCCGGCACAGGTAAAACACTGTTCGCTGTTCAGTTTCTCTACAACGGCATTACCCAATTTGATGAGCCAGGAGTTTTTGTAACGTTCGAAGAATCTCCGGCTGATATTATCAAAAATGCCTATAGCTTTGGATGGAATATTCAGAAATTAGTAGATCAGGGTAAGCTTTTTATTCTGGATGCTTCTCCTGATCCTGAAGGTCAAGATGTGGTTGGAAATTTTGATCTTTCTGCCATTATTGAGCGGATTCAATACGCGATCCGTAAATATAAGGCGAAGCGGGTTTCCATCGATTCAGTCACAGCGCTGTTTCAGCAGTATGATGCGGCTTCTATTGTCCGGCGTGAAATCTTTAGGCTAGTTGCGCGGCTGAAGCAGGTGGGAGTGACTACCATCATGACAACGGAGCGGATTGAAGAATACGGCCCGGTGGCTCGGTTTGGGGTCGAGGAATTTGTTTCCGACAATGTCATGATCGCACGGAATGTTCTAGAAGGTGAACGTCGTCGTCGTACGATAGAAATCCTCAAACTTCGGGGCACAACCCACATGAAGGGGGAGTATCCATTCACGATCACCAATGATGGAGTTAGCATTTTTCCATTGGGAGCTATGCGCCTGACCCAACGCTCCTCCAATGTTCGAGTCTCTTCGGGAGTCCAAACCTTGGACGAAATGTGTGGCGGTGGATTTTTCAAGGACTCCATTATTTTGGCAACTGGAGCGACAGGAACGGGCAAAACTCTTTTAGTTAGCAAGTTTCTTCAGGATGCTTGTAATAAAGGCGATCGCGCAATTCTGTTTGCCTATGAAGAGTCGCGAGCACAGCTCTCCCGAAACGCCTCTTCCTGGGGAATTGACTTTGAGGAGTTGGAAAGCAAGGGACTGCTGAAGATTATCTGTGCATATCCAGAGTCCGCAGGGCTTGAAGATCACTTACAAATTATCAAGTCAGAGATTGCTGAGTTCAAGCCGTCTCGCATTGCAATCGATTCTTTGTCGGCGCTAGCACGAGGAGTCGGCAACAATACATTTCGGCAATTTGTCATTGGGGTCACTGGGTTTGCGAAGCAGGAAGAAATCACCGGATTCTTCACAAACACCACAGATCAATTTATGGGTTCGAATTCCATCACAGACTCTCATATCTCCACTATTACAGACACAATTTTGATGCTGCAGTATGTGGAGATTCGAGGTGAAATGACTCGTGCTATCAACGTCTTCAAGATGCGGGGATCATGGCACGATAAAGGCATTCGCGAATACACCATCTCTTATAAGGGTGCTGATATTCGTGATTCTCTGCGTAACTACGAGCGCATCATCAGTGGATCGCCCACCCGAGTTGCTGTTAATGAGAAGAGTGAACTTTCTCGCATTATTCAGGGTTTTGATGACAAGGATGAGCCTGAAGATTCCCCGATGCTTTAGTCAGTGCTGCGAAGTCTAACGAGGGATGCCGAGTCTGTGATGCTGAGTCTGTGATGCTGAGTCTGTGATGCTGAGTTCAACGCGGACGTCCACGACCCACAGTTCAGAGCGGTTTTCAGATGATTTGCGGATGATGTGTGGAGCATCATGCCCAGCCCAACGCTCGCACGAGATGACGGGCAATGCGATCGCCTGCACCGGGACTTCCCATGCGCCGTAATCCATTGTGATACATATGGTTGAGCTGATCCGAATTGTTCAGAAGCTGGGTTAAAATCTGTCCGGCCTCTTCAGGAGGATCAGCCACCACCACTGAGATGCCTAACAGTCGGGTCTGCGCTTCCGCGAAAGCTGATGTGAATTGAGGCCCATTCCCCGGCAAAATGATGGCAGGTTTGCCCAGTCCGACAAACTGTTCGGTTGCGGTGCCTGTAGTGGCGATCGCCACATCTGCGGCATGGAGGCAGTCTCCAAATGCTGAAGAGGTGAGTGTGCAGGTATGAGTGACCTGGGGTTTTGTGACGGACTGCGTTGTGATGGACTGCGTTAGATAAACATCAGTAGCTAGCTCTCTTGAATCTTCAGCAACATCATCTCCAGATTGAAAAGATTGAGTTTCGACCCGCCACCCTTCTCTCTGCAATGCCTCACAAAAGAGATTGATTTCTACGCTGGGAGCGATCGCTCCCAATAATCGCAGAGAGCGGTGAGGTTGTTGATGTTGGATACTTCGAATCGCTTTGAGAATGCGCTCCCAGTTGCGATAGACCTCTGGCGATCGCGATCCTGGAAGTAGCACCAGAGTCAATGGACGATGCTCTTTCTCCTGACTCCCTTTGAGGGTGAGGAGTTGGGTCGGCTCTAGCCCATCCATCATGGGATTACCCAGATCTGCGACTGGGATTTTCCAACGGCTCAATCCCTTCGCTGTGATGGTGTCGCGGGGAAATACGGCCTTGCAGCGTGGATGCTGCATTAGCCAACGCTCCCAGGGCAAGTAGACTGAACCTGACCAGCGCTCTAACTGCTCTGCCCAACTGGATCGAAGTAGCCACCCCTGTTCATCTCGCAGGTAATAATCTGACTTGGCCGTACCGACAAATCCGTAGGGCGCTCCACTCCACCAGGCAAACAGAAGCGGCACAATATCTCCTACTGCCAAGATCGCGCCGCCTTGTTTTGCCCACTGACGAACAGTGTGCAACTGCGCAAGAGTTAGCTGCACCAGACCGCCTTTGACATCCCGCATTAGCTGCCGCCCATCCATATAGACAAATCCTCCAGATGGCATGGCGCGAGTGCTTCCTATGATTGAAATTGAGCTGCCTTGATAGGCTTTTCCTTCCCCCACTAGGGGCAACGCGTAGAGGTCTGGCGCGTTGGGAAGTTTCTGAAGTGCCTTAAGAATCGATACCGCGATCGCATCTTCTCCGTGGCCATTGCTCAAGCACAACAGTCGTTTTGGGGTAGAAGCCTTCATACAAAAATTTGAACAAACAGTCGGAATGGACAGATCAAAACCCACCAGTCCTTCATCCTAGCCTGTGATGGCGATCGCCTCACCTACTGACACTCACACCCCGTCTGGCCTGGTTCCGATGTCAACGGGTAGCGTGGCATCAAGTAATGACTCTAGACAAATTACTTTTTCTGGGCAAACACAACGTTTTATCTCATAACAAAACAAGGATTAACAATCTTCTTAAGACAATGAAAGGATCTGTGACGACTGAAGATTTCAGCAGCACAATAGGAAACACTAATAAGCCCTATAGGGTTTTTTAATATAACTCTTGACGTTCTGCTGCTGTTTACATCAACCGGGTTGATCGCATCATGTACAACTCAGTCAGAAATGAAGCTTCAGTCATTCCTCTCATCGGCGATCGCAGTCGTCACTCAGCTCATCCACCAGAACATAGCCCTGCAGAACAAGTCCGGTTAGCGTTGGCGATCGCTGATGAAGACTTGCTGCGATCGCTTCTCGCAAAAAGCACCCTCCCTATTGCTGAAGCCCATCGGATGGATAGAGTGACCTCTAAAGTCGGAATACGAGTTGACACTCACCTGACTCTGGATGCCATATTGGAATTTGACGATATTCGTTGCGTGTTAGCTGAGTCTGAAGCCGAGATCGAGCGGAATCTGGGCCTCTGCGACAAATCAGCTCCTGAGCGTCAACGAGAATTAGCACGCCTGACCCAGTGTCGAACTGATTTGCAGACATTTGCCCATCACACCACGACCGTTCAAACTATTAGTCTCTTGGCTCGGGCTGGATTTACGCGCTGCCACATTCAAAATATTCTGCATCTCCCCAATGATGCGTGGAACAAGTCGTGGTGGTACGCCCTAGATGACAATGGTAATTTTTCACTGCCATTCCACCGCATGATGCGCACACGGCGATATGCAGACGGCACATTTACCCTACAATATCGAGATTTCTTCAGCCAAGAAAAGCCGCCCTGCTTTAAAAGCGAACAGCAGCAAGTCCTAGTCGCAATCCGGGAACGGAGTCAAGGCTTCAGCGAGTTACTCAGTTCTATCAATTACGGACGGGCCGAACTCGGTATTGAACGAGCCATTTTGATTGGCGATCGCTTTTCCGAGCTAGAGGTGCGCGGCTTTATGAGTCAAGGGGTGAGCTTGTATGCTGCGTCGGATTTTGTATTGCCAACTCGCGCCGACTGTAGTGTTTGTGCTCAGCATGATTGTCCGATGAACCATCGAGATGACTCTCCGGTTACAACCTGCCGTAACTTTTGTTTTGGCGAGTGGGTATAACCTGCAACGACGTTGCAGCATGATTGTTTTGCCGCAAGGCATCTAGTCGTGCTGCGAAAGAAAGGGTAGGTTCCTTCGGTGCGACACGATTAGATGTGCGGGTGAAATTTCCAGCAATTCTCAATTTGGCGAATTAGCTGTATTTCTTGTTGGAAGTCTCCAGATTAAAGAGCGTATGGAGGGTTTGCATCGCATGGCGACGGGCTTCAATGTCTTGCTGTGCTCGAAGCTGTACCATCGGATCGTGGAGAATTTTGTTGACAATACCACGAGTGAGAGCTTCAATAATCTCTTGGTGTTTTTCGGCAAACTCAGAGCCTAAACGAGACAGCGCTTTTTCGAGCTCTTGCTCACGAATGGTCTCAACCTTAGTGCGCAGGCTGCTGATAGTATGTACCGTTTCGAGCGATCGCCACCACACCTCAAAAGCCTCCACTTCCTCTTCGAGTAGCCCTTCTGCTTCCAGCGCTATTCGCCGCCGGCTTTCTTGATTTTGTGCGACGACTGCTTTCAAATCATCCACATTGAAAGCCCGCACTCTTTCCAGTCCGTTCACGTCTGAATGGATGTTACGGGGAACTGAGATGTCGAATAGCATCACAGACTGCTGTGAGAGCAACACGGGTTCTAGATTGGAACGGGTGAGCAATGGCTCAGATGCAGAGGTACTCGTAAACACCAGGTCTGAATTCGTAACGATAGGCATCATTTCATCCAGCGTATGCAGCTTTAGAGCCGCATGCTCAAACTGCTTAGCTAGATTTTCTGCCCCTCGCATGGATCGATTAACGATGGTGATGTCATTTGCACCTTTGGATAGCAAATGCTGTACTAAAAGACGCGCCATTTTGCCCGCGCCTAAGATCGATACCCGTCGATTCTCTAGGGTATCGACTTGCATTTGAGCTAACTCAACAGCAGCGGAACTAATAGATACAGCTCCCGTGCCAATGCTTGTTTCTGTGCGCACTCGCTTGCCTGCAGTGATCGCTTGCTTGAACAGCCGATTGAGTGTGCGACCGATGCCGTTGTGCTGTTGTCCGAGCTTATGAGTGTGTTTGACCTGAGATAAAATTTGCCCTTCCCCCAATACCAAACTGTCTAGCCCCGCAGCGACTCGCATCAAGTGCATCACGGCGTCGTGATGCAGCAGGGTGAAAAGATAGGGGCGCAGATCTTGCAACAAGACGCGGCTCTGGTCAGCTAAAAATTGACTAATTTCTCGAATACCGTGCTCAGTCTCTGTGGTGACGGCGTAAAGCTCTAGACGGTTGCAGGTACTGAGAATCGCGACTTCTTCGATGTGTGGATAGCTGGTGAGTTTGGCGATCGCCTCATCAATTTGAGTATCTGGGATACTAAGCTTTTCTCTGATTTCAACTGGCGCTGTTTTATGGCTGAGACCCACAACGGCAATATTCATTTTTCCTCCCAAAAATATGCTAAAACGCTCGCCAAATTAGGACAGCACTGATATCAATGTGACCTTTTCAGACTTTCAAAATTTTCTATTGCGATTTGAAATGGAACTCATGAATCAGAAGGCTATTGCATCAACTCCAAATCTGTTCATTCGGAGTCAATATTGCTAGAGATACCTTGTTTATCTGATATCCAATGAAAAAACTAATAAAACCACCTCAAGCTCGAAAGACTTGAAACGTACTCATTCATTCCGAGATAGAGTCTACCAAGTTTAGGCAGTCTATCCCTGGCAAAAAGCAACATTTCTCTACATGTTAGCGATAATCATTTCACAAATCTCAACAAGACAGATTTTTGCCGGATTATCGTAAGAGTGAGTTCGGAAAGCCTATGCTGGTAAGTAGATGTCCGGAACGATTCAATGTCTTGCAATCTGACACATACAGGCATCTCAGCTATTTAGAGCTTCGTTTCCTCATGGTTACCTACTGAAGAACTATTCGACTTTTATCCTATAGCGATACTAAATCATCTGAGATTGCTATGGCTCCGTAGACAATATCACGACAGCAGGAAGAAACTAGCAAAAAACATTACTACCGAATCCTAATCTAGCCAATCGTTTGAGACCACTTACACCTCATATAAAAAGCCCCAAGCCAAGGCTTGAGGCTCTTTAATCCATAAAAACAATTTGCTAACGAAGCTGTAGTTTTGGGGGAGAGTCAGTCATGTGAATCGTATCGACAAATCGAGCCGTCTTAGACTGAGAAGAAATAACCAAGCTCTGAGTACGAGCACCACCGTGAAAGAAACGAACGCCGTCCATCAGCATTCCTGCGGTAATACCACAAGCAGCGAAGAGAACCGTCTCACCTGAAGCAAGCTCTTCAGCTTCGTAAACTTTGTCAGGATCGGTGATATTCATTTCCTCAAGACGCTTGAGGTTACCTTCTTTGGTCATGTTGGCCCATTCTTTAGTCTTGACCACAGCAGGATCGTAGACGAGTTGTCCTTGGAAATGCCCACCTAAACAGCGCATCGCAGCTGCAGAAATAACGCCTTCTGGAGCCGCTCCGATACCCATCAGTGCGTGGGTATTGGTTCCCGAAAAAGCACAGGAGATCGCAGCTGATACATCTCCATCACTAATCAGCTTCACTCGTGCACCAACTTCACGAATTTCCTGAATCAGCTCAGTGTGGCGATCGCGCTTCATCACTACCACGACTAGCTCATCAATGGATCGGTCTAGGCACTCAGCAATGATTTTGAGGTTCTCTGTGGCTGACTTACGAATGTCTACCTTGCCTTTCGCCGCAGATGGAGCAGCCAACTTTTTCATGTAAAAGTCGGGCGCGTTAAACAATCCACCCTTTTCAGAGATTGCCAAAACTGCCATAGAACCCGGCTGTCCGTATGCACAGAGGTTTGTTCCTTCGCAAGGGTCAACTGCAATATCGATCTCAAGCAGCTCTTCAGGATTGCAAAACTCCTTCGCATCGGGACGAGTGCAAATTCCGACTTCTTCGCCAATGTAGAGCATAGGAGCGTCGTCCCGCTCACCTTCTCCAATAACAATACGTCCCCGCATGTGAATATCATTCATGCGTTCGCGCATGGCTTCTACCGCAACCTCATCAGCCATGTCCTTGTCGCCCTTGCCCATCCACCGTGCAGAAGCGACAGCGGCACGTTCGACCACCTCAATAATTTCTAATCCGAGTGTACTCTCCACCAGGCATACCCTCCCAAACTACGTAATTTCTGTTATTTATTTGACAAAAGACCTCAATGTAAAAGTCTATCAGACCGTTGATACCCAAATAGCCAGATCATTGATTTTTCGGCCGTAAGAGGCTCCGACACTACCCATGTAAATCTGGGATGTACCCATGATTTGCATGGGTAGTGTGGGCATCTTGTCTGTGTTGCCAAAGCCTCTCTCTCAGGAGAACCGGGACGCTCGCACTATAAAACATCGATAAATCTGCAAAGGATGAGATGCCCTCTTGCTCATCGAGCATTAAGAGCACAGTCAGATGACTCCGGCATCGCTCAATCGAATCTTCTAGATTGAGACCTAGACCTAACAAGTAAAAAGGCTCAATGCTCAGAAACATCTGCTCGAATCGAGTCTAGTAGTCCTTCGCAAGCATCAAGCAACAAGTCAATCACGTATTTGAACCCCTCTGTTCCACCGTAGTAAGGGTCAGGAACTTCTTCATCGTCATGTTGCGTGCAAAAGCTGCACATCAAGCGAACTTTGTCTTTATATCGTCCGGTACTATCCAGCCTAAGAATATCTTGATAGTTGTCTTTATCCATCGCCAGAATTAGGTCAAACTCTTCGAAGTCTGCCACTGTAAACTGGCGTGCCTGCCCCTCTAAGGCAATATCGCGAAGCTTTGCAGCAGCAGTCATACGGCGATCGGGGGAGCTGCCGATGTGGTAGCTCGAAGTGCCTGCTGAATCACACATGATGCGATCGCCTAGCTCTTTTTCTTGTATCAAGTGGTTCATGATGCCTTCTGCCGATGGCGATCGACAAATATTGCCAAGACAAACAAATAGAAGCTGATAAGCCATGAAGTCGTGCCCAATCACAAGATTTACTCAGAAATGCTATACTCACGTGTAGCTTTCTTAGTAGAGAGTACAAGGGCATGTAGCTCAGTGGATAGAGCATCAGATTCCGGTTCTGAGGGTCGGGGGTTCGAATCCCTTCATGCTCGTTTTAGCAATATCGATTTTCTGCGCAACTCAGTAAAGCAATTTTTTCCAAGCTGTGTATCAAGCTTCCACCTTGATGCGTCACTGATGCGTCAAGGTGGAATGGAAAAATGCCAGAGGGTGTTTCCCTGACATTTTGAAACACAGATAATGCTTTGGGTGGAAACAGTTTAGGAAATCTGGCAAATGTTGGCGATCGCACTTTCACATTGCCCAGCACTGAATGGTATCGAGAACAGTACCGATCGCCAAAGACTCTACAGAGCCAACACATCGTCTAAAGCATCAAGAGCTTCGCAAACTACCGCAGTGGGTTTACTAGACCTCCTTGGCGATCGAGATTCCCGTGTCGCTAAAATCTCGATCGACTCCCCCTGATCTTGATTCTGTTGTCTACTTAAATAATCGTCTGAGTAGCGCCGGAATACAGCTTCCACAGCCGCACGAGCATTTTTTAGTCCCCACTCTCTAGCAATAATCTCTGCCTTTTCCAAGACATCTCGGCTCAGTCTTACTTTGTTGTCATGCATAGCTGAGTATCCTCCGACAGCAGATAAAGACCTCGAACGTTAGCAAACTGAGGATCGCCCATCACTGTAAATAGCTTGCGGCCCATTAACCGCTCCGATATCAGGTGAGAACCTCCGCCTGTCACTAAAAACTTTGTCACTCTTGCCATATAGGGCGTGTACTGAGCTTTGACAGTCTGGAAAATTCCCTTAAACCAAGGATCCAGATGCTCGTCTAACCAAGACTCCCACGACAATCCCATATCGGCGTAAGAATGACCTGACCGAAAGCCGTCCATGATGATTCCAGGGTCAACAGTTGTTCCGAGAACGTCAGTCAGACGCTTATCGAAACTCAATGAAACAGCTAGTTCATAAGAGCCACCCCGATTCATTACGTTCTCGTCAATCACGTCTCCTTCCGCATCAACCAAACGAGTCAACCAAGTGCCACCCCCAATGTCGATCACAATTGTGTAACCATTGTCGGGAATATGTCCTTGACTTTGAGCGTGGTAGTAGGCACCCATGCCTTCCCTCTCCACTGTCACAGACTCCACGTTGACCCGAAATTCTACGTTGTTTCTCGTAAAATGATGCATCCCTGTGAGCTGATCTTTCAAACCCGCTGCATTGCGCATGGGTTCGGGGGTAGAAACAATCAAGTTGAGAGGAAACTCAGAGACTTCGCCGTTAATTGGCTCCAGGCAGGCGTATAGATGTAGTCTTGCTAGCTCTACTTTGTTTTCGATCACCGTTTGCTGTTGACGACGATACTTATAAGCCTGAGCACCGAAGTGATAACGCGACCCATCCGGCAGTGAGACAAGAGGCGAAGCATCGGAGAAGCGAACCGAGTCTCGTCCTCGGGGAAGCTGATATCTAACTGAGCGAATGGCCTTGGGATGCCCCACACCATCGAAAAACTTGAGATCGTAGTTACCAGCATCCAAGGCTAGGGTCTGCACCGTGGGAGTGGACAGAGCTGATGATGAAGATGGCGTAGATTTGGTAGTTTTAGCTTTGCTGGTACGTTTTTGTCGGGTAGCTGTAGCCATAAAAATTCCTCAACTTCCGGACGAGTACATATATACCCAAAGACAAAAGTACTATAGCACTCTAGTTCAAAAATGGAACATCAGAAATTTATCGAATTCTTTGCACTTTTGTCATTTTTCGTAAGTCAAAGATATTATGAAGTTTTTGCAAGGTGCTGAGCCGTTCGTCAGATTCTTACGCAAAGAGATGTAGATGGGAATAGGGTTAGATGCTTGTGTTCCTTTACTCAACATACCTTTGACATCTTTCTCCCAATATCCAAGAACTGTGTTGCTATCCCTGTCACTGTACTTTGTCGGTCGATACAATGCTCTTTGGTCATTTCGGGTCAGAAAATACGCATAGTTGTGATAGAACTTGACGAAGAATTTAACTACTTCTAGAAAACCTGAGTTATTGTTTTAACAGAAGGTCAAACATTTTTCTTTCGATCCTGGAAGCTAGAAACTTAAAGTTGCTTAGCTCTTTGCAAATAAGGGTAACCTAAGATTCAAGACATCTCGTCTAAATGTCTTTCATGAATCACTAGCTCTAACGCTGATTCAAGCACGTTAGTGATTCTGACTTAGAATGCTGAAGCAAGGCAATCAGATTCAAAGGAAGTTTAGAATCGCAATCGCGGTTACTCAGTTAAACAAGCAATCTGTATTCTCATGGCTGTCTTAAATCTATTACTAAACACGGTGGGTATTGAGTGCTGCCTCCAATAATTGAGGAAAACGGTTTTTCGTCATTTAAGTTTTGGTTCGATAGTAGTGTCCAGGAAGGCATGTATTATCGAAGTGAACTGTTTTATCGCCTGCAAACCGAGCTGATTGAACAGCGGGCGCAGCTTTACTATTCGGCTTGCAAGATGTCACGTAGTGAGCGGGTTATCGTTACATCAACCGATGAAACATGCAGTATCTGGATCAGTCTGCGCAGCCCCAATATTGCGAATCTACGTCCTCAAACTCAGCAAGAATCTACAAGTGCGAGTCAAATTCTGGGTTGATTGATTCCCTATAAATACATCAAGCTTGTAAAGTCCACTGTGCCGAGTTTTCTAGCTCTTCGATTTGAAAATAGGTATTGCTACTGCTGTTTTAACCGAGGAAATCT
>JGI12048J13642_10062387_pt1 | contig 21585 bp, 11 predicted proteins | sample ElkSlonscriptome_16_FD_13642 | JGI IMG/M metagenome (IMG submission 13642)
CTCCCAAAAGATGGTGTCGGGGGGCTGTACGAAAGATGCCGGTATATCCGGAGGCACGATTACATCAATCGGCACTGAGAAATTTACCGTGTCTTGAACTTCACAGTTGGTAGCAATTACTTCGAAGTCGATAAAGTAAGGATTATCACTTACGTCTTCACAAGCTGCATCCCAGCAAAACGGCAAGGTCAGGGATTCCTGATTGGACTCCGGCGTGAGTTCGGTAACGTTTGGCAAGTCAAAAATAGGAGATTCAGGAAAAACGATAAGTGTATCTGCCTCGTTGGGATCGACAAAGACAAAATCGAAGCAGTGAGTTGAAGGATCGTATAGATCGATGGTCACGGCCCCTTCCATCGGCTCTTCGAGCAGGGTCGATTCATCGTCTTCAATGAAGACATTGAAATAGATGTTTTGCTCTGTTATCAAGGTCTCATTGGCACACCCTTCAGAAAAAGCAGTGATTGTAACAACATAAAGGCTGTCCTCTTGCAAAGAAAGGTTTTCGCAAAGAGGTGACCAGCAGAAGTCTTGTTCTATGATGGAAAAACCGTTGGCGTCGGGAAATATGGCTTGCGGTTGAATCGAACCATCAAGAATTTCACCATCACCTTGCACAAAAAGTGTGTCCCCCTCATTGGGATCATTAACCACAATGGGAATACACAAGGTTGAATTGGCTAAAACGTCGAATATGGTATCACCATTTGGCGTGTTGATTACCGAGGGCAGATCGAGCACGCAAACGGTAGAAGTGAGTTGAAGTTCACGTCGCACCGTACCAATCAAAATGCCATCCCGAAATTCTTGAACTTGAACGGCTATTGTGAAAACACCTACTTGATCAGGTTGCGCTGTTATGACTCCTGTTTCAGGGTTGATCGTCATGGGCGGGGTCCCTCCTACTTGGTTATCTGTAGAAAAACCACCCTCCCAGGCAATGGTAGAATATGGCTTTGCACTGGCGACTGCCGGATCAGGATCAAAGAAAGTCGATTCGCCATTGTACGGCTCCGTAAAGGAATAAACCAATGAATCTCCGTCTACATCTGTAGCGCCGAAATTGATCGTGTTTACTCCGTTTACACAAAGATAAGCTTCAGAGGGGTACACGCCGAATTCAGGAGATGAATTCATCAAGGCGGGGTCAGGAATATCTGCAGTGAAGACAAAACCGAGATTAGCACCAAGCAAATTCAAACTTAAATTATTTCGGCAACAGCGTTCTTTGGAAAGATAATAACCGTTTGGATTATCGGGTAATTCAAATTGAGTTTGGTAAACCCCTATTTCCAGACAAACATCGGGAGTGAAACACGTATTTCCCAATTCGGGAACTATCGTTTCAAATCCATTAAAAACAAAATCCAATTCGTTTAAGTGCTCATTGGTGGCCGCATCATACACGGTAATATTCACGGCCTGATCAAAAGGAGCCCCTCCTGACGCACAATCGCGATAGAGCGATAAGGTAGCCTCAAACGTATTGCCCTCGATATGTCTCACGGTAAGGTCACCACCCGTTATGTGTTCAGCAATTAAATAAAAAGGGGTGCACATTAATAAAATGCACACCCCTAATATTTTCGCAATCGAATTTTTCATACGCGAAAAATAAGGTTAATCTACAATTGTGAGCTTATCGCGAAAGAGAATGTCACCTCCTGCGCGTTTGCTCACTGATAGGAAATAAATTCCCGTATTCAATTCTGATAGGCTGACTGTCGTTCTTTCTCCATTGATTTCGGTATTCAGGACTTCTTTTCCACCAATATCGTGAATACGAACCGTCAGACGGCTGTCTGCGTACCTTTGATTATCGAGGTAGACAAAGTCGGCCGTGGGATTCGGGTAAATCGAGAAACCTGCTGAAGCTAAATCATCCGTAGAGGTTACACCCACCGGTATTGTAATTGTAATGGAACATCCGCCATCTACCGTTAGCAAGACGGTGTAAAACCCGGGGCCATCATACGTATGTATCGGGTTTTGTTCCGTGGATGTTTCACCATCTCCAAAGTCCCAAGCCCAAGAAGTGGCATCAACCGACTCATCTGTAAAAGAAACGGTCAATTCTTCATCTACAAAACTAAAATTGGCCTCGCCCGTCACTTCAGCTACCACTTCCACCGGGGGGCTTACACAGCCTAATGTTGAGACTTCCACATCATAGAAATAGTAGTAAAATTCCGGTCCTGCAGGACTCCCGATGATGGACATCACTTCTCCTATCTCATATGGATAATTGGCACCCGCATCATTTCTATAAAAATCTGCTTGGTTCAGTCCCATGCTGTATACGCCAGGCTGGTCAATTTCAAATCCCAGATCAATTCGATCAGCACCGGTAAAATCTACGTTTATAGTAGTACTCTGGATGGGGGTACCCTCATTGGAGGCTCCTTCGTATAATCTTATCGTCCGATTGCCAATGTCGCCGCTGTAAACCAATGCAGATTCAATAACCACCGGTTCGAATACTTCGAATATGATGGTCCCAATGAATTCAGTAGCGTGATTCCCTCCGGTACCAAAGCCATTGTCCTGCGGTCCTACAAAGCCAGTTGCGGGAAGTTCTGAATAATTCTGCGCAAAATATGATTCATTATCTGAGCCAATCAACACCTCATAGGCGTCACCGAGTCCCACCTGCTCCAAATCTGCATTCAACCAGCGAATTTGATTTCCGTCAGGCGACGAGGAGGTCAGTTGGACTAAATCTCCTGCACAAGCTTGAGCACCTTCGGCTTCCGGTGTATTCGGAGCTGAGAATTCGATTAGGTCAGTTTGCACTGACTCATCCTCGCCCAAGGTATTAGAAACCGTGAGCGACACAGTATACGTTCCCTCTTCTTCATATTGATGTACGGGGTTCTGCTCTTCACTTGTATTTCCATCGCCAAAATCCCATAACCATGACTGGGGTACATCTTCACTCGAATCAATAAATTCAACCAAACCATTGCAGCTAGTCTCAGTTGAGACCGAAAAACTTGCAGTGGGAGGATCGAAAACCTCCTGACAAATTGGTGGAACATCAAAAGCAGCGGTTCCGTCAGCTCTACTGCCGGGATTACCTTGATCTGCGCTAAATCCCAAACCTCTTTTCGCAAAAGCATTCCAGATTAAACATTGATTTTGTCCATCGTAAAGAAGTTCGTCGGCCAATAGAATTGCGTCACGTCCGTCTACAAATCCCGGGTTACAAGGCTGAAGCTTCATTCCCTCGGTCACTAATTTTAAGGCAATGTTATTTCCGGCCGTTCCGTTGATTAAATCGGGATCGAAACCATACTGGTCGATTAAATCCCAGGTCATATCCCATAGCATGGTACACCATACGAAGCCTACACCGTGGGGAACAGTTAAACCTTGGTTTGGCAAAGAGGCATAGGTGAATGCATTTACAGCAAAAGAAGTGTCATATGGCACGGGTCTGATACCGTTGCCGTCTGTCGGTTCGCCGGATGCGAAAGTTCCCATAGGACGGTAAACAGGATTTTCATTTTCTAAATCCATGGTGAGCATTATTGCATAATAATCACTCCAGCCTTCACCCATTTGCTCATCACCGAAAAGGCAACCCGCATTATTTGCTCCACCGGTAAGTCGATTTGACAATCCATGAACATATTCATGTATCACAATTCCGTTGTCGAAGCTTCCGTCTTTCAGTGTACTTCCTCCTGACGCTTCCAAAGTTACGTTCACACTCTCGCCATTTTCAACTTGCGCGAGCAATATTTCACCCACTTCAAATGAAATCATCATGGAAGGAATCTCAACCTCGTCAGAGACTCCCCCCGGTGTGATTGGGTCAGCGCCAATGATATTGTTTATAATGATAACGGCAGAGGCTCCCGCTTCCTGAGCGAATAGAACTTTTTCTATAAAGTTGCAGCCACCTCTATACAGTAAGGCTATATTTCCATCAATCTCGTCCGGATTGACTAATTCGGAACAAGCATTATTCACGGGACTATCATCATCTTCGGCCAACGCCAAATCTCCGGTTAATCCTTCTTCCGGAAACGGAGGCCCGAATGTAGCCGTAGCTGAAGCAGGATAAGAACCCGCTATTTCAGAGGGTGTATTGACCGTAAAACTACCTGAGGCCACCCCTGTTTGCCATAAGTACATTTGCATTCTCGGACTGGAACCATCCCCGGGCGTAGCCATATTTGCATTATTGAAAGCTTCGCCGTCTTGCGCTTCCGCCCTCACTTCATCGCTGTCATCTCCGCCATTGCCATAATTATTCTCTTGAAAATTACCCGCTGCTTCGTCAAATCCATTGGCATAAAGCACATCGTGTACGACATTATTCGCATAAAACAGATTGGTAATCGAAGCCAATTGATACGTTTCCGGTTCATTTGTCAAATTCAACGGAAAATCAAAATTTAATTCCTCTCCTCCATCAGCGCTTTGGCCGGGAACGTTGTTATCGGAAGCATCTTCGTAAGCGTATACGTTGTTTCCGCGAGTGATGGTGTACTCTGCGCCTGGTAAACCATCCACGTCATGCCATCCGAAAGGAGAAGCCGAGGGAAGGGCTGGTTCTGTCAGCAGATCTCTGTTTCCGTGATTCGGGCTCTCCACGGGAAATGGAAAAACATTGTAAACGGAGCCATCAAGAGTTGTTCTTTTTGTAACAAAATTATTCTCGGCGTGGTCGCTGTGATGACATCCTTCAAATTGGCCATGCACTCCCGAATGCGTGCAAGTTACCTGCCAATCAATTCTATTCAACTCATCTCCCGTTTGGGCATCGACGAAGAAATCATACCAATGGGTCTCATCGGGTAAATCGAGATCAAAATTCCATGCCAATTTCAATTCATTTTCGGGTGAGTACCAATACACCAATTCACCCTTCGTACTGTGCGTGTAACTGCCGCCGTCTACTTGAATGCTGTATTCATTTCCGTCTATTTGTCGAACGGAAGTTGCACCTTGGATTCCCAACTTAGTAGTAATGCCCTGCACAGCTGCAACCAGAGAGATAGATGGGTCCGCAGCTTCAGCTTTCGCAAGAACATTTTGAATAGGTGTTCCACCGACATTAACCAGCTGACCATCAGAAGAGAATGCAACATTGATCGTGGAATTCTCAATTCGTATACCATTTACTGTCTGATTCAAGTAGAGATGCTCAACTTGGCTGACATTGGATATATGGCTGGCATCCAAATTGAGACTTTGAACATCCGACGCTTTTAAGTCGGGGTAAAGTGATTGAAGTTCCCGTGAGACCTCTTGAAGCCTATTATTTTGACCAACAACACTTAAAGACATTAAACCTGCCGCAAAGGCGCAGGCCAGAGTAGATATTTTCATTCGATACATGTTTTTTCGCAAGCTGAAAGATAGTGTCTAAACAGATTGATAACAGGAAAAACGCCTTCAGGTTTAGGCGTTATGTGGGAATGTTAAAATTCTCATCTTTTACCTATTTCCTCTCTCGATAGAATGTGCGTTATTTCAATTCGGCGGCTTTCTCCTTAATTCTTACATTTAGAATCTCATGATTCAGGGAATAATCTACCGGACAATCGATGAGGTGAACACCTTCGGATGAATTGAGACAATCAGAAAGAGTTTTCACAAAGTTGTCAAAATCAGTTACTCGGTAGCCCTTTGCGCCAAAGCTCTCGGCGTATTTCACAAAGTCAGGATTCGAAAAATCCAGACCATAATCGTCGAAGCCCATGTCCTCTTGTTTCCATTTTATCATTCCAAGTGCCTGATCATTTAGAATTAAAATGGTGAGATTGATTCCTAATCTTACGGCGGTTTCCAGTTCTTGTGCCGTCATCATAAAGCCACCGTCTCCACATACGGCCAATACCTTTCGATCAGGATGTGCCATCTTAGCTGCTATAGCTGCCGGAAAGCCTGCACCCATCGTAGCCAAAGCATTGTCTAGTAAAAGCGTATTTGGCTTAAGGGCCTTGTAGTTTCTCGCGAACCAGATTTTGTAAATGCCGTTATCCAACGTTACAATCCCATCATCGGGCAATGCACTTCGCACTTCATTCACAATTTTCTGTGGCAATAACGGAAATCGCGTATCGTCAAAATACTTGGTGATATGCTTATCCACTTCCAGCTTGACTTTCTTATAGAATGAAAAATCCCAATGATCTTGGCTCACGATGGTTTTTGTGAGCATTCGCACCGAATCGGCTATATCCCCTACCACTTCGGCATGGGGAAAATAAACACGATCGATTTCTGCCGGAGAAAAATTAAGATGAATGACTGCCTTGCCGCCGTGCTCCATAAAAAAAGGTGGCTTTTCGATAACGTCGTGACCTACATTCAGAATCAAATCTGCTTTATCAATGGCATAATGCACGTAGTCATCGCTCGAAAGTGCTGCGGTACCGAGATAGAGATCATGGCTTTCGTCAATTACACCTTTTCCCATTTGGGTGTTAAAAAAGGGAATACCCGTTTTATCGATAAACTCTGCCAAAGCATCACAGGTGCGACTGCGATTGGCTCCTGCACCGATCATAATCAGCGGCATTTTAGCATTTTCCATCATCTTGGCTGCTCGGGCTATAGCCGATGTATGTGCTTCGGGACGCAACATTTCCGTTACTTCAAAAAGCTGTGCATCCGTTTCTTCTTCGGCAATGTCTTCGGGTAATTCAATATGCACGGCCCCGGGCCTCTCTTGGGCAGCTGTTCTAAAGCTTTCACGAACGAGAGAGGGAATTCCGTCAGCGTTTTTTACTTGGTTGGTTAGCTTGGTAATGGGCTTAAACATGCCGACCACATCCAAGATTTGAAACAGACCTTGCTTACTGGTTTTAATCGGCTTCTGTCCGGTAATGATGATCATCGGCATACCGCCCAGTTGAGCAAAAGCAGCAGGCGTCATTAAATTTGTTGCGCCCGGCCCTAAAGTGCTGAGGCAGACACCTGGTTTTCCGGTAAGCCTTCCGTAAGTGGCAGCCATAAATCCGCCTCCCTGTTCGTGTCGCGTAAGAATGAGCTTGATACTCGAATTTCGTAAAGACTCAAGGAAGTCTAAATTCTCCTCTCCGGGCAATCCAAAAATATACTCCACTCCTTCATTTTCCAATGCTTCGACAAAGAGATCCGTGGCTTTTTTCATGTGTAGTCTTCTTTTAAGACTATAAAGAAACGGAATGGAAATTTGTTGAGGTCTACTTGTGAACCATTGTGAATGGAAAAAAGGTCATACTATAGAAAACATGCACCGTCTGAAGCTTCATCTTTTAAAACCTTACGGATAAGTTTTTCCTTTTCCCGTGAGACGGGAAAAGGAAAAACAACGGAAGTGACAAACAATGCTCCGGTCGAGACTCTCTGAGACCCTGCTCTCGACAAGCATGTTAAAAGAAGCTTCAGCAGCCCACCAATCCGTATGAAATGACCAATTCTTGATCGACTTTTTCACCAGTTTCATTCGTGGCTACTTTCCATTTTCCGGGAAGGTTTTCGGCCAATTTGATCATCCACTCGTCCACCTGTTCGAAGCCGCAAGTGTTTTCTAAATGCACGTTTTCAATTTCGCCGCTCTGGGAAACCGTAAAATAGAGTTTGGCAGGCATGAGTCTATCTCGATCCAAGCTCTCAGTGTAGCGTTCATTGTTCACACGGAAATAATCAAGCAACGCAGTTTTACCTTCGAAATATTCCGCTGATTTCTCGGGAGCTACCGTAAAGTGCGGCGAGAAGTAATCTACTTCGGATTCTCCGGTCACCTTATTTTTGCCACTATAATAGGCTTTGATGTAAAATGAATCGGAGTAATTCAGAGATCTAAGCATCTCCAACTGATCTTCGGAAAATTCACTACCCGCTGCATCTATCCTTCTTTCGGTTGAATAGTCGCGGTGCAGTTTTATAACGGACAGTCTGTGAAATGTATCGAATCTTTCGAGTTCAGAGCGATCTAAAAAGTCCGAAACGGATAGATCGTTTTGCAAAAGGCTCTTTTTGATTGGCCTGAAGCGCGGACCCATATCGTAGAAGAATTCCGTTTTCATATCCGCGAAGTCTGGAGCGGAAAAAGGGACAAAACTCTTGCAGGTCTTTTCATGGTCATTGGAAACCACCTTTACGGTTGGATCTGATATGAAGCCGTACGCCGTCAAACCTGCTGCGAAAACGAGGGAGAAATAAATAAAGATTTGCTTTTTCATATTCGAATTTGTTATGATTTCTCCAAATATAGAATGACGGCAAAGCCTTTGACAGCGTGGCATGTAAAACGATGTAAAGGGAATGTAAAAGATGGTGAACGCCATCGAGCAGTGGACTATTATCCCTCAATAAGCATATATGCTATTGCAGCCAACGCACCACCGGTGAGTGGACCTACAACGGGAATCCATGAGTAGTTCCAGTCGTTGGTTCCTTTATTTTTCAATGGAAGAATGGCGTGCATCAGTCGGGGGCCAAAGTCACGAGCGGGATTGATGGCGTAACCTGTTGGCCCTCCCAAGCTGTAGCCGATACCCATAACCAAAAGTGCCACGGGCAGCGCATCCAAGGAGCCAAGTGATACCGGTTCTCCTGAAAAAGTACCCCCGGCGATAAAGAAAACACCAAATACCAACACAAAGGTTCCGATCAATTCCGTCATAAAGTTCCAAAGAGGACTTCGAATGGCCGGTGAAGTGCAAAAGGTGGCTCGCAGTGCTTCGGGATCATCGGTGGCATCGTACTGCTTTTTGTAGGTCAACCAAACCAGAAAGTTTCCCGCCATGGCGCCCAATACTTGAAACAAAAAATAACCGGGCACCAAATTCCAATCGAATTTCCCCGCTACGGCCAAACCCAATGTCACTGCAGGGTTGATATGCGAACCGCTGGCGTCAGCACTAATAAAAACAGCCACAAAAACAGCTATTCCCCAGGCCAAAGAAATTCCCGTCCAGCCCAAGTCGGAACCCTTGGTTCCTTTCAAAACCAAGTTTGCCACTACCCCATTTCCCAAAAGCATGAGCACAGCAGTTCCGATAAATTCAAAAAGATAAGCAGTCATTGTGGCGGTGAAGATGTGAAAAAACTTATTCCGATTGCCATCTTAGACGATTTACTTGAGCATGTATCCTTTGGCCAATTTTTCAAAGTCCTTTATTTCAGTTGCCGTTTTTTCTTCGTTCCAATTCAATTCCGCTGCCATGAGCCTAGCTACTTCGGGCGCCATTTCTATTGCAGCACGGGAATCCAGAAATAATGCACGCACCCTTCTGGCCAAAACGTCTTCAACGGTGCGCGCCATTTCTTCACGTACCGCCCATACCACTTGAGCCTTGATAAAATTCAAATCGGGATGCAGTTTTTCAGCCAGGTCTTGATTCGCTTTTATCAATTTGTGAATCGCTGCACGGTCACTGCCATAAGCGGACAGCGGATCATCCATCTGCGGACCTGAAGCATGACCATGAATGGGTAGAAATTGAGTAGATGAAATACGCTCATCGAGACCTGCAACTATTATGGCTTGATCGATGGTATCTTCTCCCATCTTGCGATAGGTAGTCCATTTTCCGCCCGTCATGGTGATAAGTCCGGAAATGGAAACAACCACTTTGTGCCCACGGGAAATTTCTTTCGTTTTTTTTCCGTCTTTTTTGGGCGCGACCAAGGGACGAAGACCGGCAAACACTGATTTTACATCTGCACGAGAGGGTACCCGTGTGAGGTAGTCGCCTGCTGTTTTGAGGATGAAGCCTATTTCTTCTTCTAATGCTCGTGGCTCCAAAGAGGATTTCTTTACCAACGTATCCGTCGTGCCGAGTACTACTTTGCCACACCATGGTACGGCAAACAAGACCCGACCGTCATCAGTCTTGGGAATGAGCACAGCTGAGTCTCCCGGCAAAAATTCTTTATCGAGCACGATGTGCACGCCTTGGCTGGGTACGATTGTTTTGCGCGATTCGGGATTGTCCATTTTCAAAATGTCATCTACAAAGATCCCCGTCGCATTGATGACCGCTTTCGCAGAAACCTCATATTCTTTTGCTGTCTCTCGATCCACAGCTCTCACTCCCGAAATCATATCACCTTCGTTTTTCAAAAGGTTCGTTACCTCAAACCTGTTCAAAACCGTTCCATCCAAGTCGGCAATGGTTTGTGCCAAATTGACGGCGAGCCGCGCATCATCAAATTGACCGTCCTGATAAATTACACCTCCTCGAAGACCTGCTTGCTTTATATTCGGAATGGCCTCAAGCGTTTCCTTTTTGCTGATACTGACAGAAGGTCCCAAGCCAAGCTTTCCCGCCATTATATCGTACACTTTCAATCCCAAGGTGTAATAAGGTCCTTCCCACCAGTCGTAATTCGGAATAATAAATCTCTGATTTTTTACCAGATGAGGGGCATTTTTCATCAACAAGCCACGCTCGTGAAGTGCTTCGTAGACCAATGAAATATCGCCTTGAGCCAGGTACCTTACTCCCCCATGAATAAGCTTGGTGCTACGGCTTGAGGTTCCCTTGGCAAAGTCGGATTGTTCGAGAAGAAGAGCCGAGTAGCCTCGTGAAGCTGCTTCCAGCGCAGCTCCGAGCCCTGAGGCTCCACCACCTATTACCAACACATCCCATGGCTTGTCTCCGTGAGCTTGCAGTCGCTCGATCATCCTTTCTCTCTTCATCTGTCCGCCTATTCTTATCGATTATTTTATCCAATCTTTAGACAGCTCCACCGCCTTAAGCCATCGCTTGTATTTTTCATTGCGTTCTTTTTCGTCCATCTCAGGTCGAAAAATTTGCTCTTCTTTCCAAAGGTTCTTTAACTCATCCATGGTCCAGAAATCGACAGCCAGCCCCGCAAGATACGCGGCGCCCAGGGCTGTGGTTTCGTGAATTTGCGGCCTCACCACATCGATGTTGAGAATGTCCGCTTGAAATTGCATTAGTTCGTTATTGACGGAGGCTCCACCGTCCACCCTCAATTCCTTGATACGGATGTGGGCATCGCCCTGCATGGACTCCATCACGTCTTTCGATTGGTAACAGATGGCTTCTAATGCGGCCCTGGCAATATGCCCTTTTTTTGTCCCTCGCGAAATTCCCGCTATCAAGCCCCTGGCATATTGATTCCAATGTGGTGCGCCAAGTCCTGCAAAGGCGGGCACCATAAATACGCCACCGTTGTCTTCTACCGTTCGCGCAAGTTTCTCTACCTGGTCGGCATGGCGGATAAACTCCATCTCATCGCGCAGCCACTGCACTACCGCTCCCGCAATAAATATACTTCCTTCCAAGGCATAGGTGGTTTTCCCATCTATTTGCCATGCAATGGTTGTCAATAAATTATGCTTTGAGTGAACGGGTTGTTCGCCTGTATTGCTCATTACAAAACAGCCGGTACCATACGTGTTTTTCACCATGCCCGGTTCGATGGCCATTTGGCCAAAAAGGCTGGCTTGTTGATCTCCCGCGATTCCTGCGATTGGTATTCCCCAGCTGCTTTCGCCATAAACTTCGCTGCTGGATTTCACCTGAGGCAAAAGGCTGTCGGGAATAGCGAGTAATTTGAGAAGCTTAGAATCCCACTCCTTTTCGTGGATATTGTAAAGCATGGTTCTGCTGGCATTGGTCACATCGGTAATGTGCAACTTCCCTTTGGTGAGATTCCAGATGAGCCAAGAATCTACGGTTCCGAAGGCCAATTCACCCGCTTCTGCGCGTTCTCGAGCACCGTCGACGTTTTCCAAGATCCATTTAATCTTCGTTGCAGAGAAGTAGGCGTCTATAATCAAGCCTGTTTTTGAACGAATGAGCTCCAAATGTCCCGCTGCTTTTAATTCGTCACAAAGGTCAGATGTCCTTCTGTCTTGCCAGACAATGGCATTGTATACAGGCTTTCCTGTTTTTCGATCCCAAATTATCGTCGTTTCCCGCTGGTTGGTTATACCGATGGCCGCCACGTCGCTATTTTCGATGCCGAGTTTAGCAGTAGCTTCGGTCACCACCGATTTTTGCGAAGACCATATCTCGACAGGATCATGTTCTACCCAACCCGATTCAGGAAAGATCTGTTTGAATTCCTTTTGAGCAATTGCTTTAATATCTCCGGCTTTGTTTACCACTATGGCTCTGGAACTGGTGGTGCCTTGGTCAAGTGAAAGGATGTATTCGGACATTTGGTTTAAACAGAATATAGGGTTACTGTATTTTTCGCTTATTCATTAATTTTCAGAAATAAACAACTGCGCTTCAAAGCTTCCAAATCTTGTTCCTGATTCATAGCCGGTTCAGCCCGCTTGTAGCAGAGCTCAGAATGTTTTAAAGCCGCTTTCCTTATGGATTCGTACTGCATCATGTACAGGGTACTAAAAACTTTTTGCATTCTTATCATCACCTCAATATTGCCTGCTCCATCGCGAGCCGTGGGCCTAAAGGCATCCACAAACAGCGTCTCGATAGATAGAACGGGCACCTCAATCCGGTCGTACCTAATCTCTTCTTCCTTCACTTCATCGTACTGATCCCACAGCAGAAAAAGGCGTTCCAGTGTGCTGAGTATCTGTATGGCTGTTCCCGGATCATTTATTCCCGGAGACAAAGCCCTGCTGGATATTTCTGATAACGCGATGAGCCCGAATTGTGGGTCAGACTCAAAATCACGCGACCTGCCGATGATGAACGCCTTGTTTATCGATTCGATCACCTCCTCTTTTTCTATCGGTTCCGCCACTTGGATGTATGCGATAGGTTCTCCGGGATGAACCGATCTTCCCGGAAGGGCATTCACCCGTATGGTAAGTTTCTTCTTCGCTGCAAATGATTGCAAACGACTTAGATTGATATTTTGGACATAGCCTGACTCTAAACTGAAAATGGCTGTACCATTTGGTTTAGATTTATCGATAGGCATCGCGCCTAAACCCGGGTTCTTTATTCGACCGATGAGCACGTCAGCGGTCACGTCTTCTATCTGGTCAATAGTGTGCTCGAGTCTTCCCAATCGAGAAATCCGGTCTACCCATCGTAGGAAAACCAAAATAATCAAGGCGAAAAAGGCCAGTGCAAAAATGAACAACACAAAGCGCCCGGAAACGCCAAAGTAATTGTTGTTGATCGCAACGGAACCAACGATACCGAAAATGAAAGCGCTGATAAAAACCGATAGGGCATTTTGCGAAACGTCGTCGGATATCACCAATTTAAACGAGCGCGGTGTAGCCATGGTTTGTGCTGCCGCGAAAGCGGATAGCATGGATGTCACGGCAAAAATAGAGATGACTAACATGCTGGAAGCAATGGTGTCCAAAAGCCATTTTACCGAACTTTCTTTTATCTCGGGAACCCAATCATCGAGAAAAGTGCCGTCAGCCGATTTTGCCAACAGGGCCATGACCACGGCAATTACGCAAAAGAGAAAAGGTCGAAACCAAAGCCTTTGTCGGAGTTTGTTCCAAAAAATTCTGAGTTTCGTTTTCATAGATTAATCAGTGAGTGGAAGAAACGGACTTTTCTCGGAATAACAAGAGAGAATAAACGGCGGCATTGAGAGCGGCAATGGCGATATATCAAAAAAGAAAAGGCTTAGCGACTGTTATTTCTTATATCCTCAAGCAGTTCCTTGATCTCATTCAAAACATTCATCAGAGCGCCTTCCTGCGGTTCTGAGGTGCGCGGAACCTCTGAGCGTTTTTCATTTTGCAGGGTTTCACGCTGTTCGAGTACGGCCTCTTTAAATTCAGTCGTGTTTCGAATTCCCATCAACTTCATATCGCTACCTTGAGGATTGCTCTGTCCTGCCGTTTCAATTTTCAGAATACGCAGATCGAGCCATTGCAGCAGAGGGTTGTCGATAAAAGTGAGGTCTTGGATATTTTCTAATGGTATGGTTTTCTCCACACGGAAGAGAACACCTTTTTTAAATTCGAGATGTCTTTCGGTCAGTCGACAATGCAGTCCCTTGTAATAACGGCGGGTGTAATACTGTCCCAAGCCCAAGAACCAAATAATCATAATTGGAATACCGAAAATGGTGAGCAACAACACCATGGCTACGGTTAGCAAGAGGTAGGTCTTAATCTTAGGATTGAACTCAGCTACGCGAAGGACCTTATTTTTATTTTTCATTCGAGGTGAAGGTAGAAATTTACCGGTTGCAGCGGATTTTCGTCTATGTTAGGGTAATCAGTCGACTATTCTCCGATGGACTTTAATCGCAGAAATTTTCTCAAGCTTCGACCATAGATTGCTCATCCTTTCATTTCAATAAATTGCCGTGGTCTATCATCAAGCACTTCAATTTAGCGTCTTCCTTTTCAGGAAAGTAAAAAGAAACAACAACAGCGTTTTATTCCAATTCAAGGTAAATGAGTCCGATCAAATTTATTCAACCCAATTAACCTCTAGATTGATTCCGCTCAATTCTGCTTCATCGCTTACAAAACCTACTTCAGCCGTTTCTCCTGAGTCATAGCGGGACGTTAAATTACCTGATCCGAAAGTCGTAAGGAGCGGTGTAACGGCATTCTCATTCTCGAACAGACTAAGAGAAGCAGAAAAAATGGTGTAGCCGCATTGCCAGGTTTCACCATTCCAATCGTTTTCCATACCCAATTCGACATAGTGTCCGGAAGAACTCCAACCTTTCACTTCTACCAATTGATTCGAAAGCGTAGGATTAAACGTTTCTATGGAATACTCCTCAAACGTGATTAGCTCGTTATCGTACTTGAGATTTAGCTTATCAGACTCAATCGGGAAATCGGGAAGTTCAATGGGAACCTCATTAAAATAAATATAGGTATCAAAGAGCCCGTGTTTCAGGTAGCCGCTAGCCGTTTCTGCTATGCTATCGATCGCTATGGAAATATTTTGAGGAGCTTGATTAGAAACGGCGTAGCACGTGGGGCCTTCCACAAAGCTTGCAATCGTACTCTCGTCCGGGTTCGGGTTGTTTACCAAAACGAAAAAACCTTCAGTGGTGGCATTTTCTTCCGTAAGAATAGAAAAGATATGATGGGCTTCAATAAACGCCGTGACTTCCACATCGCGCATTAATTCTCCATCGTGAAAAAAGTCTGCCTTGCCGGGGACGGTTTCTAAGATCAACGGCGTGACCTGTTCGAACCAAGCGGTGTCGATAAGTAAGCTTTGTCCGGCATCTTCAATATTGACCAGCTCGCCTCCAAAACTACCCGTGACCGATTCTTCTGCTCCATCGTAATCCGTAACATTTATAAAGCCGCTCCCCCCGTAGGCAATGGCGTGGTATGAAGCTCCGTCATAATCTCGAATTTCAATGCTATTGAGAATAGCAAGACTAGGGGGCGGCGTAAATATATCTGTAACGTAATATGCCTCGCCATCAAATTCAAAGATGTCTAGCAGAATCATTCTTCCTTCTGCATCCACTCCCGCAATTTGGTAGCCTCCTATGGCCGTTCGTCTGGTGTAAACGGAATCTGTCTGTATGGTATCTCCGCCGATCACTACGGTCATGGATGAGTTGACCTCCGTATCGGAAGTGGTCGGAGCTGTGTTATCCGTTTCCTCATCTTTGTTGCAAGCAGTGAAGGCTATTAAGAGGGTGAAAAGCGATAAAAAATTCTTCATTTATAAACTGTAGTTTTTCATTCTGAGGAAGGTGGGAACCACGTTGTCAGGAGCGAGATAATACGTTTCAAAGCCAATGTTTCTGATTCCTTCAGCAACGTACTCATCATGCATAAATCCGCTGGAAGTCCATTGCGGTTCCACATCGTTTTCAGAAGTGAAGAACAGGATTTCCAGAACTACACCCGGTCTTCCCGCATTGGTCTCTAAGCCGGTTGGATTTGAGACTCCGACAGGCATTTGAACGATTAACACATTGCCTGCCTGATTTGAAGCTACCAAAACGGGGTCGGCGCCCCATTCCAAGTTCAGGCTCACTTCATCAAATGAAATTATTTCATCAGCTCTATATAGCAATAGCTCGCCATCGGAGCCATAAGGTTTAGGCAACTCGTCAATAGGAAGGTCTTCAAAACGGATAGATATCCAATGTTCATCTTCCAATTCGGTTGTGTTGATCAGGGTGCCATCAAAAGATACCTCGGTTTCGTAATTCCAGTTGAGAGAAGGAGTATCGGTATATCCATAAAATGCCCGTCCGCTCTCAGAGAAAGAAAGAGGTAAAACATCGAATCGGAAAAGGCGTTCTTGCGCTGCTCCTAAGTCATCCGATGCATACACATAGGTTTCCACAAAGAAGGTGTTTGTGATACGCGTATGAATGGAGTCAATGGTCCACACGTAATATCCCGAGATGAAATCTTGGCCAACCGTGGCTGGTAAGAGTTCGAAAAGAGGAACGTCTACAAATTGGCCTTCCATGCAATTAGCCTGATTCTGAGTTTCCGGGTCAACATACCTCAAGTCAAAACTTCCTGAGATGAAATCAGATGAACTATCAAGAATGGTAACCGAAGAAGTGTCAGGGTACTGTAGTACATAGCGCCGGAGTTCTCCCATGTGATTAAATCGAAGTCCTCCCGAAAGGAACGGGGCTTCGAGAGTTGGCTTTTCATAATAGCCCTCTCCGTCATAATCGGTAATGTTAATCTTAAGCTTCCGTCCATCCTCATCCGTCATTATCAGCAGAAGATCACTTGATTCACTCAGGCCAAAAACGGCGTCTCCGATATTTTTCTCTACGCCATTATAAAGGTAAGATCCGTAAGAATTGGTGGGCGTTTCAGGTTCGGGATTTTCATCTTGACTATCCCCATTGCAAGCTGTGAGTGCAAGCAGCACCAAGAGTGAGAAGCTCTTTAAAATCTTATTGGTCAAAAAACTTGATTAGGTCGAATTAATATTTTCGAGATAAATGCAGAAACTGAAATCCATGAGGCCTTCAGAGCCGAAACTACCTTATCAAGGTAATGTAGCCTTCACCTTCATAGACATCTCTCTCCGTGCCTTCACAATTTTTGTAGTAGACGTATTTAACCGTGTATACATACATTTCCGTCTGTGCGTAATATTCGCTGTCTTCCACTCCACCATTCCAGCCTTCGGTTGGGTCATTCGTGCTGAAGACCTGCTCGCCAAACCTGTTGAAAATTCTCAAGTTAAATTCTTCGATCCCTTCGGGTGCTATAACTTTAAAGAGGTCGTTGAGTCCATCGCCATCGGGCGTAAAGGCATTTGGTATGTAGACATTATTCCCTTTGCAAATTTGAATGACTTCCGAACTGTATTCTCGTACACACCCTTGAGGTGTAGTCATTTGTACCGTGTAGACCCCTGGTTCTTCAACGATTAATTCTTTATCCGTACTTCCGTCATCCCAACGGTAAGAAACGTCCGTATTTCCGGCATTGAGAATTAAATCATAAGGGCAGTTATCAAAACAGAAAATCTTCTCGTCAGGTAAGAAGTTTCGCGGAGGCTGCTCGAAGGTAAGCGCCACTTGATCGGTGTAGCTGCAATATTCCGTAAAGGCAGTAACTTCATATACACCCGCAGTAGTCACCTCGATCGAAGTCTCTGTGGATCCCGTACTCCAAGCATAGGTATAGTCTGTTATGTCGACACTGAGTTCAGCAATGTCTCCAATGCATAAGTTTTGATCTTCTCCGATATCAATGACGGGTTTTGGTTCAACAACCACGGTTACGTTGTCAGCGGATGTACAGCCAAACTCATTAATGACAGTTACACCGACATCTTCGGACTCAAATATTGAAATATTTGAACTTGTTTCCCCATTGCTCCAGAGGTATTGAGAATTCGGATTGAAGGCATCTAAATAGATAAAATCACCTTGACAAATTCTATAGAATGGCTCTAAATCAATCACGGGATTTTCATTGAAAGTCAAATCAATATCCTGTGTTGAAACGCAGCCGAAACCATTGGTAACAGTCACTGAGTAGTTGTCACTTTCAGTCACATTGATGGATTGACTTACTTGGTTGGTACTCCATAGATAGGAACTTCCCGGGTTTCCGGCGCTTAATGTTTGAACGTCGCCGACACAGAGAACTCCGATAGGGCCAAAATCTATGACCGGCAAAGGATTCATGGTAACTTCGATTTCATCTTCAAACTCACATCCTTCATCTGAAGTGACGAGCACGCTGTATACACCCGGCGAGTTCACCTCAATGGTCTGTGTATTTTGATTCGTATTCCAACTATAGGTCAACCCTTCCTCCAGAGATTCACCCAATTCAACGGTTCCTCCCGCGCAAAACTCAACATCAGGCCCTAGGTCGAATGCATCGAAGAACAAAGTCAATTCTACTTCATCTGAAGTTGAACAGCCGTTATCATCTGTAGCTGTAACCTCAAAAACGAGACCAACGGTTGAGGTCACAATCGGGTTAGGAATGGTAGCATCGTTTAAGCTTCCAACGTTGTTCCATTGCCAATCAAGTGGGTTGGGAAAATCAGTGGTTGCATTTAATTGATACCCGTTCAAATCGCAGAGCGTAACATCTTCACCGGCATCAATGATGACTTCGGGTATGACCTCAATTTCAATTGAGTCTATAACACTGCAAACCCCGTCACTACTTGAGACTGTGAGGATGTAATTTGTGGTAACATCAGGAGTGGCGATCGGATTCAATATATTGGGATCAGAAAGACCTTCTTCGGGTGACCACTGAACGACTTCATCTCCTGAGCCTCCACTCAATTGTCCGAAAATCTGGGCTTCTTCATCGTGACATAGAACATCATCCGACGCAACGATATTGAGGTCCAGAAACCCGAATACCTCTACCGTAACATCATCCGTCACGCTACATCCGTTTTCAGAAGTTACCGTAACGGAATAAGTGGTAGTGACGAAAGGAGTGGCTATGGGATTTTGACTAAATGCACTACTTAGTCCCGCACCCGTCCACTCGTAGGTATAAAATCCGGGCACATCAGGTTGAGCATTTAGCTCCACGCCCGAAACATCGCATAATGAGGTGTCATTGGGTAAAGTCAGAACAAAGGATTCATCTACCGAGACTTCTATCGAGTCGGTATAGGTGCAACCGGTATTTGAATCCAAGTAGTCAACATAATAGGTTGTATCGACCAAAGGACCAACCACTACAGTGGAATCCGTCAAAGAAGAAATATTATAATCGGGAGACCAAGTGTAGCCTGAAGCCGCAAGGTTTTGACTGACAAACATATTGTCAATGGACCAATTATCCTCCATATCTCCATCATTGGCTATTTGGCGCCATCTGAACGAGGTTGTGGGTGATTGTGCAGCCGGCGGAATCTCCGAAGAGACGATTGTAAAATTGGTAAAGATTCCTTGGTTATAAGTTTCCATGAGTTGCCAAGGGCCTCCGGTGCTATATTCCAGCACGATGTCCTCTCCGAAATCTACATTTTCACAAGGAAATGCGCCCGAGCCTATTTTCATACTAATTGTGACAGTACCTCCCATAGATACATCCATGGGGACGGTAGTTGCCGACCTCTCTCCTGCCCCATTAAACCATAAGGCATTCCCCGTTTCACTGCCGCAGTTTACAGAGGCTATTCCATTTTGGATATCTGCCCAAACTGACCCATCGATGGTGGGGTCAAAATCATCTTGTAGCAATTCCGTTTCGATATCTATACTTAAGGACGCGTCTTCGCCTTCGCAGATTGCTGCATCATCGGAGAGAACATCGAAGTATGGAAGGTTACCATCTATAACTTCAACCGTCAAGTCAGCGATATTACTACCGCAGCCTGAATTAGTAGAAACCAATACCGAATAAGTTGTCGTTGTAAGAGGGGTGGCGATGGGAGTTGGACTCGTCGGGTCATCAAGCCCCGTGGTTGGTGTCCATTCGTAATTATATGCCCCCGAAAAAGGTATAACATTGACGCCTAATTGCACGCTTTGGTATTGACATATTTCATCAGCAGATTGGAACGTCTCCAATTGAGGCGGATCAGGCACCTCAACCGAGAAGAATTCCTCACCCGTACAACCACTTAAAAACTGATCGCCTTCTGCTACATAAATATCACTGATAATTGGTGGAACCAAAATAAGGTTGGGACCTGTACCTAATATGGTTTCAGGGTCAGTCTGAGCATACCACTGAATATTGATTAAATCTCCTTCTGCCGCGAGTGTTATAGTATCATTGGAACACGTGACGTTTTCAATTTCAATAGGATCACTACTAAAAGACCCCACCGAGTAAAAATAGCTTTCGGCCTCGCCGGTACCATACACATACGCCGTTACCCCATTTGACGATTCTAAATTATGCACGCCTTCAGCAATATCGAGCTGCGCAAATGATTTCTCAGAGCAGTCGGCATATTCCGTAAAGGCTGAGGGGGGAATCGGCGATCCGTCCAGGCTAACCGTTCCTATATCGGAGGTATTTACAATGATGTTTAAGCCATGATTGGTAATAATGTTTGACTCTACCGTTGCAAACGAAATATTATCAATCATCTGATCAGCATCGTTAAGCACGCTCATGGCGGGGTCTCCATCCCCGGAACAGGTAACACCCTGCATATACTGGGTGACGCTGATTCCTAAATCGGAAGTGATGCAGAGTGGTTCATCCAATTGATTGTATTCCTGAAATTCCCCTGCATTCAAATTCAACACACCTTGCGAAGAGTTTACAGTCGTATTGTCTTGATGCGCCATTATTCGAAGGGTATACCCTGTAGTAAAGTCAAACGGAACCGTGTAAAATTCGGTACCCCACGTATCAACGGGAAAGTGCTGATCAAAAATATGATCACAAGCGGCACATCCCACCGGGATGTTGACGCATTTGGTTCCTGCAAAGACAGCAAAAGGCCTACAGTCGCCGCTTTCTTCCGTACCTCTGATGAGCGTGCCTGTATAATCGGTAGATCCGTTAGCGGACACTACTTGATAAGCCTGTCCTTGGTTGAGCGTAATAATAATCGGGACCCCCGCCGGTTCACCATTGTCCAGGTTGTCAGAAGGAATGATCTCAATTTCAGTATCGTCCTCAGTGGCAACAATTAAAAATTCGGATCCAAGGCCACTCAAGCCTTGATAAGAGGATATTCGGTACTCGGTGCCCAGAGATTGAATCGGAAGAATTTTTGAGGCGTCGGCGGTAAATTCCATGAAATTAATGGCAAAGACCGCTACGGTATCTTCAGTTTCTATATACACTCCGTTATCGAAAATCTGTTGATTCCCTATACACTCGGCAGATGCAGGCAGATCTATAGTCGTAATCTGATTTGCTAATACGGTGAAATTCTCACTCCAACCTTGGCCTGCCATTTCTATGGTACCCGTGGTATTATTGTCAGAAGCGATGAAGACTTCCAAGGCCTCGGCACCTTGAAAGTTTTCCATAAAACTCAACCAGAATTTTTTTCCTTTTGTCGGAATAATGTTCTGAGAAGAAGCCATTAAGCCAAGCGAGAGAAAAAGTAAGCAACTTAAAACTCTCGGTAAAACACGGATTATCATCGTCGAATAGCTATTTATATCTGATTACGAAACTAGTCAAATTTTCACTTTGTTGCTACAATGACGTTGAAAAGTCCACTATAGTTGATTCTTTTTAGCCTTAAATTTTAACCAACTTTCTAACGGTGTCATTGTGAGCATTGAATCCAG
>JGI12048J13642_10021726_pt1 | contig 21579 bp, 15 predicted proteins | sample ElkSlonscriptome_16_FD_13642 | JGI IMG/M metagenome (IMG submission 13642)
CCGTTCGATAGAGAAAAACTCACGCGCTCTCCGGCTCTTACCGTCGCCATATTCGTTCCATCCACGATTACAGCAAAGGAACCCAACTCCGGAATGACTTGAATTCCCGTGGGATTTAAGGGGTCGAGAATGCCAATATCAATGGTCTCAAATTCAGTATTAGCCCTTGACTGAAAAGAGAATAGAATCAACAATGCAAACCATGCATTTCTCATAGGGCGAAAATAGTATGAGGTAGCCGCAAAATCAGGTCATTCCGCCTGACTTTTCAACATGAGCTCGGCAGTAAGCGCAGAGGCACCCTCTCCACCTAACTTCTCATAGAGCTCCTCGTAATCGGCCAATTGCTTCGAGCGCGGCTCACCATCTTTTGCGATTTTGGAAAACTCCGACTCGAGCTTTTTTAAATTCAAATCATTTTGAATAAGCTCTTTCACCACCTCTTTATTCATGATAAGATTCACCAAAGAGATGTACTCAATCTTCACTAAATTTTTAGCGATGACGTAAGAAATAGTTCCACCCCTATAGCACACCACTTGAGGTACTTTGAAAATAGCTGTTTCCAATGTTGCCGTACCCGAAGCTACCAACGCCGCACGAGCATAGGAAAGCAATTGGTATGTTTTTCCCGAAATAAGTTGCACATCTGATTCGCCGATGAATTCACGATAGTAACAAGCCTCTTGACCCGGTGCACCGGCAATTACAAAATGGTATTCAGGATGTTTAGAGGCGACTTTCAACATTAAAGGAAGCATCTTACTAATCTCCTGCTTTCGGCTTCCGGGCATGAGCAATACCAATGGGCGATCGGTCATCCCGTATTCCTGAAAGAAAGACTCTCGATCGGGAAGATCTTTTTTAAATTGAGAAACGGCATCGATTAAGGGATGGCCAACGAAATGCACATCCACGTCAAACTTGGCGTAAAAATCCTTTTCAAAAGGAAGTATCACGTACATCTCATCGACGAAGGCCTTTATTTTTTTCACTCTGTTCTGCTTCCAAGCCCAAATTTGAGGCGAGATGTAGTAGAATACTTTAATCCCTTTCTTATGGGCAAATTCAGCCATGCGCAAATTGAACCCGGGGTAGTCAATCAGAATCAATATGTCGGGGTTGAAGCTCAAGATGTCAGCCTTGCAAACCTTGAAGTTCTTGAGTATCGTGCCGATATTGGCAATGACCTCGGCAAAGCCCATGAATGCCAAATCGCGGTAGTGTTTCACCACATTGGCCCCCGCCTCTTTCATCAGGTCACCACCCCATGCACGAATGCTCGCTTCCGCATCTCGCTTGAAAATCTCTTTTACCAAATTGCTGCCATGCAGATCTCCGGATGCCTCACCTGATATGATGTAGTACTTCATTAGAAAAATCGAAGGTAGATGACCAAGGGCACATAGATAAACAGCGCGAGTAATACTCCTCTCCCGCTCAGGTACCGATCGGATCGAAGAAAAATGAAAAAGGGCACCAAGTTAAATACAAGACTAAGCGCCACTATGGAGGACTGAAATGCATCCACACCCAAAAAGATATTATTCACGAAATGATCAAAAGGTTTATTAAAATAAGCCGACCAGAGAAATCCATAAATAACAAAACCCAAAACAGGACTGATTAAACCAATTAACAAGCCGAAGGGCATGCTGTCATATTTCTTTTTAGGTCTCATAATCCCATTTGTTTAATTCGGCCAAAGCGTGATGAGCCGTGAGATCATAATGAACGGGAACAACCGATACGTAATTGTTTTCCAGCGCCCAAACATCGGTGTCGTCGCCTGTATCGTGATTGACGAACTGGCCCGTGATCCAATAGTAGATCTTTCCCGAAGGATCTTTTCGTGGCTGAAAATCATCTTCCCAAAATGCTTTCGCCTGCCTGCAAACGCGAATACCCTTGATCTCATCCGAAGATACATTCGGGATATTTACATTGAGACAGGTGTTTTCGGGAATGCCGTTTTTCAAGGCATTGCGCACCACTTTTCTAACGACCTTCTTACTTGCGGTGAAGTCCGCATTGGCACTGTGATCGAGCAAAGAGAAGCCGATGGATGGAATTCCTTCTACCGCGCCTTCCACTGCTGCTGACATCGTACCCGAATAGATGACGTTGATGCTGTAATTGGCGCCGTGATTAATTCCCGAAAGGAGTAAATCCGGCCGCCGTTTGAGCACGCGGTAAATGGCCAACTTTACACAATCTACGGGAGTCCCGGTACAGCTGAATTCTTTCACTCCTTCCACATCTTTCACTTCGTGAAGGCGAAGAATATTGTGGACCGTGATGGCATGTCCCATTCCGCTTTGTGGTCCGTCGGGAGCTACTACCCAAACATCACCAAATTCACTTGCTACCTCAATGAGGCTTCTGATACCTCCTGCCGTGATTCCATCGTCATTCGTAACGAGTATTAACGGCCTTTCCTTTTTTTCGCTCATGGTGGACAAAACTAAAGAAAAACTAAGCGAAAAAATGAGGACAAAAAGGCAGGAATCATTTCTGCAGCCCGAGGCCTATTCGCTATCTTCGCCCATCGAATAACCTGAATAAAATCGCCATGTCTGCACTAATCGAATGCGTCCCGAATATCAGCGAGGGGCGCGACCCGAAAATTATAAACGAAATTGCTTCAGTCGTAGAGACCGTCGAGGGTGCAAAACTCTTGGATGTCGATCCGGGAAAGAGCACCAACCGAACGGTGATCACCTTTGTCGGAGAACCTGAACCGGTTATTGAAGCTGCTTTTCGATTGATCAAAAAAGCGAGTGAACTCATTGACATGCGCAAGCAGAAGGGCGAACATCCTCGAATGGGAGCTACCGATGTATGTCCGCTTGTACCCATTTCGGGAATTGAAATGGAAGAGGTGGCCAAATACGCTCACCGTCTGGGCGAACGCGTAGGAAAAGAATTGGGAATACCCGGTTATTTCTATGAAAATGCAGCCAAAGAACCAAAGCGAAAAAATCTGGCTTATTGCCGATCGGGAGAGTACGAAGGCTTGGACAAATTGAGCAAGCCCGAATGGAAACCCGATTTCGGCCCGGCAGAATTCAATGATTCGGTGAAGAAAACAGGGGCCACCGCCATTTCTGCCAGAGACTTTCTTGTTGCCTACAATGTCAACCTGAACACCACGTCATCGCGACGAGCGAACGCCATTGCCTTCGACATTCGCGAGGCAGGAAGAGTGAAAAAAGAGGGGGGGCTAACGGGTAAAACTGTCACCGACGAAAACGGAGAGCCCGTACGAATACCGGGAACCCTAAAAGCGGTAAAAGGAATCGGCTGGTATATTGAGGAGTACGGTATCGCTCAGCTTTCGCTGAATTTGACCAATATCAAAATCACCCCGGTACATGTAGCCTTTGACGAAGCGTGCGAACGAGCGCGTGATCGAGGAATCAGAGTCACGGGATCTGAAATTGTAGGATTGGTGCCACTGCAGGCTTTGCTCGATGCGGCTGATTACTTTTTGCGGAAGCAAGAACGCTCTTTAGGCATATCGGAATCAGAGAAAGTTAAAATTGCGGTTAAGAGTTTGGGACTGGATGATTTGGCGCCTTTCGACCCGAATAAAAAAGTGATTGAATACATGATCAAAGATGAGTCTGCCAAAAGGTTGGTTGACATGACGCTCATGGAGTTTGCCAACGAAACCGCATCCGAATCTCCCGCTCCCGGGGGTGGAAGTGTTTCGGCTTACATCGGAAGCTTAGGAATATCACTGGCTACGATGGTAGCTAATCTTTCGGCACACAAACGAGGCTGGGACGATCGCTGGGAAGAATTTTCTCAATGGGCTGAAAAGGGCCAAGCCATAAAAGAAAAACTAGTGGAGGCAGTGGATGAAGACACGGCAGCTTTTAATGAAATCATGAAAGCCTTTGGCATGCCGAAGGACAAGACTGAAGAGAAAGAAGCGCGAAAGAAGGCCATCGCCGACGCTACAAAATATGCGGCAGAGGTACCGCTCAAAGTGGCGAGGTTGGCAAACGAATCTTTTGAGATTATCAAAGCCATGGCGGAAATCGGAAACCCGAATTCAGTTTCTGATGCCGGAGTAGGTGCCCTTTGCGCGCGTGCCGCCGTAAAAGGTGCCGCAATGAACGTGCGCATCAACCTTCAAGGATTTGAGGATGCTGACTTTGTCAACAAATCGATTGCCGAGGTAGAAAAACTGGAAAAAGCGGCGGATGAAGCTGAAAAAGCGATCAGTGAAATAGTCATGAAAACAGTAGCGTAGTAAAAGATAACCGAAGACGGCCATTCTGCGTATGTAATTTTAGAATACTCCCCCTTATGGTAGCTAAGCCAAATAGCAGGCAAAAGCAAAATCGAATTTGGTACTTCTTTCCATTTCAATTGGCGATCCTCCATTTGAAAAGGAATCATTTTCTTTTGCTCTTTTGGATTATTCTATTCGCCTTCACTACCCGCTCCTTCGCTAATAAATTGGGCATACCCTCGCTTTTTCTTACGCCTGAGTATCGTGGTGAGGTGGGCATTATCTCTTTTATGATATTGGGTTTTGGTTTGGGAGCATTTATCATGGCCTTTAATATTTACACCTACATCAATCATGCTCACCGTTTTCCGTTTTTAGGCACTCTGGCTCGGCCATTCTTTAAGTTCTGTATCAATAATTTTATCATTCCCGTCGCCTTCATCCTCACCTATATTTGGTGCTCAGCTTCCTTCTTAAGTGCAGTCGAATTAAAAGAGAATTTCGAAATCTTTATCGATATGTCGGCATTCCTTTTCGGAAATACGCTGTTCATAGCACTCGCCTTTCTCTATTTTTTTCCAACCAATAAAAACATCTTCAAAATAACAGGACTTACTGAGGATGAGTTTGAGAAGCGCTTGGAAAAGCGAAAGAATAGATTTCACAAACAGGGCCGCCCACAGCATAAGGAATTTTATACAGGCCGATGGAGAGTAGACACTTATTTGGTGAATCCCTTCAAGATTAATCTTGCACGTGAATCTCAGCATTACGACAAGGAAACCTTGAAGAAAGTCTTTTATCAGAACCATGTAAACGCCTCCCTATTTGAAGCGATCATCGTTTTGGTCTTCTTCATAATCGGTATTTTTCAACACAACGATTTTTTCGTAATCCCCGCTGCCGCAAGCGTATGCCTGGTCTTTACGGTGATTCTGATGGCCATAAGTATCGTGATGTCACGCCTCAAAGGTTGGACGCTCACTTTTTTTGTGGCGGTATTTGTTTTGGTGAATTGGGCCTCTTCAAATTGGGATATACTGAATCAAGCAAACTACGCTTACGGAATCGATTATGAAAAAGAACCGGTCCCCTACAATTTGGCCACAATAGACAGCCTCAACAACGATTTGGTAAGGGTTAATCGGGATATAGAACACCATCAAAAAATTCTAAAAGCAAAAATCTCGAAGCTGAAGAAAAGCCAAAAAGGAGAAAAACCAAAACTTGTTATCGTTAATGCCACGGGGGGTGGACTTCGATCCACATTATGGACCATGCGCGCTATGCAATATGCTGACAGCTTAACACAAGGGAGGCTTATGGATCGCGTAATTATGATGACGGGCTCCTCCGGGGGAATTATTGGAGCTTCCTATTTCCGGGAGCTCAAATTAAGGCAAGACTCACTCGGAGCACATATTTATGATAAGGAATTCCGAGAAAAATCTTCTTCTGATATTCTCAATCGCGTACTGTTCACATTCGCAACGAATGACATCTTTATCCGTTTTCGACGGGTTCAGGTGGATGGGAAACCCTACATCCTCGACAGGGGCAAAACCTTTGAAAATCAATTGAACAGGAATACCGATAATTTTATGAATAAGAGTTTGGGTGAATACTACAAACCCGTAACGGCAGGCTTGATTCCCATGATCGTGATGGCGCCTTCCATAACCAATGACGGCCGTCGCTTGCTTATTTCGTCACAACCTATTTCATTTCTCAGCTACGAATACCCCGATTCAAAGGATCAGCTTAACATAGGGAGCGAAAACATTGAGTTCAGCCAACTCTTTGTCGGGCATGATGCCAACAAGCTTCGTTTTACTTCTGCCTTGAGAATGAACGCCACCTTTCCCTATATCATGCCTTACGCAAACCTTCCTACCGAGCCTAAGATTGAGGTCATGGATGCAGGATTGCGCGATAACTTGGGAACAAAGATCACCGCCCAATACCTGAAAGTTTTTGAAAAATGGATGGAAGAATACACCGGCGGTATCATCATTCTGCAAATACGTGATACGGAAAAGTTTACCGAACCAAAAGACGGAAACGTGTCAATTTCCGATAGACTGCTGAACCCCATTGGATCCTTTTATGGCAATTACTTCAACGATCAGGATTACAATATGGATCAACTCTTGAATGTCATGCGCTCCGGGTATGATATCCCCATTCATAAAGTACCATTGGAGCTGCGTTACGAGCTGGATGAAGAAATTGCTTTGAGCTGGCATCTCACCGCCTTGGAAAAACAAAAGATCAACGAGGCTATTCACCGTCCCTACAACCAAGATGCCCTAAAGAAACTTCAAAACTTACTCGACTAAGCCTTCTGCTTTTTGGTTAACTTCGGCCGCCATGGGAATTCGTCGATGGTTGTCCATCTTTTTGCTGTTTTTTGTTCAATTTCTCCAAGCACAAAGCGTTGGAGAAAACACCACAGTTTCACTAATAACCTGCGGTTCGGGTAGTGAACTCTATTCTACCTTCGGCCACAGCGCGCTGCATATCTACGACCCCACATCAGGACTTGATCGGGTATATAATTATGGCACCTTCGATTTCGACACGCCGAATTTTTACGTCAAATTCGCCAGGGGTCAGTTAAACTATTTCCTCAATGTAACAGACTTCAGTCGCTTTGCTCGGTCCTACCAATACGAAGGTCGCTGGGTTTATCGCCAAGAACTGAACCTCACGCAAGAGCAGAAAGCAGAGATTTTTGTCTTTCTGGAAAAAAATGCCCTTCCCGAAAACCGATTTTATAAATACGATTTCTTTTACGACAACTGCAGCACCCGCCTACGCGATGTGATAGAATTAATTTTGGGCGATGCACTCATTTACCCTGATGCTGCCTCTGATACTACGGCCACCTTTCGGGAAATGATCGACCTCTATTTGCTCGATCTACCTTGGAGTGATCTGGGAATAGACTTGGCGTTGGGAATGCCCTGTGATGATGAAGCCGACTTTCGGGAAAAGATGTTTTTGCCCGATTACCTCATGGCAAATCTTGCGATGGCCAAAGTCATGCGTAATGGAGCAGCCATTCCACTGGTAAAAAGAGAAGGATTGGTGATCGAAGAAAATCCCAATCTCTCTCAATCCGAAGCAACCGATATTCGATGGATCTTCTGGTTGCTCCTGATCTTTTGCGTTATCACGACTTTGTTCGTCCATCCGAAAAAGATGAAATTGTTCGACATCATCTTCTTCGGTTTCGTTGGAATTTTAGGCATCCTCCTTGCCTTGCTTTGGTTTGCAACCGATCATTCGGCCACAAAGTGGAATCTAAATTTACTCTGGGCTTTGCCTTCTTGGCTTTGGGGAGCCGTGTTACTCATACGCAATAAGCCGAGCAGTCGATTTTTCAAGATTCATGCGATGACTACCTTTGCGGTAATGGTCGGTTGGTTTGTAATCCCGCAAGATTTTCACGAAGCTGTCATCCCGATTATATTGGCTTTGGCTGTCAGAAGCTGGTCTTGGCAAAAACGCAGGTTTTTCATCAAAAATGTTAACGATGCACCAAAAATTTAAAACAAAACTCGATCAAATGGATGCGTCGTTGGCCGAGATGATCAAAGTTCTGGACAACCTGCAAGCCGATGAACTCCACCACAACCCTAGTGACAAATGGAGTCCCGCTCAAGTTTTTCAGCATCTCCATGATTCTGAAAAAGGCACTGCAGCTTATCTGCGAAAAAAGCTGCAATCTGCTCCCTCGGAGGTGCCCTCGGGAGGAGTGGGAAGCCTGATCAGATCGATGCTTTTAAAGCGCGCTCTTCGGAGCCGAAAAAATCATTTCAGAGCACCTAAAATTCTCAGTGAAGTTTCGGAGAAACCGGCATACGATGAGCTGAGGCAAAGTTACCTTGAGACACGAACCGAAATAAGGGACATTCTATCGGGTGTGGACTCGAAGCAAGCGGGAAAAGCTTATTTCAAGCATCCCAGAGCAGGAAGATTGACCATCGGTCAAACATTGGATTTTTTAGAAGATCACTTTGATCGACACTTTGATCAGATCAAAGAAAGAATCAAATAGTAGTATGGCAAAAAAGAACAAACGAATCGTATACAGCACCAATCCCGATTTCAACTATTCCTACAGCGATCACGTAGGCGTTAAAACTTTACCACCCGATGAGCAAGACCTACGCGTTTGGCTCGACCGCAAAAAAGGAGGTAAACTGGCTTCGATCATCAAAGATTTCGTGGGGACGGATGAGGACATGAAGGCTTTAGCCAAAGAGTTAAAGAGTCTGTGCGGCGTAGGCGGAACGGCTAAAAACGGTGAGATATTGATTCAAGGAGATCACCGAGATAAAATAATGGAATACCTGAAGAAAGAAGGCTATGGCGCAAAAAAAGCAGGTGGGTAATCCATCGGAGAACAAGCGATTCCAAATGGTGGCTACCACTTTGGAAGGTTTGGAAAATGTGCTGGCAAAGGAACTGATGATGATCGGCGGAAACGATGTTCGCACCGGCAAACGTGCGGTCTATTTTTCGTCGGACATGGATCTGGTATACAAAGCTAACCTTCGATTGAGAACAGCTTTGCGCATCCTGAAACCCTTGAAGATGTTCCGAGCCACTAATGAGGAAGAACTTTATAGCGGTATTGCCTCGATTGACTGGACAGAACTTTTTGATGTCAAAAAATCATTTGCCATTAAAACAGCTGTCAGCGGAAAGATTTTTACCCATAGCCACTTCGTCGCATTGAAGTGCAAAGATGCGATCGTAGATCAATTTCGTGACAAGTTGAACGAAAGACCCAATATCGAAACCCGAGAGCCCGACTTAGTATTCCACGTCAGAGTTCACCGCGATCAAGTGACGGTTTCGTTGGATAGTTCGGGAATACCACTCAACAAAAGGGGGTACCGACAAGCTGCAGCAGCTGCGCCACTTAACGAATGTTTGGCCGCGGGAATGCTGCTGATCGCAGGATACGAAGGCAAGCGCAACTTCGTAGACGGCATGTGCGGAAGCGGAACCCTCTGCATCGAGGCGGCTTTGATAGCCAATAAAATTGCCCCCGGACTCTTACGGGAGGACTTTGCCTTTATGCACTGGAAAGATTTTGACGAAGAACTTTACAAGATCATCCACAACGCTACGGTGAATCGAATCAAAGACGGGACTCATCAAATCATGGGTTACGATGAAAGCATGTCATCGGTAAAACTGGCCCGACAAGCCGCAAGAGCCGCAGGCGTTGAAGAAGCCATCAATTTCCGCATCACCGATTTCTTTGACGAGGAACCACCCGAAGCTCCCGGAGTTTTGGTAATGAATCCGCCCTATGGTCAACGCATCGAAATGAAAAACATCGAGCTGATGTACAGCGAAATCGGTGACAAATTCAAAAAGGCCTACCCGGGATACCAAGCCTGGATACTTTCAGGTCACGAAGAAGCGATGAAAAGTGTTGGTCTGAGAACCTTCGACACCCACCACTTAATCAACGGAAAAATTCCGTGTCGCTATTCGGGTTATCGGATATATAGCGGGAAGAAGGACTGAGTATTCAGGTAACAAAGTTATTCGCCCCGAATTTTTAGTAAACCGCAATGTGAATTACTTGATTACCCCTGCGGAAAGCTTGTCCTTTCTCTTCAACAAAACGCTGCTGCGATTGTGGAACCAATAATTGACTGACATAATTGTCAATGGTCGCTTTCTCCACCCTCACCGGCGCTCCGTAGGTGATGGCATCGTCGAGATATGAATAAATGATTTTTCGGTATTCCTGCATGAATAGTCGGTTAGATACAAAAAGGTCAGCCCCCTCTATCATGTTTCCCGTCACGGCGACTACACCGATTACGTCATCTTGTCCATTGAATACATTCTGAAAAAAATCAAAATACTCAAGCTCCTGCTGTCTGAAGCGCCTGTTATTGGCGTGAGCCGTGTACGCTTGGGTCGAACTGGAGACTCCGTCCTTTTTGTTGGTCTTAGAAATATCATCCCACACTGCCTGTTGACCGCCATGGTGGTCGATGATATCTCTCAAGTGCTCATTGGCCATACCATAGTAACCCGTGAATTCAGAATCACCCTTCTTATATCTCCAGCGCCCTTTCTCCACGCAGTATACCGGCAGCTTTGACTCACCGTTATTAGGCGGGACGAGCATATCTTCAGCCACTACCCGATCCTGTTTTCCACCGATCAATATCTCACCGGCCATGAGGTACAACGTATCTGACGAAAGATTCCTCACCAGCAAGGTATTCACACGACCACTTCTGCTTACCTCATTGATGGATACTTTGTCCGCATCAATCGCCTCCTGAAGGGAAATATAATAACCCATATTCCCAACCAAGCGTCTGAAGCCGTCATTGGCTCGGATGGGAACCAGCCTGAGGTTCTTGAATGTATAGTCATCTGCATTGCTGAAATCAACCGTCAGGTAATCCAAGTTAAAGGGAAACAAATCACCTTCTACCCGATCGAAACCTGAAGGGACGATCAAATCTATCTTCTGCGTCGGACAGCGCAGGCTTTGCATGAGGTATTGATAAAATCTGTCGTCGGCATTTCCTTTGGAGAAATGCTTGAGGTTTAGCATCACCTCTATTTGATCAAAATTGGCTATGCCATTCGTAGAAACAACGATATTGGCCTCTCCGATTTCGTTGGTAAAATAATTTTTATACTGAGCTCGCTGTGGCAAATAGGTCACCAACAAAGGTATTTTAGCAATCGACACATTATCTCGATCTTCTACCCTAACGGCCAAAGGCTTATTATCTGTAAGGGAGGCAAAGGTGATCGTATTGGCATTTGGCACCAGATTAATTTGATCCAGCAGACGCTGTAGTTGCGTATAGCTTTCAATGGATAAAAAAATCGATTTTCCCTGATAATCAACTTCAATATTCTCGCCCCAGTATGCCTTAAGGGCTAATAAGGACTGAAGATAAAAGTCGATGGCCGTCACATAATTTTTAGCCACTTCAGCATCCTGTGCTTTTTCGAAAAATTGTAACGAAAGCTTTTTAGCCCCCTCCCGATTTCTCTGCTTTTGACTGGCATAATCGTCTTTTGCTATTCGGTAATACACCCAATACTGCTCGTCATCCTCATAGGAATCAACCAACTCGAGGTTTTCGATTTCATCGGCTACCGAGGACTTGATAATCGATTCAAACTCTTCTTTGAACGTTCCGTTTTTATCGATTTGATTCAAAATGGATACGCTTTGAATGGTCACCCGAATTTCGCTTAATAAATCGTCAAGCGCATTTCGCTTTGCAATCTTTTGATAGCTGGTGTTGTTCTTTGAAGCAGGGGCTATACCGACGTAATATTCGGGATCATTGGGTCGATTGGAAATCCATTCGGGTGTTTGAGCAAAGGCTGTATTAACAGCTAAACAAAAAATAAAAAAAGTTAGCCAAATGATTCTCTTCGTGCGTTTTATCTGTCCCTGCATATTTCCACCTTGATCAACATTCTTGCCAAAATAGTGAATATTAGCGAGACGCCGCCACCAGTAAGGAGCGGTATAATTCTTATTGAATATGTGATAAGTTTTCGCTTCCAGATATAGCCGAGATTGAATGCGATCAACGGAAGTATCGAATTTTAAAATGTGAAGGAGGTCTATGTACTACACCCAATTCTTCTCATACGCCATTTTCACGGCCTCAGCTTTGGAGCTTACCTGAAGCTTGGCATATATATTCTGAACGTGGTTGCCCACCGTTTTGGCACTGATAGAAAGATCATCGGCAATTTGCTTATAACTCTTTGCTTCGGTCAATTCCTTGAGAATTTCTTTTTCTCTTGAGGTGAGGTCATTTTCTTCAATTAATGTTTCTTCGCTTGAATGCGGAGACCTGACCAGCTCCAAGGTGAGCCCTGCAATGACGGGCGACATTGGCAGGCGATTTTCAAGGGCATCGTAAATGGCTCTTCGGATCACATCTGGTTTTTCGCCTTTCAGCAAATATCCTGATGCTCCCGCCAAGATAGCTTCGAATACACGCTCCCGATCATCGAAAACCGAGATCATCACCACCTTGATTTCGGGAAAGGTTTGCTTGATTTTAGAGGTAGCGGATATCCCATCCGTGATCGGCATTTCGATGTCCATCAAAATGAGATGAGGCTTCAATTCCGCCTTGACCACTTGGTGAAAAATGTCTTTGCCATTTTTCGCTCCGAAGAGAAACTCCACGTCATCAAAGGATTTCAGCACGTCGTGCAAAGCTTTGAAATAAGATCGGTTGTCTTCGGCTATGGCTACTTTTATCACGGCAGCAAGTTCTGAAATATTTGAAAATGAGACATGAGGCAAACTCCTCATTTTGCATCAAAATGCTATCCTGATCGCAAAACCTTTGTTCTCGGCAGAATCAAAATCTACATCTCCGTTTATTTCGGCCGTGCGCTCACGAATGTTTTGTAAGCCATAATGCTCAACACCACCTGCGTTTTCCAGTGCACATCCCACACCATCATCGGCAATGGTGAATTCGTATTTACCCGCCACTCGATTCAATTTAATGTAAATGGTTGAGGCTCGGCTGTGTTTCAAACTGTTTTGAATGGCTTCTTGAGCGATGCGAAATAAATTCAAGGCTTCGGAGCTATTGAGGTGATCGTCTTTCAACTTGGGATCATGGCTTAACTCAAGCTTCAGTCCTTCGGGAAGTATACGCGAGGCATATTGCCTGATGCGGGTCATAAACTGAGCCACCGTAAATTCTTCGCGGTGCATGGCCCAGATGGTATCGCGGAGCATAGATACCGTATCGGCCGCTTCATCTCTTATTTGTTCCAGTTCTGATGACTGACCGGTATCGCCTTCGAGCAAATCTATCCGAGTAGACATAGCGGTTAGTTGAGCGCCGATGTTGTCGTGCAGATCTCGGGAGATCCGGGAGCGCTCTTTTGCCAAACGCTCCCGCGTTTTTAATTTGTTCAACTTTCTACGGTAGTTTGCGAATAGTATTCCAAACAGGATCAAGAGCACCAATACGATCAATAAACCCCATATCAGCCTCTTTTGCTGCAACGCTGCTTGTTCCTGATCTGCAATCTGTAGGTTTTTGATAAGAATTTCCTGTTCACGCTTTTCAGCTTCGTATTCCTCCTGCAAGGCCAGCACCTTCCCTTCCAATCTCGCCCGATACAAGCTATCCTTTCCTATAAAAGATTTTCTTAGCTCCACTCCTATTTCTTCGTTCCAATCCCTTACCAACATAAGGTAATAGGACCCGGTCGATTTGACGTACAACTCAGCATCATCGTATTCATCACGCAGATCAAACGCTTTTTCTAAAACTTGAAGTCGTTTAGACCACTCACCTCTTTGTCTGTAAATATCCCCTAGTGTATAGTAATTTGATGCCAATGCGTGTGAATTTTCAAGCTCTATATTCACCTTGATAGCTTCTACAAAATACCCCTCAGCGGCATCCAAACTATCCGTATCCATGAGTGTCGCACCCATAGTATGATAGGATTTCGCCAAGCCCCATAAATCATCAATCTCCTTTTGAATAGGAATAGCTTTGACTAAATGAACATAAGCTGAGTCAGGGTTTCCGCCATATGAATGTGTCGTCGCGATATTCTGATGACCCACTGCTTCAAAATAAGGAATATCCAGTTCCTGTGCAGTCTCGACTACTTTCCTGAAATAGTCTATCGATTCTTCAGCTCGCTCCAAGCTTTGATAAATCAAACCCATGTTATTCAGCGTACTCAGTAAGCCTCGTTGGTTCCCGACTGCCTCAAACATGTTTTCTGAAATTCTATAGTAGAATAGGGCTGAATCCAATCGATCACCATTCCAGTGAATCAAACCAATATTGTTGTAAGCCGAAGCCATCATGGCAGTGTCCTTTCGTTCTTTGGCTATAGCTAATCCAAGATCATAATAATAAATGGCAGAATCGGGTTGATTCATCACATCTTTGGCAATTCCCTGATTTAAGCGAATACGACTTTTGCGATTATCAAAGGCCTTTTCTTCTGCCGTGCGGTAAATGACTCTCAGAAATTTTTCGGAAAGAGGAGGATCATTATAAACGACACCGTAAGAAGCCTTCAAAGATTGGTCTACCCATGATGTATCCCTGGCTGAAACAGGTATTTGACTCAACGAATCAACTGCGCTAGGCTGTGAAATTCCTTGCTGACAAAAACTAAAAAATGAAGCTGCCATAAAGGCTACCCTTATCCATTGACATTTCATAATTGATCAGATTTAGGGCATTCACCCTATTTCGGAAAGACTTCTCTCCCTGTAATTTGCACCCAATTTAAAAAAACAAAAAGATGAAAAAAACTCTACTTACAATTAGTGCCTGTGTGCTTACCGCGATAGGCTTCTCACAGACATGGAATTACCCTTGGGCTACAGGTATGGGTTCTGCCGAGGATGACGACGATGGAGTAGTAATTGCCGTAGACAGCGAGGACAACGTTTACATGGCCGCAGAATATGAGGGAGCGCTCAGCATTGGCGGTATTGATTATCCGGCTCCCGCCGATAACGGGAGGGATGTACTCGTGGTAAAATACAATTCGTCAGGGGAAGTGCTTTGGAGTGGAAGCATTGCAGGAGAAGGCTTTAGCACTGGAATTCTCTTTGGAGACATGGTAAGTGACATTCACGTAGATCAAGACGATAATGTCATTGTAATCGGGAATATAGGAACCAATGGAGTTGTATTCGGCACCCCGAACGGAATTGCAGAAAACCGAAATTACATTATCAAAATCAGTGCAGACGGTCAAGTGCTTTGGGAAGTTTACGCCGATGAAAATTACTTAAACGATGAATTGACTGCCCTAACTTCAGATGCAGACGGAAATATTTACGTCGTGGGTAGAACCGATGACTTTGCGGGGAACATTTACGGTATTGGTGGAACCGATATCAACTCCAACGATATTTCTGACTGGACATACGTTATCGCAAAAATGAATTCAACTGGCGATGTGGAATATGTTGATCAATTACCAACGGCAGTGCCCACGCGAATCCAACTTGATTCCAATGGCGACTTCATCATCAGTTCCCAATACGGTGAAAACGAGGTAGGAAATTATGCCTTGCAAAAAATTTCTGCTTCTGATTTCAGCATTATTTGGCAAAGAGAAACGACAGAAGCCGGTCAGAATACGCCTCAAGGTGGAAATCTGGGTTTTCACGTCAAAAGCGACAACAGCATCGTTCAGTTTTTGAAGACAACGTCCACCATCGAATATCCCGATGCTGATGCAGCAAATTGCAATCTGTTTTGCTCGATGGGTGTGCTGGTCAATATTGATGCCGAAGGAAATACCATCTCAACTCATACCATGGAATCTTTGGTTGAAAATCCTCAATGGATTGGATTAACCGGCCTGAATTTTTTTCCTGTTGCTTTTGAGGCAATCGACGATGATACCTATTACATAGCAGGTCGTTTGCAGGGTGATGTAGAGTTAAGCAACGGTTTTCTTTTCCAACCCTCTGAATCATACTTAGGTAATATTGGCACACCCAGTGATGCTTTTGTGATGATGGTTGATGAAAATTTAAATATTTTGGAATACGCCAGTCAAACCGGGACGGCCGAGCAAGGCGGTGTTTCTTTGGCTGTGTTTTCCAATGGCGATGCCGCACTTGCGGGCATTTACGAAATAGAAACCTTCGGAGGCCTTACCGGAAACACGATTTTTGGTGAGGGTGAGCTTTCCGGTTTCGGTGGAGAAGACTATTTCTTGGCGCGTGTTGTGACGGGTACTGAAGCACCTCTGGGTGTAGACAAAATAGATAATCGCCTATCCTTTTCCATCTTCCCGAATCCTTCGGATCAATTCACGAACCTCGTTTTCGAAAATCCCGAGGGAGCCGATGCCTTAATCGATGTCATTGACATCACGGGAAAAATTGTCCTTTCCGAAAGGGTAGCAGGAAACGGAAGCATTCAGCACCAAATGGAAACTTCTCACTTAGTTCCCGGACTTTATACCATCAGACTGACGACGGAAACTTCCGTGGGCACGAAGACCTTTGTGGTGAACCGATAAGCGCCGCTAACCAAAAACTCGAAAGCCGATCTGCTGTATGTGGGTCGGCTTTTTTAGTATTCCAATATGTCCTGAATATCTGAAACTAACCTACCATTCGCCAAAAACTGTCCTTCCAAATTTCCCGCAAAGGGAACCGGCGTATCCATGCTGGCGCAACGCTTTACGGGCGCATCTAATGACTCAAAACAGTTTTCGGTGATAGAGGCGGATAACTCCCCTCCTATTCCACCGAAGAGGGTGTCTTCATGGAGAATAAGTGCTCGACCCGTTTTACGGACGGACTCGTAAATCGTCTCAGTATCGAGCGGCACCAAAGTCCGCAGGTCGATAACTTCAATGGAAGCATCGCTTTTTTCGGCTTCTGCCAAAGCCCAGTGAACACCCATTCCATATGTCACAATAGTGAGTTCGCTTCCTTCCTTCACGACATTGGCTTTGCCAAAAGGCAGGTTGTAGTAGCCTTCAGCTACATCTTCCTTCAAGCTTCGGTAGAGGGCCTTGTGCTCGAAAAACATGACCGGATTCGGGTCTTCAAAGGCAGTTAAAAGAAGACCCTTGGCATCACCGGGAAAGGCGGGATAGACCACCTTTAATCCGGGAACGTGGGTAAACCAGGCTTCATTGCTTTGGGAATGAAAAGGTCCCGCCTGCACTCCTGCCCCGGTAGGCATCCGCACCACCACATCGGCATTTTGCCCCCAGCGGTAGTGGATCTTTGCCAGGTTATTGACTATTTGGTTAAAACCCTCAGTCACAAAATCGGCAAACTGCATCTCGACCATGGCTTTCATTCCCTTAATGGAAAGGCCAAGTCCGGAACCAACTATTGCCGCCTCGCAAAGCGGTGTGTTCCTCACCCTGTCTTTGCCAAATTCATCCACAAAGCCTTCAGTAATTTTAAAAACACCGCCGTAATCGGCAATGTCTTGTCCCATTAAAACAAGGTCAGGGTGCATACGCATGGCTTCGCGAAGACCGTCAGATACGGCATCGATGAGTCGCATTTCCTTTTTGGCTCCTGTGGGAGCAATTTCTTTGTAGCCGTATGATGCGTAAACGTCGGCTAGCTCTTTTTCTGCCGAAGCTTCAATCGCTTCTTCGGCATAGGCTATTTTGAGTCCTTCTGCTATTTCGTCTTTGATCCTTTGGTGTTCTTTTTCGATTTCCCCTTCCGACAAAAGATCAATTTCCTTCAAAAAATTCTCGTAGTTGACCACGGGGTCTTTCTTCGCCCACTCTTCCATGAGTTGGTTCGGAACGTACTTGGTACCCGAAGCTTCTTCGTGGCCACGCATTCTGAAGGTGAGGCATTCCACCAAAACGGGTCGAGGATTCTTGCGAATGTCTTCGGCTAAATCTCTCAGAGCGGTGTAGACATCCAGCACATTGTTGCCCGCTAATTGTAGCGACTCCATCCCGTAACCAATTGCCTTGTCGGTAAAACTCTTGCACCGAAATTGCTCCGCCGAAGGAGTGGATAATCCGTAACCGTTGTTTTCAATGATGAACATCACGGGCAGATCCCACACAGCAGCTGTATTGACACTTTCGTGAAAATCGCCCTCACTCGCGCCACCGTCCCCGGAGAAGACAGCGGTAACTGCATTTTCCTTCTTGAGTTTATGTGCAAGTGCAATACCATCGGCGATGCCCATCTGCGGACCGAGGTGAGAAATCATCCCAACGATTTTTGAGTCCTTGTCACCGAAGTGAAAAGAGCGATCGCGACCCTTAGTATAGCCACTTTCCTTTCCTTGAAACTGGCTGAAAAGCCTATTTAGCGGAAGCTTGCGTGTCGTGAACACTCCCAGGTTTCGATGCATCGGGAGAATGTATTCATCAGAGTTGAGCGCCATGGTAACCCCGATGCTGATGGCTTCTTGACCAATCCCCGAAAACCACTTGGAGATCTTGCCCTGTCTGAGCAGGCTAAGCATTTTTTCCTCAATCAATCTCGGCTTGAGAATGTTGCGATAAATTTCGAGAAGTTGCTGGTCGGATAAGTCTTTGGGATCGAATTTGGTTTGCCTGTCTGCGGCAGTAATCATAGGTTAAGCATTTAATCAAAGGTAGACAAAATTGAATTTGACCAAAGGCAAAAAGCCCACTCAATTCAGAGCGGGCTTCTTTTTCTAGCTGTAGTCGGTATTAGTCTACAATAAGCTTTTCTGAAGAAATCAATTCTCCGTTTGCTCGGGCTTGGAGAAGGTAAATTCCCTTGCTCAAGTTATTCAATTCAAGTCGATGCAGCGCAGAGCCGGCAGCTACAGTCTCCGAAATCAGCTTCTTGCCTTGAAGGTCATAAACTTCCAAGATCAACAGATCTGCCTCAACTGAAGTCTCGATGGAAATCTGAACTTGGGATCCATCAGTTGGATTTGGGAAAACCGCCATTGACGACTCCTGCTCTAATGCAAATTCAGTATTCGACTCATCGAGAATAACCAGACCAAATATTCCTTCCAGAGTAAATTCACATTCATTGGAGTAATCGCCAACCAGTCCACCTGAATTAGCTTTCACAGCTACGTCATAGGTGTCTCCTGCGATGAGTCCCGGTACATAATCCAAAAGCATCACACGGTTTGGTCGAACCACTTCTATGGCCTCAATATCCGGTTGAGAAACATTAGTAAACCTGAATGTGTATTGTTCTGCAGAGCAAACTTCGACAGCTCTCAATACCTGACTGGTCGAAACCGTAGTTCCGCACGTAAATAAAAGCGGGTTGATTTCTGTATTCGGCACGAAGTTGTTCATGCTGATGTCCTTCGGATCACTTACCGTACTTTCTGCTCCACCGGCATCCGTTGCAAAAACGGTAACGGTATAAGTTGTGCCTAACTGAAGCCCGGGCACCAACTGCAGTGGACAAATGGGACTGGATGTGTTAGAATTATACACGAGCTGCTCTGTTCCATCGTCGAATACCCAGCGATAGTTGACGCTGCCAAATATTTTGCGCGCCTTTACATAGTCGCACATATCGTAGAAGTCATCTGCAAAATTATCCAGCAAGAATGTAGTAGGTCCTGCCGCTGTTGAGATGGTACAAGCGGGGCCAAAGTCCCCTAAATTGGGGCCTTGATACATGCGAGCAGCCACTCGAACATCGTATGATCTACCGTATTCAAAATTCTCAAACCATCCGATATAGAAGTTCGGGTTCGTACCATTCGGAGATTCTACTTCATACGTCGAAAATGGTGGTTCCAATTCGGTGAATTCAAATACAAATCCGTCAAGTAAGAAGTTAGGATTGGGCAGAGTTGCACGAATCAAACTATTTGCCGTAAGGCCGGTAGCACCGCAGTCGGCTTGACGAATGCGCACGAAGGGAATATGCGCTACACCCGTGGTAAATGAAGTCGTTGAAGGAGCGCTTCCCCCGGCATGATACACGCGGTAGACATACTCTTCACCGGGGGTCAAGTCATTGATCCAAAAAAGTTCACGTTGTCCGGCACCTGCTTCATTCACGCAAGCCAGCTGATTCCCTTCGCAGGCGTCAAAAACTTCCACAGCAGGATCGAAGTCACCCGAGGTTTCGACTCTGAAATAGGTGGTACTTCCTACTGCCGTAAATGAGAAAAACGGATCAGGATTATTCCCCGGGCCATTACACTGGGGTTCCAGTGAATAGGAAACCGAAGATACGTCGCCGGGTATTTCAGAAACAGCGAAAGTAGTTTGAGACACCACGGAAACGGCGTTTGCACAATTATTTCCGGGAGGGCAAGTGAAGTCCAAACCACCCTGTATCAATTCACAACCCGATATACCCTCGCTCGCTACGGTAATCTCAACGGGAGAACCGATTGGAAACGGACCTACATTTTGAATGCCCGTAGAACTAATTCCTGTCGAGGCCGCTACACCGGCGTTGTTCGTAATCGCCACTGAAGCACTATTTCCCAATGAAGTAATGTCTACATCAACAGTAAAGGTTCCCGCACCACAGTTATCAATTACAGTGAAGGCTGCCGTCGGTGCAGAGCAACCATCGCAGCTCACTTGCCAATCCCAACCTAAGCCAAAATTAAAACTTCCATCCTCACAGCTTCCGCTCACGTCAGAGGTCGCGGTGAGGAAAATGCTTCCACTCGAAGCAGTTTCGGAAAGACCTGTAAGGTCGCCACCATTGCTTCCTTGAAAAAGGACAGGTGCCGAACCGTTGTTTCCGTCACGAATGGTGATTTGATCGATCCCCGCTTCTAACTCACCTGAAAGGAAAGTAAGAGTAACGGGAGAGCCATCGGGAGAGCTATAGAGAAAAGAGGTGTTATCATTGTTTTGATAGCAGTAGCTTTGATCAAGTGCATTTCCGCAGGTCAATACATTTTCGCATGCTAAGCCCACGTCAGAGACCTGCTGCGTTAAATTACAGGTAATATCATCATTGTGAACGACGGTAATCGTCGGGGTAGAACCCAATGAAAAAGGACCAACCGTTTGAATACCCGTCGAAGCGACGTTAGTGATCGGCGGCGCGCCACCATCATTGGTTATGTTCAAAGAAGATGCATCTCCCAAAGAAGAAATAAACAGATTCACTTCATACTCGTTTTCTCCCGCACATACCTCAGAAAAAGCCACTGTAGGGGGTGTACAGGTAGTTGTACCATTCGCACAGATATTGAAGTCTCCCTGAATATTGTTGTTGGTCTCCCACAACTGAATAAACAAGGTTTCTCCGGGTGCACCCGATAAATCGAGCTCAGGAAAAAAACCGGGCCCACTGTTTGCATCGCAACCGATGAGCGTTAAACTTCCGCAAGTACCGGAATAAGCGGCAGCGTTAATATTCAACGACGCCGGAGTCGTTCCCGGAATAGCCGAGGTAAAAATGGTTACTTGACCGGAAGGTGGAAGTTCGATACTATACCAGGCATCGCCTCCTGAGAAAAAGTCGCAATCAGCACCCACAGGTACCTGACCCGAATTAGTCAAACCACTGTTTGAGGCAGTGATGAAATTACATGAACCCACATTAACGGTAAGCGCATCTGCGCTTGCACAGTCATTTCCCTGACCGTAGGCTATAGTGGTGAATGACCCGAAAAGAGTCAATATGAAAATTGATAAAAAATTCTTCATTTGAATCGAAGTTTAAGGTGTATGTGTATTCTCACTACATACGTGAAGCTTTTGGAAATGATTCAAAATGAGACAAAAAATTGGGAAAAATTTGACCAAAAAAAAAGCTCGCATTTGAGCGAGCTTTAAAAATATCACAGCGTTTTTTTAGTCTTTTATAATAACCC
>JGI12048J13642_10562894_pt1 | contig 21543 bp, 23 predicted proteins | sample ElkSlonscriptome_16_FD_13642 | JGI IMG/M metagenome (IMG submission 13642)
CGCCAGTTTTTGATGGGCACTAACGCAGTACAAGGAAGTACTGCCAACATCGATCGCCTAAGCGATTGATTTTGCCAGCAAAGTAAACTCGGCATTTTACTTTGCGACTCCGCGAAACGGCATGGAAGCCGTTTCAGGATGAAAACCAGCTAACTCCCACCGTCATTGACACGCATCAGCTTAAAGCACAATCTTGTATCGCCTGGAGCTGAATGAGCAAATGAGCAAATGAGCTGAATGAACAAAAGGCTTGCGGCAACAAAAGAACTAAATGAATAAATGCTACTAAAGACCACCCAAATCCAAGAAAACGTTTTTCTCGTTACATAACGTAACATGTTATTACTCAGATACAACGGTAATGTTCAGTATGGGGAGATAGTATTAGGGCGTGAAGTTCAGTTGTTCCTCCTTCTGACAAGTAAGCAAAGCAGTATTACTTGTCAGTCGTTTCGACCACCAAGAAAGGTGAGTTGTTCTTGTTGAGTTAGTCCCTCCAAAGTTTCTTCAAGCAGCCGCAAGGCTGTTTTTTTTTGCTTTGCTCTTTGCGCTTTCCATGCTTGATTCTCCGTTGGCTTAGGCTGCTCCAACCTTTTTGATGTTCCTCCTTGCCAAGGATCAATATTGGCTAACAAATCACCATTCCCGCTTTTTCAATTTCGCTGCCCAGCTGGCTCTTTCAAAGGAGAGAAAATCTAGTGAATATTTTTCAATGGATATTGTCTATCTTATCTTTAAAGAAAATAGATTGGGGACTATTTGTGGCCAGCCTCCAGGGTTGGTGTGGAGCTGGTAAATGTCCGGTAATGGGCGGCAGCCATAAACACACCGCTACCGGTAGTACTGCCAATCAACACTGGTGGCCGAATCAGTTAAATCTGCGAATACTTCAACAGAACTCACCCTTGACCGACCCAATGGGCGAGGCTACTAAGAAAATTCAAGCTAACGCCTGTTTATTGAAAGACTAATAATCAGCTAGCCGACTGGCTGACCCCAAAGGTCGTATTCATCAGCATCGTCAATTTCGACGGTGATGATGTCGCCTACCTGCGATTGGTGATAATTGTCAATAAACACTTGCCCATCAATGTCGGGCGCATCAGCCATGGAGCGGGCCACTGAGCCCTCCTCGACCACTTCATCAATAATCACATCCACTTGCTGGCCGATTTTGTTACGTAGCAGGTCTTCACTGATTTTCTGCTGCACCGCCATAAAGCGTTCCCAACGTTCTTTCTTCAATGTCTCTGGCACCGGGTCGGGCAAGCTATTGGCGACCGCTCCCTGCACGGGGGAATATTGAAAACAACCAACGCGGTCGAGTTGCGCCTCCTGCAGAAAATCTAACAGGGTGAGGAAGTCAGCTTCGGTTTCTCCGGGAAAGCCAACAATAAAGGTAGAGCGAAGGGTAATGTCCGGACACACCTCGCGCCAATTAGCAATCCTTTGCAGCACTTTTTCAGCATGGGCAGGGCGGCGCATATTTTTCAGCACCGACGGCGCCGCATGCTGGAAGGGTATATCGAGATAGGGCAGTATTTTACGTTGTGCCATTAAAGGAATGATATGGTCCACGTGGGGATAGGGATAGACATAATGCAAGCGCACCCAAATCCCCAGTTTGCCCAGCTGTTCGCAGAGCTCTTTCATGCGAGTTTTTACTGGCCGTCCATTCCAAAATCCAGTTCGGTATCTAACATCAACACCGTACGCACTGGTATCCTGGGAAATCACCAGTAGCTCTTTGACACCACTTTCTGCGAGCCGTTTTGCCTCATCCAGCACTTCGCCGACAGGGCGACTATCTAAATCCCCCCTGAAGGAAGGAATAATGCAAAAAGTGCATCGGTGATTACAACCTTCAGAGATTTTCAGATAAGCATAATGTTTAGGTGTTAACTTGATACCGGTGTCAGGCACCAGACTAATGAAGGGGTTGTACTCCGGTTTCGGCACCACATCGTGGACCCGATCCATCACTTCCCGGTATGCATGAGGACCGGTAACGGCTAAGACATTAGGATGAGAGTCACGAATGGCGTTTTCGTTGGCACCGAGGCAGCCAGTGACAATGACTTTACCGTTTTCCTCCAACGCTTCCCCGATCGTGTCTAAAGATTCCTCAACCGCACTATCAATGAAGCCGCAAGTATTAACGATCACTAAAGCGGCATCATCATAACCCGTTGATATTTCGTACCCTTCGCTGCGTAATTGAGTCAGTATTCTTTCTGTATCAACGGTATTTTTCGGACAACCCAGGCTAACCATACCAATTCGCCTGTCACTAATATTGTTATTCACCTGAAACTTCCTCGCTTTAAGGCACATACCCCTCTCTTCCGAAGGGCACATATCCTACCACAAACGACTAGTAAACGATTAGCGCAACATACTGCTAATATAATTGGTATAAATTGAACTATTACTATTGACATGAAATCCGGCTCAATGGCCCTTGGTGAGCGCTAACAAACACGCTTACAAACAAAGTAATAGCCAAACCTTCAGCGATTCCTGATGAGTAACAATGAAGATTGTGAAGGAAATGAAGGAACCAAAAGAAGCGAAAACTATATTAACGGCGACAATTAACATTAACGGCGACAATTAACAGCGGTAAACAGAGCATAAAGGATAGGATCTTCTTATGAATGCCAAAGTACTGAGTGAAAACGAAGCCAAGCTGGTGAGCACAGTCAGCGTTGGAAGGAGTCAAACCATAACGGAAGAAATACTTAACTCAGTCACCCACGGCATCGGTATGTTAGCGGCACTGGCTGGAGCCACTGTTCTGGTAACGCTCGCTGTTATCCACGGTGATCCATGGAAGATATTTGCCTTATCGATTTATGGAGGTTGCCTGTTTTTGTTGTACTTTGCATCGACTCTGTATCATGGCATTCAGCACAGCCCAACCAAGCAACTATTAAGAGTTTTCGATCACTGTTCAATCTACTTATTGATCGCCGGTACTTATACGCCGTTTTTACTAGTGAATTTGAGGAGCTCTATCGGATGGGCATTGTTCGGCATCATTTGGTGCCTTGCCTTGACAGGAATATTCTTTAAGATTTTCCGCAGCCAGGATTATGAACAAGCCCACTTGGTTAACTATTTGGCCATGGGGTGGCTGGTCTTGTTAGCTTACGATCAGTTTGCAGTGGCCTTCTCTGATTTTGCTCTGGCAATGATTATCGCTGGGGGATTATGCTATACAGCCGGTGTCGTCATCTTTTTAAAGGACAGACACCCTTACTTGCACACTATTTGGCACCTGTTCGTACTGGCTGGTAGCGCATTTCATTACATTGCTATTTTCTATGGTGTGCTCCACTTCCAGCAACCCATCGTCTAACAGGCCATGCCAGCGGACGCATTCGAAGCGGTTATTTTTGATTGTGACGGCGTGCTGGTCGACACCGAAAGCATCAGCAACCGGGCCTGGCAAATCAAGTTAGCTGAAACAGGAGTTCACCTGAGCCTTCAGCAACTGCAAGAACTATTGACCGGCAAGACTACACAGGCGAATCTGGACGATTTGTCAACGTTGCTTGGCCGACCTCTTTCTGAGGATTTCTCAACACAGGTCAACCGCTTATTCAGAGCAAAAATAAACCAGCATTTACCGCTTATACCGGGGATTGAAAGTGCCTTGCAGAACCTTCCGCAGCCGAAAGCAACGGCAACTAATGCCAAGCGCAGAGAATTAGATTTCAAGCTTGCAAGGTCAGGCCTTAAGCCCTACTTTGAGTTTACTATTTGTTGTGAAGATGTGGCTTTTCCTAAACCAAACCCAGAAATGTACCTGCGAGCAGCTAAGGCGCTCAAAGTAGCCAACCAACGCTGCCTGGTTATTGAAGATTCCATCGCGGGCATTCAGGCTGGCGTGGCTGCAGGCATGACCGTATTTGGCTATTGCCGGGATACGGATAAACAAGGCCAAATGGAGGCGGGCGCCAGGCAATGTTTTACCAATATGGAGATGCTGCCTTCGTTGGTGTTGTGTTAGCCCCCATCTCGTTGAATCAGGTCCGCAACACTCTAAACACCCATTTATTCCAGCAAGCCCTTCAATACTAATTCACGATAGCTCACCACACCCACGATTCGATCATTCTCTTTAACCGGAGCCAATGAAATTCCAAATCGGTTGAACAAGCGGGCGCAATAACGAATGTCCAGCCCAGGCTCAACACCCACCACAGGTTTGGACATTATTTCATACAAATTAACCCGGTCAGGGGAATGATTCTTAGCTAGCACTTTTTTAGCAATATCGGCTAACAAAACTATACCGTCGGCATCGTGTTCATGCCGCTTGGACACGATAACTACATCTACATCCTTTTGCTTCATCGCTTCCAATGCCTGAGACACCGTGACCATACCATCCAGCTCTAAAAATGTATGATTCATAACATCTTTAGCAGTGACAATTTTTTTACTCATCATAGTAAATCCCCCACATCATCTGATAGCTTCTCTACCTGATGATTAACCCCCACGGCATCCTCCACATCCACCTGAAAGGCGATGCCGGTGCCATTTTTGGCGTCAAATTCTCCCACCCTTCCAATTTCTTCGAGAATAAAACGACTCAAATGCTCTTCAACCAGAAACAATAAAACGTCCCTCTGAGTTTCTAAGGAAAGTCCAAAAAATGTTTTGGTTTCGTTCAAACCCTCTCCACGTGCATTACCAATAACGGTCGCTCCTGTAGCCCCGGCCTTCCGAGCTGCTTTCATCACTTCACTGGTTTTATCATCCTCAACAAAAACAACTATCATTTTGAAATGCATAATCTTTTCTCCAAGAACTCAGACATTGGTTTGATAGCACCAGTCAGGTAGTATTTGACTGCTGACTTGAGCGCTTAAACTTAAACCAAAGATTACTTAGCTGGGCATAAGCCATCACCGACATAATTGGAAACAGGCTGGCAAAAGCAATCAAACCAAAACCGTCAATCAACGGATTTCTTCCAGGCACTGTTTCCGAAAGTCCCAGTCCAAGCGCAGCCACCAATGGCACGGTCACCGTTGATGTGGTGACTCCGCCGGAATCGTAGGCCAGGGGCACAATGGCTTTGGGGGCAACAGTGGTTTGCAGAACCACAATGATGTACCCGCCAATAATGTACCAATGTATAGGATCCCCAACAACGATCCGGTAAGAACCAAGTGCAATGCCAAAAGCCACACCAACCGCAACCGCTATGCGCAAACCCCAAACGCCGATGGAACCCCCAGAGACTTCCCTGGCTTTAATGGCCACAGCAATCAGCGATGGCTCGGCAATCGTAGTGCTGAAGCCAATAGCAAAGGCAAATAAATAGACCCAGCCATAGTTTTTCCAATCCACTTCCGTTATCGCAACCGCAGCCGATTCCACTCCATAAATAAAAGCCGGGTCGGTTAATTGCTCTGCCATCAGCCTTCCCAATGGAAACAAGCACCATTCAAGACCGAGCAGAAACAGGGATAAACCCACCAGAACCCAGGCGAAGCCAACCAGAACTCTCACTGGATTGGGGGGAACTTTGCGCAACACAGCCAGTTGAAAAACAGTAATAATCGCTGCGATGGGTATCACATCGCTCACGGTACTGAGGATAACGGAGGAAATTTCAGATAGTAGATTCACTGCACTACCATCCCGAACAACATGACAAAAATGATGGGTGTCAGGGAAGCAAAAGCGATCAAGCCAAAGCCATCAATCATCACGCTACGACCACTAATAGCAGATGCAAGCCCCACCCCCAACGCTGTGACCAATGGCACCGTAATGGTTGAGGTGGTCACACCGCCGGAATCATAAGCGATACCGATAATTTCAGCCGGGGCAAAACCAGTCAGAATAACCACAATGATATAGCCACCAATGATAAGCCATTGAATGGGCCAGCCTTTGATGATGCGTAAAACACCAATAACAATGGCAAGGCCCACCGACAAGGCCACCGTGTACCGCAAACCACTGGCGTAAGACGCCTTAGCAGTGTCTGTATTGCTTATCACATTGCCTTCGGCAGCAATTTGCGAGGCCTCCGCCGCCACCGCGATTAATGCGGGCTCAGCTACTGTGGTACCAAATCCGAGGCAAAATGCAAAGGTAAGCAACCAAAACGCGCTGCCCTTGCGGGCAAAGGCGTGAGCCATTGACTCACCGATGGGAAACAGACCTTGCTCAAGACCGTGGATAAAGAAAGTCAGTCCAAGTAGAACAAAAACGACACCAATCAACAGCTTGCCAACGTCGGGAAGCGGTTGCTGCAGGACAACAAATTGAAAGAAAATCACCACAAGACATATCGGCAGCAAATCCCTGACGCTTCCAAGCAACGAGCGTGACAGCTTTTTCAGAGTGGAAACCAAGCAATCCTCCGGGTTAAAAGTCAGTAGTTACTGAACGCAGCCAGCCGCCATAAGCTGAGTCACTTTCGCCGTTGCAATTTAAATGCTATTAGTTGTTTTTAGCTGCTGCTACTACTGCTTAACCGATAGTGCCATTTGACTACTTGTGTTGTGATCGCACTTAATAAATAAAACAGTCCAGGTAGTCCGCATCGTGGACTCACATTCACGCCTGCAATCACCTTGATCACAGAAGGATCAACAAACAAGATATTGATCAGACTATTCGCAATAGCAAAGCATTAAGCACTAAAATTAACGAAGGATTTAGGAGGCTATTTATTATTTTTCAGCCTTTAAAACGACAACCACCAGCTATCTGCATAATTACACATCTTTTAAGTATTCACATGTTAGATTAACATGCAAACGATAAACCATAGTCAATGGTCGCATAGCCAAGGAAACAAACATATCAAAATCAACATAGCCAAAGAGACTCCATGCTGCTAACGATTAAGAAAAAACTACTAATCATGGCCTGCCTGTGTCTGCTAATGGTAGCTGGGTATATTATCAATACGGCATTGGATTCACGCCTCCTGGTCTACGGCATCTTTCCCGGTGATATCCATTCGCTATTGCATTTTTACACAGCGCCTTTTTTACATGGGAACTTATCCCATCTAACCAATAACCTGACAGGTTTTGTTATCTTTGGATGGCTATGCCTGATGCGGGGTATTCCTGCTTTTTTATTATCCAGTCTGGTCATTGTAACGCTCAGTGGCTTATTGATTTGGTTATTCGGGCGGCCCGCTTATCATATTGGTGCCAGTGGCTGGATATTTGGGCTTTGGAGCCTGAGCATCGCCATTGCCTGGTTCGACCGTAATGTGCTCAATATCGCACTTGCACTAGGCGTCGCCTTTCTTTACGGTGGCATGATATACGGTGTACTACCCAACGATCCCGGGCTGTCATGGGAAGCCCATCTCTTTGGTGCCGTTTCTGGTGTGGTGGCCGCGTGGCTGCTGGCTATCAAGAAGAACAGGTCAGGCAAGAGCAACAAATTGAGACGGCCCCATTCGTTGGGCAACCGTTTGGGTCGTTGAATGAACTGACTCTACCACAACAAGCAAAGCACCAAAAGCCAAGGATAAAAAGGCCGCGGAAAACAAGAAGGCCAAGAAAAACAAAGCTGAGGATAATCTATGCAGAAACTGGAAGACGGGTCGTTTTTATTTTTGCTGGTTGTGGTCTCGCTTACTTTTGGTGCCATCATACTTCCTTTTTTTACCGCTATTTTTTGGGCTGCCTTGCTCGCCATACTATTTAATCCGCTACAGCATTATCTTTACCGCAAATTGGGTCCCAGAAAAAACTTAAATGCACTGCTCACCACACTGGCCAGCTTATTGATTGTGGTCATTCCTCTTTCCATTATCCTGACCATGTTAGGCATTGAAGGCGCCGTTTTATACCAGAAGATCAGTACGGGTGAGATTCAATTACAAGGCTGGATTGATACTTTTAAAACGGCGGTACCAGCCATTCAGACTCTGGCGGACAGATTCAATTTTGATCTGGCCAATATCAAGGAATTAATTTCCAATGCCGCGCTCACAGGAAGCAAATACTTCGCGACTCAGGCCTTTTCGGTAGGACAGCAGTACTTGGTATTTGTCATCAATTTTATTCTTATGCTTTACCTGACTTTCTTCTTTCTGCGGGATGGTTATGGACTGATTGAACTAATGATTCGGGCCCTTCCCCTCGGCGATACCCGCGAACGCCACCTCTTCAAAAAATTTGCCGAAGTCTCCCGCGCGGTCATCAAAGGCAATTTGATGGTAGCCATCACTCAAGGCACCTTAGGTGGCATTATCTTCTGGCTGTTGGGTATTGATGGCGCCATGCTCTGGGGCGTCGTTATGGTGGTGCTTTCGTTACTACCCGCAGTAGGATCAGCGCTTATATGGGCACCGGCGGCCGCCTTGCTGATGCTCTCGGGGGAATATGTCAAAGGGGTAACACTGATTCTCTTTGGTGTCTTTGTGATCGGTTTGGTGGATAATATTTTGCGCCCTATTCTGGTGGGTCGGGACACCAAAATGCCTGACTACATGGTGCTACTTTCAACCATCGGAGGCATTGCTTTATTTGGTCTCAATGGTTTTGTCATTGGTCCCGTCTTTGCCGCCTTATTTCTCGCATTCTGGCAGATTTTTATAGACGAGTTTAATTCGCCTCCTTTCAGTAACGCACCTCAAGAGAATTCACCGGATTCCACAGACTAAAGAAATATCCAAGCCTTTTACAGGCTTGGTCATAAGCCCGCTTGATGACGCGAAGAGGTGTGACACAGGTATAGGGGACACAGGTATAGTGGGGCAGGTATAAAGGTTTCGAAAGCTTGAACGACTTAAATACACAACTACTAAAGCTTAACGTTTGAGATCTACTCCAGCGACAAACCACTAATATCATAGCGATTGTCAACCACTTCGCATTTGGCTCCCGTTGCTTGTATCGCTTTTTGAAATTTCTCGGCTTCAGCCTCGGTCATGTTTTCCTTCAAGACCCGGGGGGTGCTCTTAAAGAGACGCTTCACCTTTTCAATAGGCAGCTTAAACATCTCGGCAAAATCTTTTTCTATATAATACTCGCCCTTATCTGAGCCATAGCCTTTTAACACCACCTCAAATTTCGCTTCATCCATTTTAACACCCTCACTATATAACCGATTAAAGTGTAGTCGAAATAATGGTACTTTCCATCGACTTTCCATCGACCTTCTATCGGCCCATCGGCAAGAATGTAGAATGTAGTAGCGACTGATTGTCAAGCACCACCAAGTGGCCTCTAACCAAACAGTGCGCCGATGCTATCACCAGTGTGAATGCGTTTTACCGCTTCGGCCAGTAGTTGTGCAACCGATAACTCGGTAATTAGTTCGATGGCTTTGTGTTCCGGTATGCTGCAGGTATTGGTCACAATAATTGAAGTCAGCTCAGAAGGTTGCAGCCGCTCAATTGCCGGCCCACACAAAACTGCATGGATGGCTCCGGCGTGAACGGACTTTGCACCCGCTTGCCTCAAGGTCTCCAAGGTGGATATCAGGGTACCCCCAGTGGCAATTTCGTCTTCAAATATCACCGCATCACGCCCGGCCACATCGCCGACAACATGGCCTTGTTTAACCTGAAAGTCGTTCACACGTCGCTTATCCACAATCGCCATCGGGATATTTAATCGTTCGGAGAACTTACCTGCCCTTTTTGCACCCCCGGCATCCGTCGCCACCGCAACTGCATGGGTTAAATCGTAGTGAGTTTTATAGTGCTCGGCAATTAAAGGGATCGCTGACAAGTGATCCACAGGAATATTAAAAAACCCGTGCACCTGATCCGCATGCAGATCCATGGTCAAAACCCGGTTGGCACCGGCTGTTTGAATTAAATCAGCAATCAAGCGCCCAGTAATGGATATCCTCGGTGCATCCTTTTTATCAGAACGGGCATAGGAGTAATAAGGTATGATAGCGGTGATTCTTCTGGCGGAGGCACTGCGCAGTGCATCGATCATGATCAATAGCTCCATTAAATGATCACTAACCGGTTCAGTTAAGGATTGCACCACAAAGACATCCCGCTCCCGCACATTCTCTTTTATCTGCACGAACTGATTGTCATTAGAAAAACGACCGATATCCACGGGGCTGAGCTCTAAACCCAAATACCGACAGATTTCCTCCGCCAATGCAGGATTAGAATTTCCCGCTAAAACCTTTAACTCATCTTTCATTAACCCGGCCTTTTACAGATCGATCTCTGGGTTTGTAAGTTCTGTCTTCCAGCTTTTGTTTTTCCAACTATTGTTTTTCCAACTACTTGTGCTCTAGAAAGTACGATTTTTGCAAGTACTGTCTTTTTTTAAATACAGCCTTTATCAACAACTTTTAAATACAGCCTTTATCAACAACGGCCTTTATCAACCGAGGCAGGATGCATGCCAGTGATAAATAAAGAAGGGCAGCCCAGGCTGCCCTTCTTCGTGCTACCAAAAAACATCAAGCATTTCGTAGGTATCAATACAGATCAATGCTTCGGCGCATCTGCACCTTCTTTTGCTTCTTCTTGTTGGCGACGAAGGGCTTCGGCGAATATTGCATCAAAGTTGACAGGTTGAAGCATCAGTGCCGGGAAGCTACCTTTAACAACCATAGAATCGATGGTTTCCCGGGCATAAGGAAACAACATATTCGGACAAAAAGCGCCCAGGGTGTGAGCATGCTGTTGCGGGTTGAGTCCTTCGATCATGAAGATACCGCCCTGCTGGATTTCCACGATAAAAGCTGGCTTTTCGTCGACATTGGCGGAAATGCTCAGAGTCAGCACCACTTCCCATTGATTTTCGGAAATCTGTTTATTCGCCGTGTTGAGGTCCATATTGACCTGAGGCTTCCATTCACTTTTGAAAACGTCTGGAGAATTAGGCGATTCGAAAGAAATGTCTTTCAGAAAGATTCTCTGAACTGCGAAGGTCGGTTGTTTAGGAGTGCTTGCTTCTTCTGCCATGTTTAATAGTCCGTTGGAAAAAAGAAATTAATGAAAGGGGTGATTTTTCTATTTTTTGGCCACAGGCAAATTAGCATTCCGCCACTCTACCATACCGCCGGCCAGGCGCTGGACGTTTTGAAAACCCGCCCCTGCCAGGGTTTTAACGGCCATACCGGAATGTTGACCCATCTTATCGGCAATAATAATGACCCGATCCTTGTACTTATCAAGCTCGGTCGCTCTTTCTTTGAGTTTACTTAGTGGGATATGGTGAGCACCGCGGATGCCACCGTCAGTCATATCTTTCTTATCTCTGACATCTACCACAATGGCGTCTTCACGATTAAGCATCATCACGGCCTGCTGTGGTGTGAGCGTCTTACCTGCTCGTTTCTTTTCCGTCAGGATCAAAGCGAACAACAGACTAACGAACAAGGAGCTGAGCAACCATTGTTCATTAATAAAATGTATAAACTTCTCCATAAAATGTTCTCAAGGCAGAAATGGGCGGCATTATACACGGCAGACCTTGGTTGCTAAAGTACTCTACTCGAATGATGCAAGAAGGGCTGCTCAAAACATGAACTTAAAATTTATTTTACTGGGCGCTTTACTTACACTGTTGTAAGGTTATTTCTATTATCACTATTCTGTTATAACAACTCTTTATGCTGCTTCTTCTTTTTAAGCAAGAGGCTATGGGCTGAACTGCCTGGGCATTTGTGATGTTAGCAGACGCAAAGACATTTATCCGATCAAGAGCTACGATATCATTAACTCTACAAAATCCGGTGACTAAAGATGACTGAAGCTCGCATACCTACTGCACTGTTCATATTGGATGGCTGGGGACACCGCAACGAAAAAGATTCGAACGCGATTGCCCATGCCAATACACCTTTTTGGGATAAGCTGACGCAGCAAAATCCCACCACCTTGATTCACACTTCTGGAGGGGCCGTTGGCCTACCGGAGGGTCAGATGGGAAATAGTGAAGTGGGTCATATGAATCTTGGTGCGGGCCGCATAGTGTATCAAAATTTTACACGCATCAATAAGGAAATTGAGACCGGCGACTTTTCCAACAACTCTGTCCTCACAGCAGCCATCGACCAAGCCAAAGCTAACCATGGTGCCGTTCATATTTTTGGCCTGCTATCACCCGGTGGTGTCCATAGCCATGAAGATCAAATACTGGCATGCTGCCGCTTAGCTAACCAGCGAGGCGCTAACAAGATCTATCTCCACGCCTTTCTTGACGGGCGGGACACGCCTCCTCAGAGCGCCGGGGACTCACTGGAAAAAGCAGACAATTTCTTAAAAGATCTGAATGGCGCAAGAATAGCCACCATTATTGGTCGCTACTACGCCATGGACCGGGACAACCGTTGGGATCGGGTGCAACTCGCATACGATGCCATTACCTCGGGAAAAGCCGAATACAGAGCGGCCAATGCAGCAGAAGCACTAAAAGCGGCCTATGAACGGGAAGAAAATGATGAGTTCGTCAAACCAACAATCATACAGGGAGAAAACGAGAGCCCCGCTTTGGTCAGTAATGGTGATGCCATTATATTTATGAATTTTCGCCCGGATCGGTCACGGGAATTAACGCGGGCATTCACCGAAAAAGAGTTCTCTGGTTTTGCGCGCGCAGCGACACCTGAACTGGCAGATTTCGTCATGTTGACTGAGTTTGCAGCGGATATTGATGCCTCTTGTGCTTATCCACCAGAACCTTTGGCGAACGGCCTTGGCGAGTTTATTGAGAGCAAAGGCCTGAGTCAGCTCCGTATTGCAGAGACTGAAAAATACGCTCACGTCACCTTCTTTTTCAGTGGTGGCCGGGAGTTGGAATACCGTGGTGAAGAGCGAATACTGGTATCTTCCCCTGATGTAGCCACTTACGACCTAAAGCCTGAAATGAGTGCCCCCGAGGTGACGGACAAGTTGGAGGAAGCCATTAAATCAGGACAATATGACCTAATTGTTTGCAACTACGCTAATGGAGATATGGTTGGCCACACCGGCATTTTTGATGCTGCTGTGGCGGCAGCAGAATGCATCGACTCCTGTATAGAACGGGTCACTCAGGCACTGGAATCCGTGGGCGGCCAATGTTTGATTACTGCCGACCACGGTAATGCCGAACAAATGGTCGACGAAAATAGCCTGCCACATACTCAGCACACCACAGGGCCAGTGCCATTGGTCTATTTTGGTCCCACCAAGCTGAAATTGAAAGCGGATGGAGCACTATGTGATATTGCTCCCTCACTATTGGATCTGATGCAGCTTGAGAAACCTGCAGAAATGAGTGGCAACAGCCTGATTGAACGACTTTAAAGCGATCCACTCAATACCACACCATGCTCTTCAAATGTTGTAAGAGCGTGGAGGCTGGTACTGGTTGATAGCGGGAGTAATCGAAAGCAAGAAAGAAAAGCAAAAAATTAAATCTTTGTAGCTGAAAGCAAATTTTTGAGAGTGATAGTAAACCGAGGACTATACTGTCAGTTTGCCGATCTTTGAAAAATTTATGTTAGCAACACATATCTTGAGAAAACAAACCTGCTTTCTGTTACTAGCAGTGGTGGCTTTATGTTTAACGCTTCCTGCCCTCAGCATGAGCAACGTGCAGGAACAATCTCTGCAAGAGTCCGAGCAGCAGCTAGACAAAATAAAGCGTAGTATATCTCAAATCAAAAGATGGATTAGAGGGGCCGAGGACAAACAATCCGATCTAACCCGGCAACTCAGACAAGCCGAGCAGGAGATTGGCGATAGCCTTCGCAGCATACGCAGGCTTGAAAGCAAAATTCTGGCGACTCAAGAACGCCTAAAGACATTGGCCAGCCACCAGAAAAAGCAAAAAAACGCACTGCGTGAGCAACGCCATCTAATGGCGGAACAAATGCGGGCAGCACACGCAATGGGTCGCGAACAGGGTCTTAAGCTACTGTTGAACTTCGAAGATCCTATCAAAATAAAGCGTCTGCTTAACTATTACAGCTATTTTAATGAGGCCCGCGGTCAACGAATTGTCGAGTCCCGGCAACTTCTTTTCGGCTTGCAACAAACTCAAAACGAAGTGCTATCGAACAAGCAAACGCTTCTGGAAAGCAAAGCAGAACTGGAAAAGAATCATCGCTTCCTGGCAGCCGGACGCGACAAACGAGCAGCTGCACTCGCCAAGCTGAATAAAAGCCTCGGTGGAAAAGAGCATCAATTAGTTAATCTTGAACAGGATCAACAACGGCTCGAAGAGCTTATCAAAGCTTTACAGAAGGCGGTTGCCGCCGAGATGCAAAATGATCCAGTGCCTTTCGACACCTTACGCGGCAAGTTAAGTTGGCCAACCCAGGGTCAATTAGTGCGTGGTAAAGATTATGCAACCGGACGCCTGGGTTCCAATGGAGTTTTTTTTAAGACAGAAAGCAATGAGGCGGTTAGTGCCGTCCACCACGGACGAGTGGTATTCGCTGATTGGTTGAAGGGCTTTGGTCTGCTGCTGATACTCGATCACGGCGATGGTTTTATGAGCCTTTATGGATTTAATCAGACCCTGCTGAAAGATACTGGCGATTGGGTAGCCAGCGCTGAAGTGATTGCCAATGCTGGCAATAGCGGAGGACAATCCGAAAGCGGTCTATACTTTGAAATCAGACACAAAGGCAAACCACGGAACCCTCTCGATTGGCTCACCAGCAGCCCAAAGAATCGGTGATTGCAGGTGTTGTCCGTTTAAAACATTAAGCAAAACTTAACGTCTCTCAATAAAATTTAAGGTAAGCTCCGCTTTAATTCGGGTAAAGAGTATGGCCTGCCCGGTGATCTCAGCAAGGGTTTGGTAGGATCGAGGTGTAAGGGTAAAATGATGAACTGGCATACAAACAGGCTTTTAATTGTGCGACTCAACTTGCTTATGGTGGCTCTGCTGGCACTTCTTCCCATGGCTACCGCCTATGCAGAAGAATCGACAGCCAACAATCAACCTGATGCTGAAAACTCAACAAAACAAAACCCAGCCAGCAACAGTTTACCGCTTAAAGATTTAAGAAAATTTGCAGATGTGTTTGATCGCATCAAAAAAGCCTATGTGGAAGATGTGGATGACTCCACTCTCCTAAATAACGCGATCAGAGGCATGTTGGCTGGACTCGACCCTCATTCAGCCTATCTGGAACCCACTGCTTTCGATGATCTGCAAGAATCCACATCGGGAGAATTTGGCGGTCTGGGAATTGAGGTGGGAATGGAAGCCGGCTTTATCAAGGTCATCACCCCCATTGACGACACACCGGCTCAGGAAGCTGGCATTGATGCTGGCGATTTGATTATTAAAATTGATGACCGTAACGTAAAAGGCATTTCCCTGCAAGAAGCCGTCAGCCTGATGCGCGGCAAACCCGGCACCATGATCAGACTGACACTGGTAAAGAAAGATGCGGATGCTCCGGTTGAAATTGATGTGAAACGTAGTGTGATTAAGGTTGCCAGTGTCAAAAATAATTTATTAGAAGAAGGCTATGGCTACATTCGTGTCACTCAGTTTCAGGCCCAAACCGGCCCTGATTTCACCAAGGCCATTGAAACGCTGAAAGCCAAATCGAACAAAGACCTGAAGGGAATTATTGTTGATCTACGCAACAACCCAGGAGGAGTATTGCAGGCGGCTGTTGATGTTGCCGATGCGTTCCTGGATGAAGGCGTAATTGTCTATACCAAAGGTAGAATAAAAAGTTCACAGCTCCGCTTTAATGCAACCCCCGGTGATGCTGCGCAAGACATTCCCTTGGTGGTCCTCATCAACGGTGGCTCTGCATCTGCCTCTGAAATAGTCGCCGGTGCCTTACAAGATCAAAGCAGGGCCATTATTTTAGGTACTGCCAGCTTCGGCAAAGGCAGCGTGCAAACCGTGCTTCCTCTGGATGAGAAGTACGGAATTAAACTCACTACAGCCCGTTATTACACACCCAATGGTCGCTCTATCCAGGCGCTCGGCATCGAGCCAGATATCGAAGTGCAACGGGCCACTGTCAAAGAAGAGGAGTCACGGCCTTTCTTTAAAGAAGCTGATTTGTCCGGACATTTATCCAATGAAAATGGTACTAGTGAACCACGCCCCACTTCCAACCGGAACAAAGCACTGTTAGCCAGAGATTTTCAATTAAGAGAAGCTCTTAACTTATTGAAAGGTTTGAGTATACTATCGACTAAACAAGGCTAAGACTGTAGTAGGTTAGTTGATTCGATATGCCATATTCATTGTTACTCCAGCGGTCGGTACTGCTGTTCATTACTCTGTTCGCCCTGCTTGCGGCTGGGATAGCCCGCAGCCAACCGCCACCAACCATTGCCATTATTATTGATGATCTTGGTAATCATGAACAAATGGGAGACCGGCTCATTGCCATCCCCACCCCACTCACACTGGCATTTTTGCCGCTACGACGACACACCAAACAACAAGCCCAAAAAGCCCACCAGAGGGGCAAAGAAGTCATGCTTCATGCTCCCATGGAGAATACCCGCAACATCCCATTAGGTGCCGGCGGTTTAAGCCGTCAAATGAGCAATCAAGAACTACTGACCACTTTTCGTCATTCCCTGCGCTCCATACCCTTTGTCAGTGGTGTTAATAACCACATGGGCAGTACGTTGACACAAGACAGACGGGCAATGAATGTGCTGATGAGGGAATTAAAAGGCTATTCGCTGTATTTTGTCGATAGTCGCACCACCGCTTCATCCATCGCCCACAAAACGGCTGTGGACTACAAAATTCCTGCGCTGACCAGAGATATTTTCCTGGATAACAATATCAAAACTAAAGACATTCATCGTCAATTCAGGAAACTGGTGGAGGTAGCCAGAACCAATGGCACTGCTATAGCAATCGGTCACCCCCATCTGAGGACTGTGCGCTATCTGGAGAGGATGCTGCCCAAACTGGGCAAAGAAGGAATTGCGGTTGCAACCGTAGGCGGCATATGGGCTATCCGCAATAATGCCAGAGAGATGTTTTCTGCTGATCGGCCCCACCATCCAAGCCTTGTTGCACAGTCAGTGGACGAGTTATTAGAGCGCCAGATAAACTAAGACTATTCACCTCAATTTTTGATAGTGAATCACCAACAATAGTCCCAGCATCTATTGCTGCCAGCCAGGTCTCTGGTAGCCCAACTAGCTCTCTAATAGTCCAGCAAGCTCTCTGGTAGCCCAGCCAGCTAAGGTAAATGGTCACATGAGCTACCGCCTCAACCAGAAGGAGGTTGCCCAACTCAGGACTTGAAGTCAATCAATTCAAATGTCGTTATTCAGACCAAATGACTAGAGATAATAGTGCTGATAGCTGTTGACCATTTGTTTCAGGCGTTGCACCAAATGTCCCAGCTCCTTCTCGGTGAGAAAATCACCAATATTGACCTTTTGCTTGCCATTAATCAGGTTGATTAACTTCCCTCTGCGGTGCTCCTGAATTTCGACTTTGGTGTGCAGTCGTTGCCAACGCCATTGTTTTTCAGGGCGCTTGTGTCCGGTTTGAATTCGCACTTCAAATGGTGTCATTTCAATCACTTGTAAGCGAGCACAACGTTTGCTCACCATTCTCAGCGCGAAATAAAGAGCCAGCAATTCCAGCCCGGAAAACAACAAAATAAGGGGCGCTCCATTAATTACCGAAGCAAAGGCAACCAGCAACGACACTGCTGCAACCCAGTGGAAAAACCGCTTATTCCCCCGCCAACCCGCTGAATTATTGGGTGCTAAAACGATCCTTGCACAGGCCTCATTTTCACCGCTAGTAATACTCAGCATGACACTTCAGTCTCGCCTGGCAAACCGGCTATTCGTTTTTTTTTAAACCCAGCTATCACTTTTTGCAAACTTTTCAGCCCGCCTGGCAAATAGGATTCCATCCTGAACTCGTTCATGCCGTCCCTGTAAAGAATTAAGTAAAGGTTAGATGTTATACGAAACCCGCAATCAAACAGATAATCTCTGCGTTGACAAATGGGTCAATGCCTCGAATCAAATGCAGAGCCTATAGTAAACCCAGATGTCTGAGTTGGAAAGGAAAGGAACATTAAGGTGAAAATGCGCTTAGCGAGACTAGAGGAGCGTGTTTGGGGGTTTCAGGTGTGTGTCGGGTAAAGCCGACGCATGAGCGGAACCTAAAGCCTGACTTCAACTTTCTGGTCGGCCATAAATTCTTTAGCCTGTTTTATGGTGTACTGCCCAAAGTGAAAAATACTGGCGGCCAACACAGCGTCGGCTCTGCCTTCCTTAACACCGTCCACCATGTGTTGAAGATTGCCGACGCCTCCCGATGCAATCACAGGTACGCTAATCGCATCACTGATAGCACGAGTGAGGGCAAGATCAAAACCAATTTTAGTGCCGTCACGATCCATACTAGTCAACAGAATCTCTCCTGCGCCCAATTGCACCATACGCTGGGCCCATTCAATAGCATCCAGTCCAGTTGGCTTACGGCCGCCGTGGGTAAAAATTTCCCAACGCAATGGTTCTGTCCCGGAAGATACCTGCTTGGCGTCAATGGCGACGACGATACACTGATTGCCAAACCTGGATGCGGCTTCTCCGACAAAATCCGGATCAAACACAGCTGCCGTATTAATGCTGACTTTGTCTGCACCGGCGTTGAGCATGGTACGGATGTCTTCCAGTTTACGAATACCTCCGCCGACGGTAAGAGGAATAAAAACCTGGCTAGCCATGCGCTCCACGGTATGAACCGTGGTATCGCGGTCTTCATGGCTTGCGGTGATATCGAGAAAAGTAATTTCGTCAGCGCCTTGTTCGTCGTAGCGTTTAGCTACTTCTACGGGATCGCCCGCATCGCGAATATCGACGAATTGCACACCTTTGACCACTCGCCCCTTATCCACATCGAGACAGGGAATGATTCGCTTAGCCAGAGTCATCTCGTGACCTTTTCTGGCTTTAAAGGTTCATTACCGTATCGACGACGGCAATACATCCTACTCATCGCAATAGGCCTGCGCTTCACTGAAGTCCAATGTGCCTTCGTAAATGGCCCGGCCCGTAATCACGCCCACCACACCGGCATCGGCGACCGATTTCAAACTCACGATATCATCCATATCAGTCACGCCGCCGGAAGCAATCACTGGTAGCCCAGAGGCTTTGGCCAGTTGCGCCGTCCCTTCAGAATTGGCCCCCTGCATCATCCCGTCGCGCCCAATGTCGGTATAGACTATAGAAGAGACACCCACGTCCCTGAATTTTACTGCTAAATCAGTTGCCTGCACTGTACTGACTTCGGCCCAACCCTCGGTAGCGACACAACCATCAATAGCATCAATGCCAACTATGATCCGCCCCTGGAAATTCTGGCAGGCCTCTTTAACAAAAGCCGGATCTTTAAGTGCCTTGGTACCCAGAATAACGTACTGAACACCCTTTCCCAGATAATATTCAATAGTAGCAAAATCCCTGATACCGCCACCCACCTGAATAGGAAGGGCTGGATACTCCTTGGCAATCGCGGAGACCAGATCGCCATTTACGGGCTTACCAGCGAAAGCACCATTTAGATCAACCAAATGCAAACGCCTGGCACCCGCTTTGACCCACCTGACCGCCATCGCAACCGGATCATCTGAAAAAATCGTAGGGTCTTCCATGCGGCCTTGTTTCAAGCGCACGCATTTGCCATCTTTCACATCAATTGCGGGAATTATCAGCATACCTTATCTCTCGTGATCAGTTGACTCTCTATCAGCTGGCTTTCAAGCAGTTGATTTTCTGGCAGATGACTTTTTAACCCTTGAATTTCTCGCAAACGAAGTCATTAACCCTGCCTATTATTCTATTATGCCTTGCCTTCCTTTCCATTGCTTACCATCCCAACAGGCAAAATTAGCGAGTAACTGCAAGCCTGCATGCTGACTTTTTTCAGGATGGAATTGTACGGCGAAAATATTATCTTTTGCTATCGCTGCGGCAAAGGGTAAGCCATATTCACAAATTCCCGCAACAAAATCTGCTGGATTCGCAGCAACAAAGTAAGAATGTACAAAATAAAAGCGCTCACCATCGTCAATAGATTGCCAAAGTGGGTGGGACTGAACATGCCTGACCCGATTCCATCCCATATGAGGTACTTTCAAGCGCTCATTTTGATGTTGTAAATTATCGCCAAAGAATTTTACTTCACCTTCAAACAGGTTCAGGCAGGCAACCCCATCATTTTCATCACTGTGACGCAACAATGCCTGCATACCGATACAGATCCCCAGCAATGGCTTGCCAGAATCAGCTAACTCCCAAACCAGTTTATCGAACCCAAGTCTTCTGATTTCAGCAATACAGTCCCTTATTGCGCCGACGCCTGGCAGGATAACCCGATCAGCTCGACGAATCGTGTCGGGATCATCAGTGACCGTCACCTGTGCTTGTGGGGCCACATGCTCCATTGCTTTGGCAACGGAGTGCAAATTACCCATACCATAGTCGATTACTGCAATGGTATTCGCTGGTATCGTCACTTTTCCATCATCCAGGTCACTCTGTTTTTGTGGGACTCTATTTTTTGGTGCCGGCGCTCTAAAAGCAAGTCACTTAGTGCTGCCGGCTGTCACTTGTTCTACAACACCCCTTTAGTCGACGGCATGGTTTCACCCATTCGAGGATCAATCTCCATAGCCATTCTCAGCGCTCGTCCAAACGCTTTAAAAATAGTTTCAATCTGATGATGAGTATTATGACCACGCAAATTATCGATATGCAGGGTTACTTGAGCGTGATTCACGAAGCCTTGAAAAAATTCAAAGAACAAATCGACATCAAATCCACCTACACTCGCCCGGGTAAAATCCACCTGCATTTCCAGACCGGGACGACCAGAAAAATCGATAACCACCCGGGACAGCGCCTCATCAAGGGGCACATAGGCATGGCCGTAGCGTCTGATCCCCTTTTTTCTGCCCAGTGCCTGAGCGAAAGCCTGGCCAAGCGTGATACCGATGTCTTCTACCGTATGATGGTCGTCAATATGCAAATCACCTTTGGCGACAATAGCCAAGTCTACCAAGCCGTGTCGGCAGACCTGATCCAGCATATGTTCAAGAAAGGGAACCCCGGTTTCAAAGTCAGCATGACCGGTACCATCAAGATTAACCCGACAGGATATTTGGGTTTCCAGCGTATCGCGGACCACTTCGGCCTTTCTATCACTCATATACGACTCCACAGGGGCACTAAAGATAGAGCAGCACCCTACCATTAAATGGAGCCTGACAGAACCGTCAACACTCCACACCTGTCCATTTAAGCCCTCTATATAAAGCTATCGATATAGCTATATATAGCAATAGCTAAGCCATACATGGGTTAGACAGGTCATCACCTCTTAAAGTCAGAGAACACCAATCTTGGTTGTCTCTTCAAGCAGACCATTGACGACTAACCTGGTTTTCATCCTGAAACGGCTTCCATGCCGTTTCGCGGAGTCGCAAAGTAAAATGTCGATTTTACTTTGCTCGCAAAATCAATCGCGTAGGCGATCGATTTTGGCAGTACTTCCTTGTACTGCGTTAGTGCCCATCAAAAACTGGCGTTTCTGAATGAGC
>JGI12048J13642_10247532_pt1 | contig 21523 bp, 19 predicted proteins | sample ElkSlonscriptome_16_FD_13642 | JGI IMG/M metagenome (IMG submission 13642)
CTTTCACAGCTTCAGGCAAGGCTTCAGCTGCGGGAGCAAAAGAGGGATTTGTCAAGCTGATCTTCGACGAAAAATATGGCGAACTGCTTGGCGCACATATGATCGGGAACAATGTGACCGAGATGATCGCAGAGGCAGTCGTTGCACGTAAGCTCGAGACTACCGGTGAGGAGATCATCAAGGCTGTTCACCCGCATCCGACCATGTCAGAGGCGGTGATGGAGGCTGCCGCCGCGGCGTATGATGAGGTAATACATATTTGAGAGGAGAGAGGAGAGTTAAGAGTTGAGAGTGGGTCGAGGTGGTTACTCCTGGTAGTCGGGTTCCATGACTTTTCCCACGAAGACGATCGAATTACTGCTGTTTTCCGTGATCGCAAAGAGGAATGGTTTGTTGAAACGTATCACCATGGGTCCGCCCGGTCCTGCCGATGTTGTTTCAAAGACCACTGCAGTCACAGCTGCGGCTTCTGTTCCTTCCTCGTTCACATCAATGTAGGTTTTGTGGATCACATCCGAAATCAGCAGATCGATATCAGAGATCCCTGAAAAATCTGCTGACCCCGTGAATGCAATACCAAGACCCATATTGATCAGGTCATTGGCCATGGATCTCCGGTATTCGAATTTAAATTTTGGCATGACCACCTGCACCTCATCCTGCTCTTCGAATTCCTCCATCCAACTGTCCCAGGTATCTCCATCGAGTGCGGCAATGAGTTCGTCAACACTGCTGCCATTGCCCGGAAGAAACAGACGCATGGAAAACTTGTTGTCACGATAAGGCAGTTCTACCGCGGTATAATCATTTGTAGCAGCCACTTTGAATGTGCTTTCAGTCTTCATCATTTCCACCTGTCCGTATTGTGACTGGTCCTCGTTGTAGAACAATTCCATGGCAGTTTCGTCCTTGTCAAATTCGGTTTCCCAGAGGCAGTTGAAGTAGAGTGCATTGATAAGAACCATCATGGTTTCGGCTGAGAGTTCGCTGATGATCTCATCGATCTTATCATGGGTTTTGTCAGCCACCCACCCGTTGATCTCATCCACTGCACCCGGACTGGAAAAGTCAAGTTCCCTCACCTCTGCACCGTAATAGGTTTTATTCATCTCGATAAATCCCTGGAAGACCGGGAATCCTGAACGGTACCAAACCGAATTTGCGATCTCAAGGAGATTTCCCTTGCTGTCGGTCACCAGTGTTTTGATGAGGTCCATCATCACTTCGTTGACCTCTGCACGTGTGAGTCCTTCATAGTTCAGCACGCTGTCGAATGCCGCTTTCGTTGATGATTCTGCCCCGTTGTATGCCATGCCCAAAGCGAGGCTGACAGAGGCAGGGGAGATCATTATATTCTTCGTATCGTCACTTTTGATCACTTCATTGAAGAGTGTAAGTCCGAAGTTATTGTTTGTCTTGATGACTTCAGCAGATTTCTTGTTGTAGTCGAAAACAGGGTCATCCTCTCCGAACCAGTCACATCCTGTTACGAGGATGGCGATCATCATCAGAAATGCAAATTTTTTCATCACCAGTTGTTTTTTTGATTTTCAATGAAACTACCCATAAGATGATTGCAGATGCCTGAGGGTTGCGTCAGGGGTCGACGCAACCGAAATCATTTCAGCTGCATCCTGAAGTTGTAATGCACATATGTTGCTGCAAAATTCCTGCCATTTAGGGATTCCGGCCGGATCCGGAGTCCGACCCTGCGGGCATAATTTTTGAGGTTGTCTATGAAAGTGTAAATTTACAAACGGGAGGTAATACTGATTGGCAGATCATCTTGAAATATTGATCAATGGTTGTATCAAAGGAGATCCGGGCAGCCAGGAGAAGCTATACAGGAGGTTCAGTGGAGCGATGTATGGTTTGTGCCTGCAATATGCATCATCGGAGGAGGATGCACAGGATATCCTGCAGGATGGATTTGTAAAGGTTTTCAGGAAGATCAGCCAGGTGAAGGATCCCAGGGCATTCCCAGGCTGGATCAGGCGGTTGATGATCAATACTGCCCTGGAACGTTACCGGAGCCAGGTGGTCATGCAGCGGGTTGATGAGGAGCCGGGGATACTGGATGACCAGGTGACGGATGAGGTGCTGGATCATATGGAGGCTGATGTGCTGACCGAACTGATCAGCGAGCTCACGCCACGGTACAGAATGGTTTTCAATCTGTATGCGATCGAGGGATATAACCACAAAGAGATCGGGGAAATGCTGGACATATCCGAGGGGACGTCGAAGTCAAATCTTTCAAGGGCACGATCGATCCTCCAGGAGAAGGTAAAAAAGATATATGGAAAGCTTAATGTCAGATGAATAAGGAAGATAACATATCGAGGGGAGGTCTCTCCGGCAAGATGAAAGGGTATACCCCTGAACCTCCGGAATCGGTCTGGGAAGGCATATCTGAACAGATCGGCCGGCGCAGGTCGGGACGAAAGCTTTTTATATTTCTTGCCGCCGCTGCCGGTCTGGCCCTTGCCGTAACTGTAGGATTGCGCCTTGTAGTTCGTGAAGGGGCGCCAGGTGAAGAGATGGCCACCACGGGGACTGGGTCTTTTCCGGATACTTCGGGCGAGATGCGCGAACCTGGTGAAACATCCATTGCAACCCCTGGAGCTGGTCAGCAAAAAGAGGAAGCAACCATCGCGAAGGCGGAGACAGCACCGGGGAAGTATGTATCCCCACTGGAAAGAAAGGTGGCAAAGGTAATGGAGGAGGTAATGAGGGAGGAGACTGCCCATGAAAAGACCAGGGTGGCGGCTTTGGAGGAAGATATGAACGGGGAGTCTGAACGAAATGAAGCCTATGCTGCCCAGCCTGAATTTACAATCGATGAAGATGAAGAGACTGTTCCGCCGGTTGAGATTGTGCCTCCATTGCAGGAGACTGTGCAGGATGAAGACAGCCTATTGCGTATCATTCAGCATACACCTGAAATGGCCGAAGATGAGGAGAATCAAAAAGAGCGGGGAAAATGGCAGGTCGGTGCTTCACTGTCACCACTGCTCAGTTACAGGGACGTAGCTTCGCCGGATGTGACACAGAATATGATCGTCAACAACTCCGAATCACCCAGGATCACTTATGCCGGCGGGATACAGGTTAGTTACCTGCAATCCTCCAGGCTGACCATTGAATCGGGGATCTCCTATAACAGGATGGGCGTGAATATTGGCGATTACAGCAGTTTCAGCGGGGGCTGGTTCTCAAGGGATATGCTCTATTCGGAGCATTCTTCGAAGGTGGTCAGCATTTCCAATTCCATGGGTACGGTCGTTGGTAATACTGAAGAGACCTATCTCAATAATTACCAATCGGACGGTGCCATTGCCGATTACCACATGCTGGAGCCAGTTGCCATGGCGGTAGGGGATGCCACGGTGCAGGGTTTTTCGCAATCTTTTGATTACCTGGAGATTCCGTTGAATGTCAAATTCAAGGTCATTGACAGGACGGTGGATGTGCAGCTGGTCGGTGGGATCAGCACCAACCTGCTGGTCAACAACAGCATTTCTGCAGTTACGGAAGCGGGCAGGGTAAAGATCGGGGAAGTGACCGAAGTGAAGAAGATGAATTATGTCGGCAATGCCGGGATCGGGTTGATCTATGACCTCTTCGAACGGTTTAGTCTGACCGTGGAACCGAGGTTCCGTTATTATCTTAATTCGGTAAACTCGTCGTATCTTCCGGTGACCAGGCCCTATTCATTTGGAGTCTACACCGGGTTGCAATACCTCTTTTGACCTCTTGCGTTCCTGGCCGGATTCTGCGACTTTTCGGCTGTGGAAGCATGGCTTTTTTCAATTTCCTTCAAACTTCATCAAGCTTGGCGCGTTAATTCTTTGAAACGAGCTTGCAAACCACTATTTTTGCATTTTACTGAAGGGAGGATATATGACAGATATTGAGCGAAAAGGAGGCGTGATGAATGGCAGGTGGATCATTCCGGCATTGATCGTGTCGGTGACCATCGTTGCCCTGGTTGTTGGAAAACGCAGTTTTGGAGGTACAACGGACAATGATCCTGTTGAGCCGGAGGAGGAATCCTATTACGGGATCTACCCTTTTGAGGTGCCCGGGGAGCTGAATTTTGCAGGGGAGCGTGTGCCACTGGAGTATTTCGATGTGAATGAGTCGATGGACATGGAGTTGCTGTCCAATACATTTTTCCACTCCCAGACCATCAGGATGATCAAGCTGGCGAATCGTTACTTTCCGCAGATAGAGCCGATCCTGGAGGAGCATGGTATTCCTGCTGATTTCAAGTATCTCGCCATTGCCGAAAGCAACCTTTCCAATGCAGTCTCACCTGCAGGTGCGGTTGGATTCTGGCAGATCACGCGGGGGACTGCCTCGGATTACGGACTGGAGGTCAACAACGAGGTTGATGAAAGGTATCACCTTGAGAAGTCAACAGTTGTGGCATGCGAGTATCTGCTGGAGTCCTATGAGAAATACGGAAACTGGACCATGGCTGCTGCATCGTACAATGTCGGTCGGCGAGGAATTGACCGGCAGGTTACCCGGCAGAAGGTGGATGATTATTATGACCTTTTGCTTAACCAGGAGACTGCCCGGTACATATTCAGGATACTCGCCTTTAAACTGATCCTGGAAGATCCTGCGGCATACGGATTTCATCTTTCGCAGAAGGACCTGTATCAGCCTGTACCTTTCCATACGGTAGTGGTTGACGGACCGGTGACTGATTTTGCTGATTTTGCGAAGGAGCACGGAACAAATTACAAGCTGTTGAAATTCCTTAATCCCTGGCTGAGGGATAATAATCTCACCAACAGCCGGAAGACGGAATACCAGGTTAAGATCCCGGAAAATGGCGCCAGGTCGGCCTATTGAACTGACCTGAAAAGATCCAACCTACCGGAATAACATGCCAGGAAAGAAAGACTTTATACAGGTTTACGGTGCCAGGGAGCACAACCTGAAGAACGTGGATGTGGCCATTCCCCGAAACGAACTAACGGTCGTGACAGGGTTGAGTGGAAGTGGGAAATCTTCCCTCGCATTCGATACGATCTATGCTGAAGGTCAGCGCCGATACGTTGAAACCATGAGTGCATATGCGCGGCAGTTTCTGGGCAACCTGGAGCGTCCGGATGTGGACCGGATCACGGGACTTAGTCCGGTGATCTCCATTGAACAGAAGACCACGAATAAGAATCCGCGTTCCACGGTGGGGACCATCACCGAGGTATATGATTTCCTGCGCCTGCTGTTTGCCCGGGCATCGGAGGCTTTTTCTTATGTGACGGGAGAGAAGATGGTAAAATATACCCAGCAGCAGATCCTTGAACTGATTGCGGAGAGTTTCCCGGGGAAGAAGATCTATGTGCTTTCGCCTGTTGTGAAAGGCAGGAAGGGGCACTACAGGGAGTTGTTCGAGCAGATCAGGAAGAAGGGGTACCTGCATGTGCGGGTGGATGGCGAGGTCAGGGAGGTGGAACCCGGGATGCGTATCGACCGATACAAGGTGCATGACATTGAGATCGTAGTCGACCGTTTGCAGGTCAGGGAGAAGGATGACAAACGGCTGAAGGAGTCGGTTGCCCGGGCCATGCAGGAGGGGAAGGGGATCACCATGATCCTTGAAAAAGGAGAGACTGAACCTCGTTTTTTCTCGAGTCAGCTGATGTGTCCCACCAGCGGGATCTCCTATAACGAGCCTGCACCGCATAGTTTTTCATTCAATTCACCACAGGGTGCTTGTCCGAGATGTAACGGACTTGGTTTGATCAATGATGTGGATATCGAGAAGATTATTCCTGACAAGGATAAATCTATCAGGCAGGGAGGCATCGAGCCGGTCGGAAAGTACAGGAATGCATTGATATTCTGGCAAATGGAAGCTATTGCCAAAAAGCATGGATTTACACTTGCCACCCCGATTCGCGATATCCCCGAAGCTGCTTTGAACACAATATTATTCGGTTCAGAAGAGCCATTAAAGCTGGAAAACACGCCACTGGGTGCATCGAGCAATTATTTCCTGAGTTTCGACGGCGTGATCAATTTCGTGAATCACCAGATCAATGATCCCGCGTCTTCAAAGAAGAAGCGTAAGGCCAGGCAGTTCATCAGGAAGGTGACCTGTCCGGCGTGTCACGGATCCCGTTTGAAATCCGAAATGTTACACTTCAGGTTCGACGGGAAAAACATTTCAGAACTTGCCGCCATGGACCTGGACGATCTGTTCGGCTGGTTTGAAGATGTAGAGAAGCGGCTCAGTGAGAGGCAGAATGAGATCGCCCGGGAGGTGCTGAAGGAGATCCGTTCGCGGCTCGGGTTTTTGCGAGATGTCGGACTGGGTTACCTGTCACTAAACAGGACCTCGCGCAGCCTTTCCGGCGGTGAGAGTCAGCGCATCCGCCTTGCGACGCAGATTGGTTCAAGGCTGGTAAATGTGCTGTATATCCTTGACGAGCCAAGCATCGGTCTGCACCAGCGTGACAACCTGAAGTTGATCGGTTCCCTGAAGAAGCTCCGTGACCAGGGCAACTCCGTGATCGTAGTGGAGCATGACAAAGAGATGATGCTGGCAGCAGACCACATCCTCGACCTTGGTCCGGGTGCCGGAAGGCATGGAGGTCATCTTGTTGCGGAAGGTGCACCTGCAAAATTCACCCGGCTGGATTCACTGACGGCCGAATACTTGAATGCAACCCGGGAGATCGTTGTGCCTGAAAAACGCCGAAAGGGGAACGGGGAGGTGATCCGCCTGGAAGGTGCTTCCGGGAATAACCTGAAAAAGGTGAATGTGGATTTTCCACTGGGTGTTTTTATATGTGTGACTGGTGTGAGCGGAAGCGGAAAGTCAACGCTGGTGAATGATACGCTGCACCCGATTCTGAGCAGCAAGTTGCACCGTTCAACAGCTGAACCACTGGAGTACAGGCGGATCAAAGGACTGGAGCATATCGACAAGGTGATCGAGGTGGACCAGTCTCCACTGGGGAGGACCCCCAGGTCGAATCCGGCCACCTATACCAATGTTTTCGGTGATATCAGGAAATTATTTGAGCAGACCCCGGATGCCAAGATACGTGGGTTCAATGCCGGACGATTTTCATTCAATGTTGCAGGGGGGAGATGTGAAACTTGTGGGGGAGCAGGAGTGCAGACCATCGAGATGAATTTTCTTCCCGATGTTTACGTGCAGTGCAAAGCCTGTCGTGGAAAAAGGTACAACAGGGAGACGCTGGAGGTGGAGTACAAAGGGAAGAACATCAATGATGTGTTGAAGTTGACCATCAACCAGGCAGTGGCATTCTTTGACAGTATACCCAATATCAAGCGTAAGCTAAAGACCATGCAGGAAGTCGGATTGGGATATATCAGGCTGGGTCAGCCTTCCACCACCCTTTCAGGTGGGGAGTCACAACGTGTGAAGTTATCGTCTGAACTTGCAAAAAAAGATACGGGTAAAACCCTTTATATTCTTGATGAGCCAACCACGGGATTGCATTTTGAAGATGTTCGTGTGCTGCTCGAGGTGGTCTCCAGGCTGGTGGAGAAGGGCAATACGGTGGTGATGATCGAACACAACATGGATGTGATCAAGGTGGCGGATCATATCATCGACCTGGGTAAAGAGGGCGGTGCCGGTGGAGGTGAGTTGATTGCAACCGGATCCCCTGAGCAGTTGGCGAAAGTAAAGAAGAGTTATACAGGGCAGTGTTTGAGTGGAGAGTTAAGAGTTAAGAGTTAAGAGTTAAGAGTTGAGGGAAGTTTGTAGACGGGAGTTGGCAGCCAGGAGTTTTTTCGAGGGATGCTGTTCAAATGTATGCCGATTTTGGATTGTTCTTTTTGTTATATTGCTATCATTATTGAAAAACCAAACCAAAAACAGATGAGCTCCAGTGAAGATAAGATCAAAAAGGCATTCAGTGAAAAAAACTGGAATGAGATAAAAACCTCAGACAGCTGGCAGATCTTCAAGATCATGGCCGAATTCGTCGAAGGGTTTGAAAAACTCAGTTCCATCGGTCCGTGTGTATCAATATTCGGGTCGGCAAGAACCCGTGAGGAGAATGAGTATTACCAGCTTGCCGTGGATATTGCTTACAAACTGACCCAGAACGGCTATGGTGTGATTACCGGCGGCGGACCAGGGATCATGGAGGCGGCCAATAGAGGGGCCAGGAAAGGCAATGGAAAGAGTGTAGGATTGAATATTCACCTTCCTTTTGAGCAATTTTCAAACCAGTACATCGATCATGATAAGCTGATCACATTCAAGCATTTTTTTGTTCGCAAGGTAATGTTCCAGAAATATGCGCAGGGATTTATTGTGCTTCCCGGGGGATTCGGCACCTTCGATGAGTTTTTTGAGTCTGCCACGTTGATCCAGACCGGAAAAATAGGACGTTTCCCCATTGTTCTGGTAGGAAGTCAATTTTGGAAGGGACTGGTCGATTGGATCGAAGACAAGGTACTTGACGAACAGAAATATATCAGTCCGGACGATAAAAAACTTTTCACAGTTGTTGACAGTGCTGAAGAGGCGGTTGGAGTGATCAATGATTTTTACAGCAAATATCTGCTCAGCCCGAATTTCTGATATCTCTCCTTGCATTGGTTGTTAGTAATTACGGGAGCATATGCTTCTTTTTTTCGTACATTGCAATGTAAATTAAGAAATGTTATGAAAATACAGGTATTTCTCCTGGCCTGCATCTTTGCAATTCCCGTTTATGCACAGCAGGATACAGTCATTTTTAGTCTGGATGCACCTGAAAATGTAATTGCGGGCAACGAATTTGAAGTAACCCTTACTTTTAATAAAGGTAACCTGAAGGATTATTCCAGGTTTTCACAAGAGCTGCCTGCAGGATTCTCGGCCGAGAACATTGTATCTCCCAATGCAGATTTCACCTTTGATGAGCAGCGGATCAGGATCATTTGGTTAAAACTTCCTGCCGACCAGGTGATCGAGGTCAAATACCTGATCAGCGTTAATGAACGTTTAAAGGGACAGCTGAAACTTGACGGCACCTTTGCCTATGTTGTTGATGGAGAAAGGGCTTACCTGCAGCTTGACCAGCCGATCATGGTAGAAGTACTGCCGAATCCCTCTCTTGATCCGGAACTGGTTGTAGACATTGCCGAGTATCCCAATGCGATTCGACCTGCCAATATGAAAAATGTAGAGGATAGTGGTCAGGGCGGATATGCTACGATCGTCAGGCAAAAGCCGGTGATTGCACCAAACGGGATCGCAACGGTAAGACTGATGGTTAAAACACCTCCGAATATCAATTTCATGAAACTTGAAGAGTCCATTCCAGGGGGATACTCATTTGAAAGTGTTGAATCTGCAGGAGCAACAGTATCACAGGCTGCGTCGCTGGCAAGGTATGTATGGATGAAGTCTCCTGAAGCGCGAATATTTATGATCAGCTACCGGCTTGTTCCCATCCTTGAAGAGGAGCAGGAACCTGTTTTGATCCGGGGTACGCTTTCTTACAACATGGAAGGTGAAACGCAGAATGTGGAGCCTCAGCAGGTTGAGGTTCACCTGGCGGGTCTTACTGCCGCTCAGAAAGAGGAGCTCATGAAAACCGGGGAAGTATCCGGCAAGGTGGCCGATGCGGATATGGGTGGAACAGGAGAAATGACCGTGGAAACGGGTCAGACCCATGAGAATCAGACCACTGTTAAAAAGACTCCAACCAAGAAGAAAGCTAAAAAATATGAAAAGAGCAGCGGAAGTTCTGTTGTTGCGATACAAAGTCTGGAGACGAGGGAAGGTGTCTATTTCAGGGTGCAGGTCGCAGCCCTGCGGAATCCTTATTTTGCCCGCACCTATTTTGCAGATTATCCACTGTTGAGGGAGGTGAAGGTAGAGAAGACCGCAGGATGGAATAAATACACAGTCGGATCTTTCAGTTCGTACAGCGATGCAGAAGCAATGAAAGAACGGATCATGCGTGAAACCCCTGTAAAGTCAGCCTTCGTGGTTGCATACAAGGATGGTCGCAGGGTGGCTGTCGAGGATGTATTATAGGGGGTGAAACTTATTTTATATGAGCATCTTGGGAGGAATGAAACATACCACTGTTCTGATCGTTCTGCTGACGGGCCTGGGATTTCAAGTTTACAGCCAGGAAATCGATTATGATGAGATGCTGCAGCGTGTGGATACGGTTGAGAACCCGGTCTATAAACCCGTGTTATCAGTTGGATTTGGCTCCCTGAATTTTATGGGGGATGTGCAAAACAAATTGCGGTACCCGGGTATTGGAAATCCAGCTATCAGGTTGAACGTTACCACCTTTATTGACAACCAGCAGCACTTTGCCGCCAATTTCTTTTTCATGACAGGGACGCTGACGGGGGGGCAGCGTTCATATACAGACCTCGCTAAAAATCTTAATTTCACTTCCAATGTTTTCGCCATTGGCGCAACAGCCCGGTATGAATTTGGTCACCTGATATCTGCAGAGATGAAACTCAGGCCTTATGTGTCTATCGGAATTGAACAATTAAATTTCAATACCAAGGGCGACTTATTTGACGAGAATGGTATGCGCTATTATTACTGGCCGGACGGATCAATCAGGAGCATCCCTGAAGATGGCACTGGTGCGGCATACCCGTTGCACCGGGATTTTGTTTACGAGACTGATCTGAGATCTTATGAACGGGATCAATACGGACTTGGTAATTACAACCCGAGGTCTGTTGCTGTACCTCTTGAGCTTGGAGTATCGCTGAAAGTTTCAGACCGGGTTTTCGTAAGCCTGGGTTCCGAATTCCACTACACCTTCACAGATTTCATTGATAATGTTGCCTCAGAAGGGACGCAGATCCCAGGTAACAGGGCGAATGACGGGTATCTTTTTACCCACCTGACCCTGCATTTTGATATGTTCTCTGATCCGGAAACGCGTACTGTTGAGCTGTTGTATGCAGATGTGGAATTGGATCCGATCTTCTTTGATGATGAGGACGGGGATTTTGTGCTTGACGTCGCAGACCATTGTCCGGGTACCCCCTATGGTGTTGTTGTCGACACCCTTGGTTGTCCGCTTGACAGTGATAATGACGGCGTGCCGGACTATCTCGACAAGGAACCAGGTACACCTGAGGGCACCTGGGTGGATGATGAGGGTGTTACCCTGGAGGAGGAGAAACTATTGCTGCAGCTACATCGCGATGAGGCCCTGAAGCGTGAAGACCTGGAGGCATACCTTGCACTGATCGAAGATCGTTTCAGGCAGCGCAGTGTCCAGCAGATTCCTGAAAAATTTGCTGAACTGGATGACGATGAGGACGGATACATCTCCTTCGATGAGTTGCTGAAGGTGATCGATGAGTATTTTGATTTCAATGTTGATCTTTCACTCGAGGAGTTACGCCAGGTGAATGATTTCTTTTTCTCGCAGTAGGCAAAATACTTACCTGATCTTCTTGAGTCTGTCGAGCTGACGCTGAGTGTCTTTTCGTTTGATCGCTTCCCTTTTGTCATATTGCCGCATACCCCTTGCAAGGGCGATCTCGATCTTTGCAAGGCCGGATGCATTGATATAGATCCTGAGGGCAACGATAGTGAGACCCGACTCCCTCACTTTTCGCTGCAACCTGCTCAGCTCCTTTCGATTCAATAGTAATTTTCTTTCTCTTCCGGGTTCATGATTGTTCCGGTTGGCCCAGGCATATTCTGCGATCTGAAGTCCCCTGATGTACAATTCATTTTCATAAAAAACGCAATAGGAGTCGGACAGACTCGCTTTTCCCATTCGGATGGATTTGATCTCCGATCCGAGGAGCTGGAGGCCGGCATTGAACTTTTCAATTAGTTCATAATCGTGGTACGCCTTCCGGTTCTTTATATTGATCTTGTTGGCCATGATCTTTACAGGGCTGCAAAAGTAGTAAACTGTTCAATTATTTCAACATAGAGCAGCGTGTAAAGTTCGGAGCAGACGATAAAACTTGTGATCATAATCAATGTGGAAAGCAGGGTAAACTGCAGACGCTTTTGTGATGGTATTTTTGAGAGAAGCCCTGTGCCTTTGTGGAACAGGTAAGTGGAATAGAACCCGATAAATACGAGGAAGATCAATGAAGGGAACAATTTTATCAGTGCCAGCACGATTAGAAAGGGGAGTTGTGCATAGGAAGACAATGCATAGTAGCTTTTCTGGTGGTGATCCCGGGTGATATTCTCTCCCAGCAAAGCGATCAGCTTGCCCGAGAGGTACACGTGACTGAAAACCACCAACAATACAATGATCGTATTGATCAGGACATATAGAAAGGTGTTGATCGGCTCAGAAATGTTCGAGTAGACCGACCCGATCAGTGCAAAAAGTGCAATGAGGATCGCCACCGGGAGAAGATAGCTCCTGTTGATGGTGACTACATTTGGATCTTCAATAGCAATGATCCGGAATTCATCCACCGGATTCACCAATAAATTCTGACCTCTTCGCAGGAGTTTTTTCAGGCTCATAGATTTTTTTATCGGGTATCTAAATATACAAATCTTATCTGTTATTTGGCATGATGCGTAAGAATTATCGATTGTTTTTTCTCCCCGGTCCTCATGAAAAGATTGTACATTTGGCATATGACTGGAAAAGCTGAAATGATAACGGTTCTCGGTCACACAGCCGGAGGAAAAACATCACTTGCTGCGCATGTTGCTTCCCGCCTGAATGGTGAAGTTATCAGCGCAGATTCGAGGCAGGTTTACAGGGATATGACCATAGGAACGGGGAAGGACTATGCAGATTATTCAGTTGAAGGTATGCAGGTACCCTATCACCTTGTGGACATCGTGGATGCAGGATACGAATACAATGTCTATGAATTTCAGCAAGATTTTGTCAGCGTCTTCCATGAGGTCAGGAAAAGGGACAAATTGCCGGTCCTCTGCGGCGGGACTGGCATGTACATCGAGTCGATACTTCAGCGCTACAACATGGTGAACGTCCCTGTGAACGAAAAACTACGTGCGGAACTCAACAACAAGAATCTTGAATCTCTCATCGGTATCCTGCGCCAGTATACGGTGCTGCATAACCAGACTGACACGACATCAAAGAAGCGCGCCATCAGGGCGATTGAGATTGCTGAATATTTGAAGATTCACGGGGATTCGGTTCCACAGGTTCCCCGTATCAGTTCTCTGAATATCGGGGTCGCCTATGATCGTGAGACACGTAGAAACCGGATCACGCGCAGGTTGGAGCAACGTATCCGGGAAGGGATGATCGGAGAGGCTGAAGCCCTGGTCAAGAAGGGGGTGACTTATGAACAGCTTGAATATTACGGGCTGGAGTACAAGTTCCTGGCACGGTACCTGCAAGGTTCGCTGGACCGGGACGAGATGATCGCTGGTCTGAATACAGCAATTCACCGTTTTGCCAAGCGACAGATGACCTATTTCAGGGGCATGGAGCGGCGTGGGATCAAAATCCACTGGTTAGAGGGATCTCTGCCTCTTGAAGAGAAGGTGGAGCAGGTTACCGGGTTGTACTATCGCACTACCTGAATTGCCAGGGAATATCAGTGATGTAATAGATCAATCCTCCGGCGATCAGCAGGTTGAGTCCGGATACAAGGTAATTGTATGTCACCCGCCAGCTTCGGACACTTCTCCTGATCATGATGCCGATATTCGGGATAAAGAATGCGAAGATGCTGAAGATTGTAAATACGTTCAAGATTTTCTCTTCGTTCGCCTCTTCAGTCGGTTCAGAGGTTATCGAGAAGAAGAGGACCAGGTATGCCAGAAGCATAAAGGCAGCCAGGTAGACCAGGTAGCTGACCTTAAGGGTAATGGTGGAGACCGGGCGTTTACGATGCAACCTGAAAGGCTTCAGTATGATGATCGCGATCACATACACCAGCAGGAAGGCGGTTATAAATATAAAATGCAGAAAGAAATTCATATCAGGCCTTTCTCATGTCATTCTGCAAGGTATGAAAATGGAATGAATCCATTCAGAATCCTTACAATATGATTATATAAAAGTACTTACCGGGGCAAGCCTTTTTTATCGGCTCACTCCTCTATCTTATTCATTGCTTCCTTGATCTTCACTTCCAGCTCTTCAGACAATTCAGGGTTGTCTTTCAGCAGTGCTTTTACTGCATCCCTGCCTTGTCCCAGCCTGGTTTCGCCATAACTGAACCATGAACCGCTCTTTTTGAGAATTTCCAGGTCGACGCCCATATCGATCAGTTCACCGGTCTTGGAGATCCCCAAACCATACATGATATCAAATTCTGCCTTTCTGAAGGGAGGTGCCAGTTTGTTTTTTACGACCTTCACCCTTGCCCTGTTTCCCTGGACATCTTCACCATCTTTCAGCTGACCTATTCTCCTGATGTCCAGTCGTACAGAGGAATAGAATTTCAATGCATTTCCCCCCGTAGTGGTCTCCGGGTTGCCAAACATCACCCCAATCTTCTCCCTGAGCTGGTTGATAAATACACAGGTAGTATTGGTTTTGTTGATATTGGCAGCCAGTTTCCGCAGGGCCTGTGACATCAGCCTGGCCTGGAGTCCCATTTTTGATTCTCCCATCTCACCCTCAATTTCTGCCTTGGGTGTAAGTGCTGCAACCGAGTCGATCACGATGATATCGATGGCGCCTGAACGGATCAGGTGATCAGCGATCTCGAGTGCCTGCTCTCCGTTGTCGGGTTGAGAGATATAAAGGTTTTCGATATCCACACCCAGTTTCTGGGCATAGAAGCGATCAAAAGCGTGTTCGGCATCTATAAAAGCGGCGATGCCTCCCTTTTTCTGTGCCTCGGCGATCGCATGAATGGCAAGGGTTGTCTTTCCGGAAGATTCAGGTCCGTAGATCTCTATGATCCTACCCCGGGGATAGCCTCCGACTCCGAGCGCCACATCCAAACCGATGGATCCGCTTCCTATCACAGGTACGTCAACTATGGCAGAGTCTCCCATCTTCATGATGGTTCCCTTCCCGTACCCCTTTTCAATCTTGTCAAGGGTCAGCTGAAGGGCTTTAAGTTTTTCCTGGTTGTCATTTTTCTGGTTACTCATAGCGTTTTTACCTGTTAATGTGTTCTATCCTTCGAATATCTGTTTTGTGTGTTGTTTTGTCTGTACTTTGTCAAACCTGTTTTCGATGATCCCATTTTCATCGATGATAAAGGTTTTGCGCAGTACACCCATGTATGATCTCCCGTACATTTTTTTCTCTCCCCAGGCATTGTATGCCTCCAGCACTTTTTTATCAACATCAGAAAGCAGCCTGAAAGGCAGCTTGTACTTTTCAATAAATTTCCTGTGTGAGGCTTCACTGTCGGGACTCACTCCCAGGATCACGTATCCCCGCTCCATGAATTTTTCATAATTATCCCTCAGGTCACAGGCTTCTGCTGTACATCCCGGCGTGTTGTCCTTCGGGTAAAAATAGAGCACTACTTTTTTCCCCCTGAACTGTTCCAGAGTGACCATATTTCCATCCTGATCCGGTGCTGAAAACATGGGTGCCGGATCTCCTATTTTTAATTCATTCATAGCTTTTTGTGTTTTGTAAAATTAAGAAGTTTATCATAAAGCAAGCGCAGTAAGGATCAAAGTTTATTAACAAATTGCCGGTTTGTGACTCGATAATAATTTGTACTTTTGATCATTCTGAATGCCGGCTCTGCAACCGGTAAAACATTTAAAATGAGATTATGTTTAGAACTGTTGTATCGAGGCTATATTTACTGATCCTCGCGGGATCATTTATACTTGTCACCCCGTTGAATGCACAGATCAATGAGCATGAGATTCCCGATGTAAAGTCTCGTGCGATGGAGCGTTTTAAGGCGGAAGAATACGACCTGGCGGAAGCCGATTTTCGTTTACTCATGGAGCAATTTTCAAGGGACCCCATGTATCGCTACTACACCGGGATCTGTCTCGTAGAACAGAACCAGGATCTTGAGGAGGCAATGGAACTGCTTCAGTTTGCTTCAACACGTGGTGTTCCTGAAGATGTGTATTATTATCTTGGAGAAGCGAGCAGGAAAATGTATGATTTTGAAAAGGCCAGGCAATACTACCTTGATTTTGACCAGGAGGCCCCCCGTAGCATGACCCGCGAACTGGATTCAAAGTTCCTCATTCACTCGATCAACAAAGCCATACAGTTCACATCCACTTACAATCCCTACGAAGTGCTGAATGTGACGTTTTTAAACCTGAATGATCCTGAGCAATACGGACAGATCAGGATGAAAGGTGGACAGCTGGTCACGAAACCCGATCCGTTCTTTGCCGGGGATGAGTCTGACCAGGACCTGAACAGCCTTATGTTCATGCCTGACAATGTATCAAGAGGTCAGACTGTATATTTTTCCGGGCTCGAACGAAACGGTAAGGATGGTTTTCAGATCATGAAGGCGAAGAAGGGGAATGCAGGAAAATGGGTTGGTATCGAGGCTGTGGACGGTCTCAACAGTGAAAGAGATGAGATATTGCCCTATTTTGACCCGGTGGGAAGAGATATCTATTTTGCCTCGGATGGACGAGAAGGACTCGGAGGATATGATCTATACAGGTCGCATTACGATGAAGATAACAAGGAGTGGTCGGAGCCGGTACATCTCGGCTTTCCCGTCAACTCAACCATGGACGATTATTTGCTGCTGCCGGGGACTGACCTGGGTATGGTGATCTTCTTTTCGGCCCGACAGGCAAATGACACGGCAGTTACTGTATACCGGGTACAACTGAGTGAGCCAAAGCAATCTCTTGCCTCGAAAACACCACGTGAATTGCGTGAGATCGCAAACCTTGACAATGTTGCATCCACTGCCATGAGGGAGTATGAGGCACTTGCCATGAAGGAAACCAGGCCTGCACGGTCTCCGGAGCCAAAATCAACGGCCGGGGATGATCAGAAACAGGAAAGCGAAATACCGCCAAGCAGTTCAGCTGACCACGCACAGCAGGAACTCATTGCAGCAGCCCTGGGAAGACAGCGTGTGTCAGATTCACTGATTGAGCTTGCTTCAGCAGCAAGGATCAGGGTCAGGGATTCGGATGATCCAAATGACCGCTGGCTTTACCAGAAACAGATCATGGTATGGGAGAAGAGAGCTGCAGAAGAACAGGAAGCTGCAGATGCCTATTTTACTCAAATTGCTAAAAAAGAGGAGACCGTTCTCCCTGGCTCCATTGAAAAGGATACGGTTATCAACGAGATGACCGTTTATCGTTTCGTGGAGCAGGATTCCATAAGCTCCAAAGCCAGGGAGGTGTTTTCAGGGAATGATCAGCAGGCCAGTGAAAGTGAAAGGAAGGGGCCGCAGCAATCCAGTGAGAAAACTGTGGATGCAACCCGGGAAAATCTGCCAGACTCACCAGGGAAAAATGAAGTAAAAGAAAGGCAGGTCGGGAAGGCTGCAGGTACTGCAAGAAAAAGTATTAAGCTACTCGACCGCTCGCCTTATTCTATGAAAAATCCGATCCCGGTGGATGTGGAGATCCCGGATGGAGTATTCTATCGTATTCAATTAGGAGTCTTCTCCAGGGAGATCGATCCGGATACTTACGGTGGTTTGTCGCCGATCAGTGGGGAGTCTGTTCCGGGGAAGGCATTGACTCGGTATTATGCCGGGGAATTCACCAGTTATGAAAAAGCAAGGGATGCACTGGACATAGTAAGGTCAAGGGGGTACCAGGATGCCTTTATTGTCGCCTGGTACAACAGGGGCAGGATGTCTGTCGAGAAGGCCCGCAAACTTGAAAAATAGTTCCGGATTGGTCTTCGTAGCTTTATTCACAAATATTATCGAAAAATGATCCGATTGATGCTTTCCAACGGAAAGGAATCTAAATTCTTTTCATATATTTGACTAGAATCCTACGCCAATGGACAGCAATTTTTCAGGCAATCCGGAAAAGAAAGGATCTGACCAGGGTCAATCGGAGAAAAGATCCGTGCTGGTGCTTCATAATGATGACATCAACACCTTTGATTATGTGATGGAAGCTCTGGAGGAGGTTTGCTCACATACCACGATACAGGCGGAGCAGTGTGCAATGATCACACATTACAACGGAAGGTGTGAGATCCTGAACGACGAATTCAACAAACTGAGGCCGGTCAGGCAGCAATTGACTGACAGGGGCCTGAAGGCAACAATAGAATAGTGAAATGACTGGAATCATCATACTTATCGTCCTCGGCATCTTCCTGTTCGTGATCGAATTTCTGCTGGTACCGGGGATCACGGTTGCCGGAGTGGGCGGATTGGTACTTACTGTCCTGGGGGTATACAAGGCATTCGATGATTTCGGTACGGCGACCGGAATCTGGGTCCTGATCGCTACCATGGTGCTCAGTATACTGGTGATCGCATTCGCACTCAGGGCCCCGACATGGAGAAGGTTTATGCTGAATACGAATGTCGTGGGGACCGTCGATGAGACTCACCTGGAAGACGGAATCAAACCCGGTGATGTCGGAGAGGCAGTTACGCGGTTGAATCCAATGGGAAAGATCATGATCAATGAGATGGTCAGAGAAGCAAAATCCATCGATGGATATGTCGATGCACATCAACAGGTTGAAATAGTTTCCGCTGTCGGTACACATATTACGGTTAAACCAAAAAAATAATTTAAAACTATGGATTATACATGGATCATTATTGTCGTGGCCAGTATCATTGGCCTCTGGATCATTCTTTATTTTATCCCGATCGGGCTATGGTTTACGGCACTGTTATCAGGTGTGCGTATATCATTGCTGCAGCTGATCCTGATGCGCTGGAGGAAGGTCCCCCCAACAGTCATTGTCAGGTCCATGATCGAAGCGCACAAGGCCGGCCTTGCTGAGATCAAGCGGGATGCACTTGAAGCGCACTACCTGGCAGGCGGACATGTGGAGCAGGTTGTCCATGCACTTGTATCTGCCAATAAGGCCAATATCGATCTGCCCTACAATATGGCAACGGCCATCGACCTTGCAGGGCGTGATGTCCTGGAAGCGGTGCAGATGTCGGTCAACCCAAAGGTGATCAACACACCCCCGGTTACTGCAGTTGCGAAGGACGGGATCCAGCTGATCGCAAAGGCAAGGGTGACTGTCAGGGCATCCATTAAGCAGCTCGTCGGAGGGGCGGGTGAAGAGACCGTTCTTGCACGTGTTGGTGAAGGGATTGTATCGTCGATCGGTTCATCCAGCTCGCATAAAGAGGTGCTCGAAAATCCCGATTTCATTTCCCGTATCGTTCTCGATAAAGGTCTGGATGCAGGAACAGCATTTGAGATACTCTCCATCGATGTGGCCGATATCGATATCGGGAAAAATATCGGGGCCGTACTGCAGATGGACCAGGCGAATGCCGACAAGAACATTGCGCAGGCGAAAGCAGAGGAAAGGAGGGCCATGGCTGTTGCTACGGAGCAAGAGATGAAAGCCAAGGCGCAGGAGGCAAGAGCCAAGGTGATCGAGGCAGAGGTCGAGATCCCACTGGCGATGGCAGAAGCTTTCAGAAGCGGCAACCTTGGGATCATGGATTACTACAAGTTTAAAAATATAGAGGCAGATACGACCATGAGAGATTCCATCTCAAAGGGAACAACTGGTAAAAAGTCAGGCCGGTCATCCTCCGCTTCAGATGAAGACAACAAGAAGAAGTAAATGATTTGCCAAGCCTTTTGATGGCCCCATTTATAAATAGAAAAGCCAGCGGAAGATCTTCCGCTGGCTTTTTTTCGATGTAGAATCACTTTCTGTGTCCCGGCAGTAGATTTATATGGACTGAGATTGTTGTTATTTCTTGTGGTATCCACCAACGGCGTATCCTCCTTTGATCCCGCGCTTTTCTGCAGGTGCAGGAGCAGCCTCTTCCACCGCTTCAGGCATCATCTGACGTGCGATTTCGATCAACTCACCGGGATCCGTCAGATTTTCACTGAATGAGATAATAAACATTGTTTCAAGGTATCCGAACGGGTAGATGTCGCTGAATGACCATACAGGGTCACTTTGCAGGGCATTCATCTTCTGTCCCTCAAAGCGGGTCATCATGTATGTACCGGGCGAGCTCCTTTCGAGGGAATAGCTTACCTGGAAACTTTCTTCCGGCATCCATTCATCCTCTTCGGCCGGAATGATGGTCAGCACCAAATCTGCCGACCCGCCAGCCTCATCTTCTTTGAAAATTCGGGGCAATTCCTTAACAAAAAATGTAAAATCACCCTCTTCACCGGTCTGCAGTCCGGTTTCAAAATGGAACAGTGTATCCCCGGAAGTGATCATTTCCAACTGTGTTGTGATCATTTTTCCGCTTATGCTCTGTTCATTGATGTCTGTAAGAACACCGCTTATCACCACTGTTTCAGGACTTTGTGACAGCAGGTGGCATGAAAATACCCCTGCAATCAATGCTGAGATCAAAATTCTTTTGGGATCCATAATACATGTGTTTTTTATGTTCAGGCGGTATCTCAAAAGTATGACATTCAATGCATATCTGAAAATATTTCTGTCAGGAAACCCTTTGCCGGTATTATTCCTGCGAGACAAAACGAAGCCATAAATTTGATCTGCGTGTGCAAAACCGGTTATCAACAAATGTGGATATCCCTGGCAATGATCCCTGTATATACAGGTTTTGTGGAGTCTCGGTGCTATTAACAATTTGTTGAAAAGTGGTGTTTATTGTTTGTTGACAGTGAGATTTAGGAAGACTTGACTTCACTTTTATTTAGGAATATATTTGGTTTTACCAAGTGAGAGATAAAAGGCCGCTCACATGATCAGGTCGGGAGTCGGGCCAGGCCCCAGGGCCACAGGCCGGACGAACGAACATCAATGCAGGAGACTGCAGGGTGGTGATCAGAAGAGCCGATCGTGCAGCGGTAATGTCGTTGCATACAGCCCGGAAGATCAATCAATTGGTCGATCATTCAAACGGTTGTGCAGTTGTAAGAAGAGCTGTAAAGAATCCTTGTGGTTCCGTAAAGCTATTCACGCTGACTGAATGCAGATCGTAAGACCTGGTTCAGTCTGCGAACAACCTGCGGGTCCCGGAAGGCAGGATTGGTTTCCTGTTGAAAGGACAGGTTTTTCGGTAGCGCTCCACGGAGCATAACCGGTAAACCAGGGCCTGGAGGAGTACCCGTTAAGAGGACGCCTGGCAGGCCGGCCAATAACAGTACCTTGGCACTGTATGGTGGCTATGGGTATCATACAGTGAAATGGGGATAAAGTACATTTATCCCCATTTTGTTTTTAACCCTTTCCAGACAGATTATTTGTAAAGTGCCATCATCTCCCCCCGCCGTCGCTGGCTGGCAATGGTTATTAAAATGAAAATCCCTTTCCCGGAATGAGCTGCGGACAGTAGTGTGCGTTTTCGGACATTTCTTTCAATGGTCTGCGTGCGGGAATTTCACGTAAAATTCAGTATAACAAATACATATGAGATTTGGCATAATATGTGAAAAATAGTTTTCATACAAGTGCCAGGGGATGAAAGAAGAAATGTCCGTGGCCAGATT
>JGI12048J13642_10368793_pt1 | contig 21501 bp, 19 predicted proteins | sample ElkSlonscriptome_16_FD_13642 | JGI IMG/M metagenome (IMG submission 13642)
CCCAGACTATGCATTGAGCAGGTCCTCATCCAGTCCTTGCCAGGCCAGTGTGCTCAACAATGACTTATTTAGCGTTCAAAGCATCCACAAGTTTCGATGTCAGATCCAGACCTTGATTAGCGTATACCACTAATTTAGTGGGCAGAATAATGTCCAGTTTTTCCTTCTTGGCTATTGTTCTGATTGCCTCATCAACTTTTGGTTTTGATTCCTGCAGAAACAGCTCTTCACGTTTACTGATGGCATTTTGATATTTTTTCTTCAGAAAATTAAATTCCTGCGCCTTTTCTTCCAACTCAGAACTCATTTTGGTGCGTTCTGAATCACTCATAATGGCAGCGTCTTTCTTTAAGCGGTCTTGCAATTTCTGGGCAGATTCACCGACTTCCCGCAATCTTGCTTCTTCGTCAGCAAAATCCCTTTTCAACTGTTCACCAAAGCGCTTAGCTGCATCAGACGACAACAAAGCGGTGCGGAAATCAACCACTCCAATACGCTGTTCTGCATAAGATGTAGCCGCCAAAAAAGGAGTTAGCAGGAAAACAATAACGGTCAGGAATCGAAGAAACTTCATATTGTGCACCTTTAATAAAAACATCAGCTTTGTCAAAAGAACATCTTTTTTACTGGCATTCTTTTTCATTAACATGGGACCACTGAATTATTTAAGCCATTACCAGCAAGCGGGTAAGTTCTAACCCACACTGTACTAAAAAGTTTGCCCTAGTAAAAACTGGAAGAACTGCTTATCGTCACCGGGCTTGGAATTCAGCACTTTACCAAAACTGAAGGATAGCGGACCAATCGGCGTTATCCAGGTAATTCCAATTCCCGTGCTTAATCTGATTTCATCAAGGGTCAAATCTGGGTCGGTATTTTCGGTGGTATTAAATACATTACCGGCATCAACAAAGTAAAGTGTTCTGATTTGCGAACGCTCTTCCATGAAAACAAAAGGGAAAATCAATTCAAAACTACTTTCTAACAGCAAGTTTCCGCCGATAGGATCACTATCCGGATTACGATCTTCTGGATCCGGGGTACTCCTTGGCCCTAATGAATTGGAGTCAAAACCACGCACCGAGCTAATACCCCCAGAAAAATAATTCTCAAAAAAGGGCAGGCCGTCATCTTCACCATAGCCATCCCCGTATGCTACCTCCCCTCGCAAGTGCAGAGCCCATTCCTCATTTTCTGAGATCGAGAAATACTGATCGCCACGATACCCGAGTTTAAAAAAGTTATAATCGCTGATGGCGGGTAGCACAAACTTAGCCGAGAGTCGGTTGCGGGAACCACGGGTTGGGAATAATCCCCGGTTGAGGGTATTTCTGCTCCAACTCACAGACGATTCAAAAAAATCATAATCATCGCCGTTATCATTGATGAAACCACTAATCTCCTGGGCAGGGTACTCTGGCAACTTAATGCGGGTGTGGTTATAGCCAAACCCGAATTCAAGCCGTGTAAAGCGATCAATGGGATAGCCAAAGTTAACTGCTGCACCAAGGGTATCGGAGGTATAGGAGGCGATGTCATCATCGTCATCAAAGTTAGTTTCCCGGAAGAAAATACTGAATCCGCGACTCACACCATCGATAGTGAAATAAGGGTTCTTATAAGCAAAGCGGGCACTCGAAACGGTATTATTGCGATTAACCGAAAAGGAAACATTACGACCGCTGCCCCAGAAATTCCGCTCGGCAATACTGGCTCCAATAGCGGCGCCATTGCCTTGGGAGTAGCCTATGTTGGCTGATAGACTGCCGGTAGGCTGCTCCTCAACAGCAAAATTCACATCAATTTTATCATTGGTCCCCGCGACTAAGGGGGTTTCCACCGACACTGTTTTAAAAAAGCCGAGACGTTCAAGCCGTTGTTTAGAACTTTCAATCAGGTCAGTGGAGGCGGCGGCGGCCTCCATTTGCACCATTTCCTGACGCAATACCTCATCACTGGTAATCACGTTGCCGCGAAAATTGATGCGATTGACATAAGCGCGATTGCCGGGTTCCACATAGAAAGTGACCGTAGCCGAATTATCCTGATGAGGCTCAGGAATGGCGTTGACATTAGCAAAGGTATAACCCTCCGCACCAAGGCGCCGGGTAATGACGTCAGAAATCTGGGTTAATTTGCGACGAGAAAAGGTGTCGCCGGAGTCAACATTAATTAATCTCCGGAGCTCAGGTTCCGCCACCTTCAGATCACCTTTTAATTCGACACCCCGAATTTTATATTGCGGCCCCTCATTTACATTAATGGTGATAAAGACCTGCTCCTTGTCTGGTGATACGGAGACCTGTGTCGACTCAATGCTAAACTTGAGATAACCATTATCCAGGTAATAGGATCGTATTCGCTCCAAATCCCCATTTAATTTCTGCTTAGAGTATTTATCTGACCCAAATACGGATGACCAAAAGCCATTGAGCTCTAGCTCCATCAGGTTGAGTAATATCTCATCGGCCACCTCCGTATTGCCCACTACGTTGATATGATGGATAGCTGATACCGGTCCTTCTTTAATATCTATCGCTAACCTGACCCGGTTACGAGGTAAGTTTTCAACCTCCGCCTGAACTTGCGCGTTGTAGCGACCCTGAGCCACATAGCTACGCAAAATCTCAAGTTCAATACGCTCGAGAGTTGACCTCTGAAACACCTCCCCTTCCGCCAACCCCGCCAGTTTAAGACCTTCCAACAGGTCTTCGTCTTCAATATTTTTATTTCCCTCAACTTCTATATTGCTGATGGCAGGTCTTTCGACAACGGTAACAATCAGCACATTGCCTTCACGAGACAGCGCGATGTCGGTGAATAGACCGACCCCAAATAAACGTCGGGTAGCTTCCGCCAATGTTCGTTGCTCTACCCTATCCCCCACATTGACAGGAAAGGCACTGAAGACACTTCCTGCTGACACTCTTTGCAGACCTTCTACGCGAATATCTTCAACCTTAAACTCTGCCTCTTCTGCTACAGAAATTGCGGCCAACAGCAAACAACTTAGAAGCAAAAATAGTCTCATGGAATCCTGTATAATCCTGATAGCTCAAATAGCCCAAACAACGAAATCAACTCCGGCAGGCGTGCAGTAAAAATAGTAACTGATAACCACTGACCTGCAACTGAGATATGCGGCCAGATGCCAGAGGTCAAAACCTTTGGACTGTCACAACGACCTGGACATCAAATAGGCGCTGACTTCGCGAAAAAACATTGAGATAGTTGTTTAGATTCTGGAAAGATCGTTATAGAACGCAAAAAGCATAATCATTGCAATAAGTGCCATTCCTATTTTTATACCCACTATCTGCATCTTCTCAGACAGCGGTTTACCTTTAACGACCTCGATGAAGTAGTAGAGTAAATGGCCTCCATCCAGCATGGGGATGGGCAACAAGTTTAAAATTCCAAGGCTGACACTCAGATAGGCCAGAAAATTCAGAAAACTCTCAATACCATAGCTGGCAGATGAGCCAGCGGCATTAGCAATAGTGATAGGGCCGCCCAGGTTTTCTGCTGAAATCTGTCCCATGATCATCTTCTTAATGGCGCTGAGAATGACCACACTCATATCCCAGGTTTTCACCACAGCTTCCTGCAAGCTGCCGAGTACTCCGTAATTCAATTCCCTGAGGTGAGAGGAAGGATACTCAACGGAAGCTAACATAACACCGATCAGGCCAATGGTCTGACCATCCGACTCTGTCGGCCGGGGAGTCACTGTTATCAATAACTCTTCTGTCCCTCTGGCCACGGTAAATTGCAGGGCTTGTCCCGCTGCATTCTTCACCGTGTCGACAAACCTGCCGGCATCGGCGACCCAATCACCATCAATGGCCAACACTTTATCACCCGCTTGCAAACCGGCGGCATGAGCGGCCCCATCCTCGGCAATTTCTTCCAGCAATGCCGGTGTTTTTGGCCTGAACGGCACAATGCCAAGAGCCGCCATCGGGTCGGGTTGCACTTGACCGACCAACCAGTCTTCGATTGGCACCTGGTAAGTTCTGGCCAGGCCATCCGAGGTTTCTCTGACACCGAAGGCAATCGAACCCGAGTCTCCGAGCCGTTTAACCAACTGTAAATTGATATCTGACCATTCCGGAGTTGCTTTGTCATCGACCGATACGATTTCATGCCCGGATTGCAAGCCAGCCTGGGCAACGGCTGAATCGGGAGCAATCTCCCCTAATACGGGCACCACCACTTGTGAGCCCATCAAAAAGATCACCCAATACGCAAAGATCGCGAACAGAAAATTAGCCAGTGGCCCAGCCCCTGCGATAGCAATGCGCTTATAAACACTTTGTTGATTAAAACTCAGATGGAGTTGTTCTGGTTCGACGGGCTCTTCCCGCTCATCCAGCATTTTGACATAGCCACCCAGCGGTAAAGCACAGATGGCAAATTCAGTATTGAGCTTGTCTTTCCAGATGTAGAGCGGTGTTCCAAAACCCCAGGCAAAGCGCAGCACCTTAACGCCGCAACGACGCGCCACCCAGAAGTGACCGAATTCGTGAATAGTGACCAAAATGCCAAGGGTAACAATGAGAGCGAGAATCGTTTGGAGGATCAGCATTAGCTTAATATGTCAGTCATGTTTGGTTTTTTGGAGTTAAATTTCAGTAAGACCCGTTTTCATACACCCTTATTTAACAACCAATTTTCCGCATAATCCCGAGCCTGTCGATCAGCCTGAAACACCACATCGAGAGAATCTGCTTCGGTCTTAGCAATAGCCAGCATCGTGGCTTCGATAAGTGCGGGAATGTCGGTAAATCGAATGCGCCTTGCCAAAAAGGCCGCCACCGCAATTTCGTTGGCAGCATTTAATATGGCGGGTACGGTGCCGCCTTCCCGAAAGGCATTCTCAGCCAATTGCAGACAAGGAAAGCGCTCCCGGTCTGGCGGTAAAAAATTCAATCGGCCAACAGCGAACAAATCAATGGCTTCCACACCGGCATCAATACGATCTGGCCAAGCCAAACCGTAAGCAATGGGCGTACGCATATCCGGACTCCCTAATTGCGCAAGAATGGAACCATCCCGATAAGCCACCATGGAATGCACTATTGATTCAGGGTGGATATGCACTTGCACCTGTTCCGCCTGCAGATCAAACAGCCAGCAAGCTTCGATTAGTTCCAAGCCTTTATTCATCAAACTGGCAGAGTCAACAGAAATCTTCCTGCCCATGGACCAGTTGGGGTGCTTGCAGGCTTGTTCCGGGCTCACTGCTGACATTTGTGACAACTCAAGGTTCAGAAACGGCCCCCCGGAAGCTGTGAGCAGCAAGCGGGTCACCCCGTGATGATCCAGGTTAGTATCCGCCCCCGCCAAACTCTGGGCCGCGAGAGGCAAACATTGATAGATAGCATTGTGCTCACTGTCAACGGGCAATAGTTCAGCACCAGACGCCTGCACAGCAGACATAAACAGCTTACCCGTCATCACCAGCACTTCTTTGTTCGCCAGCAACACTCTTTTGCCTGCATTGACTGCCGCCAGCGTGGAGTTCAGACCTGCGGCACCCACAATCGCGGCAACCACGATATCTACGGCCCCCTCCGCTACAAGCGCGACCAGCGCCTGCTCCCCTTGCAGCAATTCAGTCCGGCATCGGCTGGCCTGCAATTCTGCTCTGACAACCGCTAAGTCGCGATGGCTGGTGACAACCGCAAACTCAGGATTAAACTCAACACAAATTTTCACCAGATCGGTCAAATTGTGATGGGCTGAGAGACCGTAGAGTGAGTATTGATCCGGGTGCTGCCTGAGAATACTCAAAGTACTACTGCCAATGGAGCCAGTGGCACCTAGTAAAGCGACCCTCCTTGTTGCCATCAGGCCTGCACCCAACCCGTCGCAATGGCCAGCAACACGAAAATGGGTCCGGCAGCGGTGACGCTGTCGATGCGGTCGAGTATCCCACCATGACCGGGCAAAATTTGACTACTATCCTTGATTTCAGCCACACGCTTACCCAAGCTCTCGAGTAAATCACCGAGAACAGAAACCAGCGCAGTTGATAAGGTAATCATCCAAAGGATCATGGTTTGGGCTGGTGAAATCTGTAATAACGGCATCGCGGCAAAAGGCAAAACCGAAACAGCAACCAGCCCCCCCATCACACCCTCTACCGATTTGCCGGGGCTGACCTTAGGCAAGAGCTTACGGCGACCAAAGTTTTTGCCAGCAAAATACGCCCCAATATCCGCACACCAAACCACTAAAAAAATGTAGAGGATCAGCCAAACCGTAGAAACATCCGGTGCCTCACTGACCACTCCCAGGCGCAGACTGACCAGTGCTTTCCAGGCCGGCACCAACACGAAAAAACCCGCCACAGTGCGGAACCAGCGCGGTTCCCACAGGGTTTTCGATGCGGGAAAATTCAAAATCAAATACAGCGCAAGCGCCCACCATAAGCCCGCCATACCCAGTATTAGCTGAGCACTGGCGGGGTAACTCAAGTACAGAGCTAAGGCTACAAAAACCGCATACAACAACTTGGAAACAGGGGTCTTGTAACCCGCAATCTGCGACCACTCCCAACCGGCTATAGTCACGATCAAAGCCAAAAAAAGAGAAAACCCAAGCGCATTGGTGGCGAAAAGTCCTAACAAAAACAGAGGACCGATAATTAAGGCGGTGATAATACGTTGCTTTAACACTTCGAGTCTACGGCACTGTCAGTGGACTTGAATGACACTGTCCGGGTCGAAGATTCCTCTCCAACACCAGCAGAGGCAGTGGGTTCATGCGGCTGATCAACCTGGTCATCGGTTTGGCCAAAGCGGCGCTTGCGACCAGCATAATCCTCCAAAGCAGCCAATATGTGCTGCTTACGAAAATCTGGCCAGTACTCATCAGCAAAATAGAACTCGGTATAAGCGAATTGCCAGAGTAAAAAATTACTAATCCGTTTTTCTCCGGCGGTTCGGATACACAAATCAGGGGGCGGTAAATCCCCAAGGGAAATATGCTTCTGGATATGGTGATTACTAATGTCTGCTGGTGCCAGCTTACCCTCGGCGACCGAGACAGCTACTTTTTGCACAGCTTGCACAATGTCCCAATGGCCGCCATAGTTGGCTGCGATCACCAGGGTCATGCGAGTATTGTTAGCGGTTTGTCGTTCAGCATCGGCCATATGCTGCTGCAAGACCGGACTGAAGCGCTGCCGCTCCCCGATTATTTTCAGGCGAATATTATTATTATGTAACTTTCTCACTTCGCGCTTCAATGCAACCAGAAATAGCCGCATTAACGCGCCCACTTCATCTTCCGGCCGACGCCAGTTCTCGCTGCTGAAGGCAAACAGGGTCAATACCTCGACGCCACTTCGGGCGCAGGTTTCTACGACCGAGCGCACCGAATTGACACCTGCCTGGTGTCCGGCCACACCCGGCATCTTTCGTGCCTTGGCCCAGCGGTTATTGCCATCCATAATGATGGCCACATGCCGGGGCCTGGAGTCCGCATAGAATGGTATATCAGAGCCAGTCATCAATCAGACTTCCATCAAGTCTTTTTCCTTGACGGCTAACACAGCATCAACATCGGCGATATGCTGGTCTGTTAGTTTCTGCACCTCGTCCAAAGCCTTTTTTTCTTCGTCTTCCGATATCATTTTTTCTTTCAGCAATTCTTTAATATCAGAATTCGCGTCCCTGCGTGCGTTTCGCACGGACACTCGGGCGGCCTCTGTTTCATTGCGGGCCTGCTTAACAAACTCGCGGCGGGTTTGCTCCGTCAACATGGGCATAGGCACCCGTATCACCGTACCGGCTGTCGCAGGATTCAGACCCAAATCAGACTTCATAATGGCTTTTTCAATGTCGGGTACCATGTTTTTTTCCCAAGGACTGACCGCCAGCGTGCGCGCATCCTCTACCACCACATTGGCCACTTGGGTCAGCGGTGTTTTTGAGCCATAGTAGGTTACCATCACCGAGTCTAATAAGGCTGGAGTTGCCCGCCCGGTGCGTATTTTAGCCAGCGCATGCTTTAAAGCTTCGATGGCCTTCTTCATTTTCTGTTCAGTTTCTTTTTTAATGTCGTTAATCATTTGAATCTTCCTCCGTTGCTGGCGTATGCATACCGCAATCAATAGGGGTCAGCTATAATCAGCCAGTTTTAACGGGCTTCCTTCAACGAATCAAAGTGCCTTCATCCATGCCAACCACAATATTGGTTAAGGCACCGGATTTATTCATATTAAACACCCGCACGGGCATATTGTGATCGCGGCAAAGGCAGATAGCAGTCAAATCCATTACCCCTAACTTTTTTTCCAGCACATCGTCATAACTCAAACTATCGTATTTCACCGCTTGCTCATCCACCATCGGGTCAGCGGAATAAACCCCATCAACCTTAGTGGCTTTTAGCACTAAATCGGCTTCAATCTCAATACCGCGAAGGCAAGCCGCAGAATCAGTGGTAAAGAAAGGGTTGCCGGTACCAGCACAAAATATAACCACATCCCCTTCCGTTAAATCTCTTATCGCTCTTCGCCTGTCGTAGTGCTCAACGATACCACTCATGGGTATAGCTGACATGACCCGGGTTGATATATTGGAACGCTCGAGAGCATCACGCATGGCAAGGCCATTCATTACAGTGGCCAACATCCCCATGTGATCACCGGTGACCCGATCCATTCCAGCCTGGTGAAGTGCAGCTCCGCGAAACAGATTACCTCCGCCAATAACCAACCCTACCTGAACACCTATCCCTATGAGTTGGCCAATCTCAAGTGCCATACGATCCAGCACTTTCGGATCAATACCAAAGCGCTCGTCACCAACCAACGCCTCACCCGACAGCTTCAACAGAACCCGCTTGTATTGCATTTTAGACGGTGTAGCCATAATTGATATTCAACCTGTTGTTTAGATGAAAAAACTTAGAGACAAAATGTAATGCACAGGAAAGCTATCGCGCAGAGTCAATCGAGGTGATTGCCGGCGGAACTGGCCTCAATTACGAAAATGGCGAGAGCAGAAAGACCACTCTCGCCAATCGCGATGCCGCTTACCATAATCCTACGGCGACACCATCACAATGCGAAAAAATGCTCGGATGACTATCCGTATCGTTTATCAATACTAGCAAATTGCCGTAATCCCACCTGTGCAAAATGCACTGGTGGGATTGACTAGTTAATGGCAGTCGCAAGGCATGTTAAGACTCGTTAACATCAGAGTCAGCTATTGAGCTGCGCCGCTACTTCAGCAGCAAAATCTACCTCTTCTTTGTCGATGCCTTCACCCACTTCGTAACGCACCATAGAAACCACGCTGGCTGATGCCTCTTTCACCAAATCACCTACCTTTTGATCCGGGTCTTTTACAAAAGCCTGTTCAAGCAAGCTCACTTCCGCCAGGAATTTGTTGATCCGGCCATCCACCATTTTTGCCACGATCTCGGCTGGCTTTCCACTTTGCTCAGCTTGCGCAGTATAAATTTCGCGCTCTTTAGCAATCACTTCATCACTCACTTCATCTCGTGAGATATATTGTGGATTCACTGCCGCCACGTGCATGGCGATGTCTTTGGCCAGTTCTTCCGTACCGCCCTGCAAACCGATCAGAGTGGCGATCCGGTTGTTACCGTGAATGTAACCTGCAATCACTGGTGCTTCTACCCTGGCGATTCGACGCACGCTGATGTTTTCACCAATCTTCTGCACAAGAGCTTCCCGGGTCGCTTCCAAATCGCCATTCATTACCGCGGCGATATCGGTTGAGCCAGAAACAAAAGCAGCCTCAGTCACCTGTTTGACAAAACCAAGAAAATTCTCATCACGGGCAACGAAGTCGGTTTCAGAATTGACTTCTATCAACATGCCTTTATTGCCATCAACTTTGGCAGCAACAACCCCATCAGCGGACACTCTTCCCGCTTTTTTTGCTGCTTTCATGCCACTGCTTTTGCGCAAATCCTCAATTGCTTGCTCTATGTCACCTGCGGCTGCAACCAAAGCCTTTTTGCACTCCATCATGCCAAGACCCGTGCGTTCGCGCAGTTCTTTAACCATCGAAGCTGAAACAGCTACCATAAAATCTTCCTCGTAAATACATTGTTCGTAAAGACAGTTGGGGGAGAAACTTCAGTTTTGGCCTCTGTGTTCAGCATTCAGATTAAACTCTCTGATACCGACACAGCGAAAGGTCCGGCGAGATGACCGAAACCCTGTTCCCGGCTGCAGACTCTCCACAACTACCAAAATGACTAACAAGCCTGTTCTACCCCGGAGCTTCTGTCTCTTGCTCCGGAGTGCCCTGGTCGGCTTCATTAACTTCGACAAATTCATCACCATCACCCGCAGCGATGGACAAACCTTCCAAGCAGGTGTCAGCAATGGCTTTACTGTAAATTTGGATGGCACGGATAGCATCGTCATTACCGGGGATGACATAATCTACGCCGTCTGGGTTACTGTTGGTGTCCACCACACCAATCACCGGGATACCTAATTTATTCGCTTCTTTAATGGCAATTCGCTCGTGGTCCACGTCAATCACGAATAATGCATCGGGCAAACCACCCATATCCTTGATACCACCGATACTACGCTCGAGTTTTTCCATCTCACGAGTCAGCATCAGTACTTCTTTCTTTGTCAACTTATCGAAAGTGCCATCGCGCTGCTGAGATTCCAGATCCCGCAAGCGTCGAATGGATTGGCGAATAGTCTTGTAGTTAGTCAGCATTCCTCCTAACCAGCGATGGTTGACGTAGGGCATAGAGGAACGTTCTGCTTCAGACTTAACTATTTTACTGGCAGCACGCTTGGTGCCCACAAACAGAATCTTATTCTTATTCTGCGTCAGATTTGCTACCACTTTCAGCGATTCATTCAGTGCTGGAACAGTTTTTTCCAGGTTGATGATATGGATTTTATTACGCGCACCAAAAATGTACTTGCGCATTTTCGGATTCCAGAACCGGGTCTGGTGTCCAAAGTGCACTCCTGCCTTAAGCAGGTCTCGCATAGAAACTTCAGCCATAATATTAACTCATGTTAGTTTTGGGTTAGGCCTCCATATATCCAATACTCCAACCTGTAACAGGCACCCGAAGCATCTGTCGATATATGTGTGGATTTTTTTGCGATCCGTTCAGAAGATCGCGATTGACCGGAAAAATGGTGTTACCAAGGACTCCAATGATATGAACCCTCACTGGGGTACTCTAAGCGGCATAAACTACAAGATAGATTATGTTGCTGCTAAATAAAGCCAGACAGCAGATTTCACCGGCGCCGCTTTATAACACAATTTCCATTTCATATAAAGTAAGCCATGGAGATCAGTTGTTTAGTCACTCAGCGTGTATATTTAGTAACCCATATGCCTGGCAACCCATATACTGCTAAAAAGGTTTTCGGAGCGTCTTGGGTTATATTGATTTTTCAGCAGCGTCACCGTTGTACTTGAAAACGACGATGCAGACCATAAAAAACATGGTTTGATGGCCGAAATAACGCTTGCATAGCAACACAACCTGGGCGCTATGAATTTAAATCCCTGTATGTTCCGGGTACAATGTCGGCCACATCACAACTTGCTAACAACCCAACCCACTACTAAATCGATTAGCCAGAACAGAGTAAGCCATCAGAAATAGTAGCCGAATCGAAAAGTTTCCAGTATGAGCGTAACCATTAAGACAGCAGATGAAATTGAGAAAATGCGGGTCGCAGGACGACTGGCAGCCGAAGTGCTGGAAATGATCACAGACTATGTCAAACCCGGCGTGTCCACTGGTGAACTTGACCAAATCTGCCATCAATATATCACCGAAGTGCAAGATGCTATTCCAGCCCCTCTTAACTATAAAGGGTTTCCAAAGTCAATTTGCACTTCATTGAATCAAGTCATTTGTCACGGCATTCCTAGTGAAAAGAAAATCCTCAAAAACGGGGACATTATCAACATTGACGTGACCGTTATCAAAGATGGCTATCATGGGGATACCAGCAAGATGTTTGTAGTGGGCACCGCCTCCGAAGCAGCGGAGCGACTGATCAGAATAACTCAGGAATGCATGTATAAAGGCATCGAACTGGTCAGGCCTGGGGTCAGATTAGGCGACATAGGACATGTTATTCAACAACACGCGGAATCCAATCATTACTCGGTTGTCAGGGAGTATTGTGGTCACGGCATCGGCGCGGTATTCCATGAAGACCCTCAGGTCATGCATTACGGCACAGCAGGAACAGGCCTTCCACTCCAGCAAGGCATGACCTTCACCATTGAACCCATGATCAACCAAGGGCGCAGGCACTGTAAGCTACTACCTGACGGCTGGACTGTCATAACTAAAGACCGGAAATTATCGGCACAGTGGGAGCACACTATTCTCGTGACCGCTACTGGCCATGAAGTATTGACCCAGCGCCACGAAGAAGTTAGCTTACAGTGATCAAAACACCCCCTCCAACTACACAGTTGAGTATTTTGCCAGCGAGTTCTCAATATACCGGCTTACAGTCCGACCTGAAAGCAAACCTGATGTTTGATAAAGCGGGTTATGAAGCCTGCCTGCTCGAAAAATCAGGGGCTGTGCCCTTCCTCAAGAACAGCTTGAATGAGGCGGCAGAATACCTGAATGACTTATTTAAATCCGGCTTTCCAATCAGTCAACTGGTCATCGCCAGAGCCTGGTTTATCGATCAAGTGCTGTGCACATTGTGGCAACAGTGTTTGCCAGATTGTACCGACCAACTAGCCCTACTGGCCGTGGGTGGCTTTGGCAGAGCCGAGTTGATGCCTCATTCAGACATCGACTTATTGATATTGATGCATGACGACTTAAACCTGGACGATGTCGGCCCTCAACTAGAGCAGTTCATTACCACTTTATTCGACACTAATCTGGATATTGGTCACAGCGTCAGGCACTTGAGTGAGTGCCTGGAGCGGGCGGCCGAAGATATCACCATTGCCACTAATCTGCTTGAAACCCGCACTTTGGCTGGCAGTGAAAGCTTGCGTCTGCAACTAAGTGAGCTGGCCTATTCTGATCGTTCCTGGACCGACAAAGATTTTTTTGTTGCTAAACGGGATGAACAGTTCGGACGCCACGAAAAATATGGGGATACTGACTACAACCTGGAACCCAACGTTAAAACCTCACCAGGTTCGCTACGGGACATTCAAACTATCGGCTGGATAACCAAGCGTCATTTCGGTTTCCGTAGCAATAGCCCAGACACCGGCTACGAATTTCTGACGGATGATGAAATCACAGCACTACGAGAGGGAGAAGCTTTTCTCTGGCAACTGCGTTACGGACTGCAAATGATTGCCGGACGCAACGAAAACCGGCTGTTGTTTGATTATCAGCGCACGCTTGCTGATCTGTTGCACTTCAAGGGTACCGATAAAACTCTCGGCGTAGAACGCATGATGCAGCGTTATTACCGCAACTCCCTACAATTACGGGAACTTAATGATGTGGTCTTGCAGCATTATGACGAAGTCATTTTACACCCGGATGAGGAACCCACCCTCATACCGATCAATCGCCGCTTTCAGATCAAAAATAACTATATCGAAGCCATCAACAATGGGGTGTTTGCTTATCGACCCTTTGCCATGCTGGAAATCTTTCTTTTGATGGCACAAAACCCGGAAATCAGTGGTATCCGTGCCAGCACCATTCGCTCAATCAGAGCCCATCGCCATCTAATCGATGAGGAGTTTCGCAGAGAACTGGCCAACACCAGTATGTTTATGGAAATCCTACGTGCGCCACACCCTCTGTACAGAACCCTGTCGGCAATGAAGCGCTACGGTATACTAGGTCAGTATTTACCAGAGTTTGGGCGTATTATCGGCAAGATGCAGTACGATTTATTTCACGTCTACACGGTGGATACTCACACGGAACATGTTATCCGCCACATGCACAAATTACAGCTATCCAATAACAAACTGGACTGCCCGCTAGCCTCTACCCTGGTGCGTCAACTGCCCAAAATCGAGCTTTTGTATATTGCGGGTATTTATCACGATATCGGCAAAGGCAGGGGCGGCAATCACTCCATGTTGGGTGCCGCCGATGTGGAGTCCTTTTGTGAACGCCACCATCTCAGCTCGAGAGATACCAATTTAGTCGCCTGGCTGGTTGAAAATCATTTATTGATGTCAGTTACTGCGCAAAAGAAAGATATTTCTGACCCCGATATCATTCATGAGTTTGCTAACAAAATTGACACTCAAGTGCATCTGGATTACCTCTATACGCTGACCGTGTCAGACATCAATGCCACCAATCCAAAACTGTGGAACCATTGGCGAGCCGCATTACTGCGACAATTATACAACGAAACTAAACGGGTCTTGCATAAGGGGCTGGAAGAGCCGCCTGACAGAGAACGCTGGATCAAACAAACCCAGGCAGAAGTCAGAGAGCTGCTAGTTGCCAAGAGACTGCCGAGTGAGGACATCGATCAACTCTGGGAGAATCTGAATGAAGACTATTTTTTGCAGGATTCCACTCACGAAATAGCCCGTCAGACTGCGCTTATTCTTCGCCACCAGGACGAGATTCCACTGGTGCGAGTGCGCAATATACAAGAAGGGCAAGCCGAAGGACTGCTGCAAATTCTGATCTATCAGCCGAGTAGGCCAGGTCAGTTTGCCACTACCACGATCACGTTGGAGCAATTGAATCTCAATATCCACCATGCCCGGGTCAGTAGCTTTCCAAATACCTGTAGCTTGAGCATTTATGTGGTTTCTCCAACCTTACCGGAGCCCGAGTTCGCGGTAGCAAAAGAGGAAATAAAGGAGGAATTGGTCACCCAATTGCAACTGCAAAAGGAAGGCAAGACAAAAAAAATTGTCTCCAAATTAACCTCCCGCCTATTGAAACACTTTTCTTTTCCTTCCGAGGTACTCATTGGCTTTGACAACGCCACTAACCGCACCACCCTGGAAGTCATTACGCCCGACCGGCCCGGACTGCTGGCGCGCATAGCGAAAGTGTTCCGGGAGCAGCAGATTGGACTAGTCTCCGCCCGCATTGCCACACTGGGAGAAAGGGTCGAAGACGTCTTTGTGATTACCGACAAGGATGGTAAGCCTCTGCATGACCCTGAAGTCTGCCAGAATCTGCATGATGCCCTCTGCCATCAGCTCGACAAACCGGATGACGACTGATCCGCCATCTTCACCACCTTCGTTTCTTTATTTCCCGCCCCCAGAACAGAGTTAATGATGAACCCCGAGCTGGAAAAACTTCACCCTTATCCGTTTGAAAAACTGGCCAGGCTATTGCAACCACATAGGCCACCCGCTGATCTGACTCCCATTGCGCTGTCGATTGGTGAGCCCAAACACCAGCCACCTGCATTTGCTTTGCAGTTTATGGCCGATCACTTAAACGAATTATCCCGTTACCCCACCACCAAAGGTTTGCCCGAACTCCGGCAAGCCATAGGGGCTTGGCTGCAGGCCCGCTTCAAGCTTCGCGGGATTAATCCTGAACACCAGGTGTTACCGGTCAATGGCACCAGGGAAGCCTTATTCTCATTTACTCAGGCCGCCATCAATAGCAAACAAGAAGCCTTAGTCGTTTGCCCTAATCCCTTCTACCAAATCTATGAAGGGGCCGCCTACCTGGCCGGTGCTCAGTTATTCTTTACACCTTGCTTGGATGAACTGGATGGGCAACCTGATTTTGACACCATTCCGGCTGAAGTCTGGCAGCAATGCCAGTTACTGTTTATTTGTTCTCCCGGCAATCCAGCGGGCAATGTAATTCCAACCCCGACGCTGAAGAAGCTCATATTACTGGCGGACGAATTCGATTTCATCATCGCATCCGACGAATGCTATTCAGAACTATACCGGGACGAAGCCAACCCTCCCGTTGGCCTGCTGCAGGCTTGTGCCGATATAGGACGCCACGACTATGCCCGCTGTGTGGTTTTTCACAGTCTCTCAAAACGCTCCAACATGCCGGGCATGCGCTCGGGCTTCGTCGCCGGCGACACCAACTTAATCAGCAGTTTTTTGCGCTACCGCACCTATCATGGCTGTGCGATGCCCATTCCCACCCAATTAACCTCGGTCGCCTTATGGCAAGATGAAAGCCATGTTCTCAACAACCGTGATCTGTACCGTGAGAAGTACCAAGCCGTGGCCAACATCCTGGCTCCGGTCTGGCCCATGAAAACACCTGAAGCCTCTTTCTATCTGTGGCCGAAAACACCCATCCCAGACGATCAATTCGCCGCACGGGCCTATGCCGAGCAACATATAACTCTGCTACCCGGGCGCTATCTTGGCAGAGAAGCACCGACTCACAGGGCAGACAAAGGCCATAGCACGGCATGGGTCAATCCCGGTGCAGACCATGTGAGAATGGCGTTGGTAGCCACAGTAGCTGACTGCAAAGAAGCGGCTGAAAGGCTGAAAATTCTGCTTCATTCGTTATAATCCCGATCCAGTCCATTTCCTGTCAGAACGATTCTGACCCCTTATGGAATGGTTTTGTCAGTCCATCCATCGACGTAAACAAGTGCAGTACGCGCATACAATGAAAGAAACCGACAGGTGCGCTTCACTCAACGCTGACTCAACAGAGCTAATATACTGAGAACCTCTGTCAACCCAGGCTACAGGACTTAATATGATAATACTCTACGGCATTTCCAATTGTGATTCTGTCAAAAAAGCAAAGCGCTGGTTGGATGCTAATGGGCTCCTATACACCTTTCATGATTATAAAAAGCAAGGCGTACCCAATACAGAGGCTGAAAGATGGATCGCGGAAGCCGGAGTAACCCGTGTATTGAATAAGCGGGGCACCACATGGCGCAAACTGTCAACTGAGCAACAAGCCATGGCAGATACACCGGAAGGAGCGTTGAACTTGATAACAGAACATACCTCACTGATTAAACGCCCGATTATCACCTGCGGAAGCAGATTACTGATTGGTTTTGAAGCTTCGCTCATGGAGCAGCTAAGACGGACTGAGACGATTCACTAAGGCAAGACTCTTATCAGATTGCTTAAGCGAAACGAAGAGAGATCAAGCAAGCGCGCTCAAGAGCAATCAGAACGGTTCAATTCGCAAACCAGCCTAACAACTGGCTAAATAACAGGCTAAAAAAGGTAAACAATATGCTGGCATACGGTCTTGGTATAGGCACAAAAAATGAGAAAAACGAGTGGTTGGAAGTATTCTATCCAGCGCCAGTATGGCAACCAGAACCGGGTGATGAGGTGGCGCTGGGCTCCGTATTGAGCACACCCTTCAATGAGGCCTTAGAACTCACGCCTCCGCTGTTACAGAAATTTGCCCAGGCTCTGTCAGCGACCGGCAATGATACTCAAGCCGCTATCGCCAGCAGCCTGCAAACCAGTAAGCGACCCGTGGTGCTGTGCCGGATTGCTGAAGACAAAGCACCATCCAGCACGCCAGAGGCTTACCTCAAGTTACATCTGATATCCCATCGATTAGTTAAACCTCACGGTCTCAGTCTTGAAGGCATTTTCGGGCTCTTGCCTAATGTGGCCTGGACATCGGCAGGTGCCATCGACTTAGAAGAATTACCAGCAAGACAGTTGGTGGCCAGGGCAGCGGATACTAATCTCGAAGTCTTTTCAGTAGATAAATTCCCTAAAATGACCAACTACGTCGTGCCTTCGGGTGTTCGCATTGCCGATACTGCACGAGTAAGACTCGGTGCTTATGTGGGCGAAGGCACCACCATAATGCATGAAGGATTCATTAACTTTAATGCTGGCAGCGAAGGCAAGTCGATGATTGAAGGACGCATTTCTGCCGGTGTTGTGGTTGGCGAAGGCTCCGACCTGGGAGGAGGCTGCTCAACCATGGGCACACTCTCCGGGGGAGGCAATATCGTCATTTCTATCGGCAAAAATTCGCTGGTAGGAGCCAATGCCGGAGTCGGCATTCCTTTGGGCGATCGCTGCATCATCGAAGCCGGTCTCTACATTACTTCAGGCACTAAAGTCGCAATATTGGATGGCAGTGGGACTACGGTCAAGCAACTCAAAGCCAGAGAGTTAGCCAATCAGAACGATCTGGTGTTCCGGCGCAACTCTATCAGCGGGCAAGTGGAGGTAGTGACCAACAAAACCGTGGTTGAGCTCAATGAGGCACTGCACGCTAACAATTAACCAGAGAATCCCCATGTCCTCCTTGTCTCCCACCATAGCACTTGCGATTGACTTGATAAGATTACCCTCGGTGACTCCTCATGATGCGGGTTGCCAGGAACTTCTAAGTGAGCGACTCACTCAACTCGGCTTTAAGGTCACCGCTTTACCATTTGGAGAAGTTGAGAACTTCTGGGCCAGGAAAGGGGCCGACGGCCCATTGCTGGTATTTGCGGGCCATACCGATGTGGTGCCTAGCGGACCCGAACAACACTGGCAACATCCTCCCTTTGGGGCCCACGTGGAGGATGCTTTTCTGCATGGCCGTGGCGCAGCCGATATGAAAGGCAGTCTCGCTGCCTTCCTGACTGCCTGCGAACGTTTTCTCAGCAATCATCCCCGGCACAAGGGCTCTTTGGCCTGGCTCATAACCAGTGATGAAGAAGGTCATGCAGTGAATGGCACCGTCAAGGTCATCGAATATGTGCAAGCCAAAGGCGAAACAATTGACTGGTGTATTGTTGGCGAACCAACTAGCAGCCATGCTGTCGGCGACGTCATCAAGAATGGTCGGCGTGGATCACTGGGAGCCGTGCTCACGGTGAAAGGCAAACAAGGCCACGTGGCCTATCCCCACTTAGCTGACAACCCCATTCACCGGGTTGCCCCTGCCATCACCGCACTAACCAGCGAAGTCTGGGATCAGGGCAACGAATTCTTCCCGGCCACCAGCCTGCAGATTTCCAACATCAACAGCGGCACGGGAGCAACCAATGTTATTCCAGGTGAACTGAAGATGGTCTTTAACTTTCGCTTCTCGACTGAGGTCACCGCAAAGACTCTGCAAGAAAGGACAGAAGCTCTGTTAAGCCAACACCAACTGGACTACCACATCCAATGGACGTTAAACGGTCAGCCCTTTTTAACCCCTGAAGGAGCTTTAGTCGAGGCGGCAAAACATGCCATCAAACAGGTGTGCAGATTCGACTCAACGCTGTCAACCAGCGGCGGCACCTCTGATGGACGCTTTATAGCGCCAACCGGTGCCCAGGTCATCGAACTCGGACCCTCTAACGCCACGATACATCAAGTTAACGAGCAAGTAGCCATCGCTGAACTGGAGCAATTATCACTTATTTACGAAAAAATAATGGAGCAGTTACTTATTTGATACAGCTTATTCTTCGTAATCATTCTGTAATGTAGTCATACTTTCATATCGTTCGACCCATCGGCGAACTCAGCCGCTCACCAAGCGATGAATAGCATGAAAGATAACTTGTTAAGCCAATTGTATAAAGCCAGTGTTAAGCGGGGTATCACTCAGCAAAACGCCTTTCAGTGCTTTATTACCGCTGCTGTTACTGCACTGGCCGGTGCGGGAACCCTGCTTTTGTTAAACAGCAACCTTGCGTCTTCAGAGAGTTTGACCATGCAACAGGAAATACTGGCACTGCTGGCCGCTATAGTGGCGGCGGTGGGATTAATTGTGGCCAGTATCAGTTATTTGCTGTTGCTGGTGATGCGTCTCAGCCAACCATCATCAACTTCTGAGCAATTATCTGACAAGGATATAGAATGAAGAGGCCGCATATTGAATAAAGAGATTTATCCGGATATTGAAATCTACGTCTATGATACTTCACTCGAACAAATTATGGCGTGGGTCAAACACCATTTCGGGGTCGAGGTTACACCCATTCAGGTCGGACAAAGCCAAAAATTTTCGGCCAACCTGAAACCAGAACAGGCTTCCAGCCATCTTGACGATATCAACCAAATTGGTATTCCCGTAACCATCACACCTCAGGCAGCAGGTAAAAAGTTTACCGCCATCAGCTTTGATAGCGCAGCCACTCCCTGGGACAACGATTTGGAATGCGCGCGGGATGCATTAGCTTTTCTCCAATCCGAGATTCGTTGTGCAGCCAGTGGCTGGCTGGAATCCCCAAACGAAGAAGGAAAGGATTGGTGGAAGCTAACACAAGAGGGAGAATTCAGAATTGATTGGAAAATTTAGCTGACTTTCACACCAGGCAATAAAAAGCGCAGAACTAAACAGAGCAGCATTAAACAAAAAAGTATTAACAGGACAATATTGCCAACCGCTGAAAACCAGCATTTAGTCTGGCTTTCGGTTCAGCATCGAAAAAAGAACGATTGAAAGCAGACAGGTCTTCTGGTGTTTACACAAGCCTGCCTGCATTCCTTACCCTACTTATACATTCTGGCCCAGTTAGGCTTCCTAGCCTACAACGGAGAAATATCTTCTGCCTGCAGACCTTTTTCTCCTTCCACCGCCTTAAATTTGACTTTTTGCCCTTGGCGCAAGGTCCGGTGTCCACGACCCCGGATGGAGCGAAAATGAGCAAATATTTCTTCGCCATTGCTGCGGGTGATAAAGCCATAGCCTTTGTTAGGGTTGAACCACTTGACTTCCCCATCTTCCCGCTGATCAGCAGCGTCTGTAGCTGCCGTCGAACCATCAGCAGCAGGGACTCTATTCATTGAATGTCTATTTACCGACCCTTTATTTATTGCAACATTACTCACGATGGTCGGTATCAGGGTGGCAACAAAAAACATGAGAGCAACTAACAAATAGACCATCCAGCCGCTACCACTAGCTAATAAACTGAATAGTCCTCCGCCTGGGTTAAAAGCAAACTCAGGGGACAAGCCAAAAACAGCTAACAATCCTCCTAAAAAAATGGGTAATACTAAGCCGGAAACGGCTGCCACTTTAATTAACTTAACAGTCACTTTATTCATTACACAATCAACTCAACAATAACCTTAAAGACAAGATCAAAGACCCAATGGCACCACTCCGATAAACAGCCAGCACAACCACAGATAAAGGCAAGCAACAACCAAGGAACAACTATCAATACACTAAATCATATATCCCTGTAAGCTCTGCTAAATTCAGATGTAATCACTCTATGTGGATGTACAATGAGTGCAGCTACAGAATGGTTACGTCCGGCACGTCAATGCCTCACTGAACTTTCATCGCTATGACTAACTTACGGCTAAATAAGGCCAGCCAGTGAAGCAATAACGAAGCCGGAAACTTGCTCGTGGGCGCTTCAAAAGATAGCGCTCACGAGCCATATCATAGCAAAATCCAGACCTGAATACCCAATCCGACTCATTTTTCTTTGGAGCGATTTATGCAACCATTAGACGAGATTGAAACAAAACTGACCTTTATGGACGACTTGATCTGCACTCTTAACGAAACCGTTTATCGCCAACAACGTCAGCTCGACCACTTGCAGAATAAATTCGACTATTTGGCCAAGCAACTAAAAAATTTGAAAGAACAGCAAAG
>JGI12048J13642_10774431_pt1 | contig 21474 bp, 16 predicted proteins | sample ElkSlonscriptome_16_FD_13642 | JGI IMG/M metagenome (IMG submission 13642)
CGAGGATTGTAGAGCGGCTTTGATCGGTGCCATAAACCCATAGCTTTCGCTAGCCATCCGCGTCGTACTGATTCCGATCGTCACGACCGATGCGTCCTTTGAAAACCGATCCTTCAGCGCATTACAAACGCTGATTAGCGAGTAGGCCGAAATATCGACCGCTTGCAAAAATTGTTGACGTGTCGTTTCATGGAACGGGCGAATCCCTTCGGGGTAATCCGCGAACGCGATCGAATGGACCAAGCCATCGAGCATCACACCTCGGTCGATCAACACATCCTTGAGCGCATCGATTTGTGATTGGTCTTCGACATCACACACGATCATCTCGGAATCGCCGAGCCATTTTGCCAAGCTCTCCTTGCGAGACTCGCTGCGGACGGTGTAAATCACCTTCGCACCCGCTTGGCGAATCGTTTTGGAGATGGCATAAGCGACGCTCTTTTTATTGGCGACGCCCATCACCAGGATCGTTTTATTCTGCAAGCCCAAAAAGTCGAAGACTGGTTCGGCGGAATGATTCTCGTTCACATCAAGCCTTGTATTTCTTACCCGTATTAAGAGATCGTCTATCAAGTACGAGCAAACTTTAACAAGCTATCCGTTTTTCACAAGTTGAGGAGCGACATGTTCACCGAACGCGTTCCATTTGGTCGAGTGACTTTCGCTTAAGCTTGCTGGCGGCGGCTCGATCACAAACAATCGTCGTGCCATGATGCCACTGCAGAATACTGGCGGGAACCTCCGGGTCGATATCTCCTTCGATCGCTCGGCAAACGGCGCGGGCGTTGCGGTCATCGGGGACCGCGCAGTAGATCGTCTTGCACTTCAAGAGTTGTTGGATCGACATCGTAACCGCTTGCTGTGGGACTTTGCCCAGCGACGCGAACCAGCCTTCGCCGACTTGTTGTTTGCGAAAGGTTTTGGCGAGCTTGATGTTGATGTAGGGATCGACAATTTGAAAGTCCGCTGGCGGTCCGTTCATCGCCAAGTCACCCGATTCACCCATCGAGATCAGAGCCAAATCGATCGTGCTGTTTTGCAGAGGTTCGGTAATCTGTTCAATCGAATTTGCTATCGGCTGTTTACCGTCGATGTCGTGAAAGTCGGCCAAGGACACTTGGTTTGCGAAACGCTCATGCAAGTAACGGCACACCGATCCTGGATCATCGCTCTTGATGCCAACGTATTCACCGATTTGGTAAGCCACGACGCGCGACCAATCGACCTTTCGCTGTTTTACTAGCGCAGCGATTAACTCGAATTGAGCCGAACCGGACGACAATACCATCGACGCTTTACCGTTTTCCTCGATGGCTTGAAGAAGCGTTTCGGCGGCATGTTTGGCAATCCACTTGCCCATCGCTTGCCGGTTGGCTGCTAAAATCGTACGCATGATCGTTTTCGGGGTTTGGCGATTTAGGTTAGACGACGTGGTCTGTGAAAGCGTGTTTGAGTACGTCCATTGTGCCAGACTCAGAGGGAAAGAACGAGGTGTAGCGAATATTTTCTTACGGCGGCACCGCCGCAATGTCGCTCCGCTCTCCGAGCGGATTGCGTCCACCGATTGGCTCGTCCCATCTTTCGCAGCCTAACGCGATAACGCACTTCCGCTCGGAGAGCAGAGCCACAAACGAGAAGTTTTAGTATTCGTCCTAATAAACCGCTGGCCCGTTCGTTGACATCAAGTTCGCCCTGCTAGAATAGGGGCTTCTGTGTTTCAATCTACTTTGGGTGCGTCATGTCGATTCGCAAATCTTGTTTCGCTAGCTTTCTTCTCCTCGCGTCGGCTGCGGGCGTGTTGGTTCCGACTTGGATTTTAGGTCAAAGTACTGGTCAAGAGCTGGGAGAGCAAGAAATGAATGTGGCCAAATCAGGCTGGGAAGGTGTTCAAGAAGCGATCAATAAGGGATTGCCGAAAACCGCCATCGAAAAGCTCAAACCGATCATCGAGAAAGCGAAAAACGAAAAAGATTACCCCGAAGCGATTAAAGCTATCGCGATGAAAATTTCTCTCGAGGGGAACATTCAAGGCAATCGCCCCGAGGAAAAAATTGTTCGTTTGGAGCAAGAGATCGAAAACGCTCCGGCGGAAATGAAACCGATGATGCAATCGATTTTGGCCAATTGGTACTGGCATTTCTTCCAACAAAATCGCTGGCGGTTCATGCAGCGGACGCAAACCTCCGATCCCGTTAGCGATGATATCGAAACATGGGATCTGGCTCGCATTCTTGAAGAAATCTCGATGCATTTTGACAAAGCTCTTGAGAATGAACCGCAGTTGAAATCGACGCCTATCGACGCTTACGACAAATTACTCGAAAAAGGTAACGCCCCCGACAATCTCCGCCCCACGCTTTGGGATTTTGTCGTCTATGACGCGTTAGATTTTTACCAAGCGGGTGAGCAGGCTGGTTCGCGAGCGGAAGACGCGTTCGATCTGATGGCGGACAGCCCAGTGTTTTCGTCGGTCGATGAATTTTTGGCATGGCAACCGCAAACGGAGGACAAAAGTTCAGCGACGCTAAAGGCGATTTCGCTGTACCAGCGACTGCTTGCTTTCCACAAAGACGATGACGATCGATCCGCATTTCGAGATGCCGATTTGGCCCGCTTGGTGTTCGGAAACAACCAAGCCTTTGGCGAAGAAAAAGCAGCTCGCTTCAAAGCGGCACTGAGCCGCTTTGTCGAACAGTATTCCATTGACGAAATCGTTGCACGGGCACTGCACCATTGGGCGCAAGTCGTTCATGACGAAGATGACTATGTCAAAGCTCACGAGATCGCTAGCCGTGGCTTGAACCAGTATCCTGACTCGGTCGGTGGACGTCGCTGCTATAACTTGATCCAACAGATCGAGGCTCCTTCGGCAAACGCGACGACCGAACGAGTTTGGAATGATCCATGGCCAACGATCGACGTGACGTATCGCAACGTCGAAGAGGTCTACTTTCGAGTCGTGCCATTCGACTTTGAGGAGTTTGTCAAGTCCGACCGATGGTCGCCAAGCCAACAAGACCAAGAACAACGGAAAAGACTTTTCTCTGCCAAACCGATCAAAGCGTGGTCCACAAAGTTACCGAAAACGGAGGACTACCAGGAACGACTCAAGCAAGTTGAGGTGCCAATCGACGTGCCGGCCGGATCGTATTTTCTAATTTCCAGTTATCGCGAAGACTTTAGCGAAACCGACAACCAACTTAGCATGACCGAGATCTGGGTTAGTGATTTGGCGTTAGTACTACGCACTCCGTACGGCAAAGGAATGATCGAAGGGTTTGTTCTCGATGCGAAAACAGGATCGCCGAAGGCCGATGCAATCGTCCGCATGTGGTCGCGAAACAACCGTGGCGTTCGCACCAAACGACCGACGTTGCGAACGGACTCGAACGGCTTGTTCACCTACAAAGGGGCACGGCAAAATGGACTGCTCATTCATGTTGCCGCTGACGGCAACGGGCTGTCGTCCGAGAACAACGTTTCGGTTTACGAGAACAGAAACCGACCAAACACGATCGAGCAAACTCGCCTCTTTACCGATCGCTCGATCTATCGGCCTGGCCAATCGATTCGTTACAAAGGGATTTGTCTGCAGTTCAACCAATCGACCAACCACTATCAAACGATTGCCAACGAAGATGTCACGGTGGTTTTCCGCGATGTGAATGGCAAAGAAATTGAAACGGTACAACATCGAACAAATGATTACGGTTCTTTTTCAGGCAGCGTCACGGCGCCTCGCGACCGCTTGATGGGTTCGATGTCATTAGGGGTCAAAGCAGGTCCCGACGGGCAAACATCGATTCGAGTCGAAGAGTACAAACGTCCGAAATTCAAGGTGACGATTGATCCTGCAAAGGAAGCCGCGAAGCTTGGTGGCTTGGTCAAAATTGAGGGCGATGCAACGGCGTACACGGGGGCCGCGATCGATGACGCATTGGTCAACTACCGAGTCGTTCGCGAAGTACGCTTTCCCATTTGGTGGTCTTGGTCCTATGGCCGATCCTGGTTTCCCAATCAACCAAGCGGCGATCAAGAAATTGCTCATGGAACCGTTCGTACCGATGTGAACGGGAAGTTCAAAGTTGAGTTTTCGGCGACTCCTGATTTGTCAGTCCCTAAAGAAAGCGAACCAACGTTCGTCTACACCACTTATGTCGACGTGACCGATTCAGCGGGCGAAACACGATCCGATCAGCGAACCGTTCGTGTCGGGTATACCGCCCTATCCGCCGAAGTCACTGCCGACGATTGGTTGACTAGCAAGGAGCCGGTCGAGTTATCGATTCGCACCACGTCGCTCGATGGCGAAGGGCAATCGACAAAGGGAACGATCAAGGTTTACGCGCTCGTGCAACCTGAAAACGTCGTTCGTCCGAAGCTTTCTCCGAATGTTTATGCTCATCGCGGCGGTGGAGACGAACCTCCAAAAGACCTGTCCGATCCGAGTTCTTGGGAACTAGGCGAACAGGTTGCCGAGGAATCGTTCGAAACCGACGGAGCGGGTAACGCGAAATGGTTCGTCCCGCTCGATGCTGGGGTATATCGTGTCAAGCTGGAAACGCGAGATCGATTCGGCAAGTCGGTTTCAGCGTTATTGCCCATCGAAGTTCTAGACCTTGATGCCAAAAAGTTTACCATTCAAGTCCCCGAACGATTCTATACGAAACAGGGCTCGGTCGAACCGGGCGAGACCTTCCGAGCGGTTTGGGGCAGTGGTTATCCGACCGCACGCGTGTTTGTCGAGATCGAACATCGCGGCAAAATACTGAAGAGCTATTGGTCCGACCCCGAGACGACTCAGTTGTTGATCGAGCAACCGATTGACGAATCGATGCGTGGCGGGTTGAGCGTCCGCACGACGATGGTCCGCGAAAATCGAGCGTACATGAATACTCGGAAAATTGAGGTGCCGTGGTCCAACAAGAAGCTAACGGTCGAATGGGAACACTTTGTCTCGATGCTTGCTCCAGCAGCAAAGGAGACTTGGACCGCCATCGTTCGCGGCCCGGATGCGGAGAAGACGGCTGCCGAAATGGTAGCGACGTTATACGATGCGTCACTTGACGCGTTCCAAAACCACGCTTGGCAAAACAACTTTAATGTCTTTTACCAAGACCATTCGAATATGGGTCTGAGTTTCCAAAACTCGCTACAACCACTTCAAAATCTTCACTATGGATGGCGAGTTGACAGCCAAGACGGTTCACTGACCTATTGGCACTATTCCAATCAAATCATCCAAAATTTGTGGGGCTATCAATTCAATCGCAGGTCATCAAGGGGAAGAATGATGTTTGGTGGAGCAGTGGCCGAAGGTGGGATTTCCTCGGCACCGATGGCTGCCCATTCGATGAGAAGCGACATGATGGCTGCCGATTCCTTTAGTGCCGCCGGAGAACTTGGCGTTGAAGATGAGCAAGCCAAATCGATGGCCCCTGGTTCGGCAGCGCAACGCGATGAAGCCGATGTGCAAACTCCGGGCGATAAAGACTTAGACCTGGGCAGCGTTTCGGCTCGCAGCAATCTGAACGAGACGGCATTTTTCTTTCCTCACCTTATCGCTGGCGACGATGGCAGTGTACGGATCGAATTTACGATGCCCGAAGCTCTCACCGAATGGAAATTCATGGGCTTTGCCCACGACACCGAACTGCGTGCTGGATTGTTGACGAGTACAACCGTGACGGCAAAGGATTTGATGGTCCAGCCCAACGCACCACGCTTCGTTCGTGAAGGAGATGTGATCGAATTCACCGTCAAAGTTCTGAACCAATCGCCGACATCTCAAAGCGGACAAGTTCGCTTGTCGTTCGCCGATGCAAAAAGCGGCGACAACGTTGACGAAGTCTTGTCCAACGAAACCGGTGATCAATCGTTCGATATCCCAAGCGGCGAATCGCGGACGCTTTCGTGGAAGATCAAAGTGCCCGAAGGGATCGGTTATCTAACTTACAAAGCGGTCGGGTCAACGGGCAAGTTGTCGGATGGTGAAGAAGGCTATTTGCCCGTGTTATCGCAGCGAGTCTTGGTGACCGAATCGTTGCCATTGCCGATTCGCGGCAAGCAAACGAAACAATTTGAGTTCGAAAAATTGCTTCATTCAGGCGAATCCGATACGCTTCGTCATCAATCGTTGACGTTGCAAGTCGCTTCGAATCCATCCTGGTACGCGGTGTTGGCTCTACCCTACTTGATGGAGTATCCCCATCAATGTAGCGAGCAAACGTTTAATCGGCTGTACGCGAATGCGTTGGCGCGGCATATCGCCAACAGCGATCCCAAGATCGAGCGGATCTTTGAGCTGTGGCGAGGCACTCCAGCACTCGATAGCCCACTCGAGAAAAACGAGGACCTGAAAACAGTGATGTTGGAGGAAACTCCTTGGGTCCGCCAAGCGGAAAACGAGAGCCAAGCTCGCCGGAATGTTGCCATCTTGTTCGAGCAGAATCGATTGGATGACGAAACGAAGCGAACGTTGTTCAAGCTAACCGAGATGCAAATGGAAGATGGAGCGTGGCCGTGGTTCCCGGGCGGACCAGCGAACGATTACATCACGCTTTACATCACGACCGGGTTCGGCAGAATGCGACATCTTGGAGTCGACGTCGATGCCGCGGCAGCCGTCCGCTCGCTCACGCGACTCGATCGCTGGGTCACGAAGCTGTATAACGATATCAAACCCGCGGACCGTGATCGGAACCACTTGTCAGCGACGATTGCGTTCTATTTGTACGGACGAACATTCTTCTTGAAGGATCAAGCGATCGCAGCGGAGCATCGTGAAGCCGTGGACTACTGGATCGCACAAGCCGAAGCGCATTGGTTGAAGCTGCCTTATCGGCAATCGCAAGCCCATATGGCGATCGCACTCAAACGGTTCGGTAAAACGCAACCTGCCGAAGCGATCATGCGCAGCATCAAAGAGCGTAGCGTCAGCGATGAAGAGATGGGCATGTACTGGCGCGAAAATGAATGGTCATGGTGGTGGTATCGAGCACCCATTGAATCGCAAGCGATGATGATCGAAGCGTTCGACGAAGTGATGAGTGACCGTGAAGCAGTAGAAGATTGCAAGGTTTGGTTACTGAAGCAGAAACAAACTCGCGATTGGAAGACCACCAAAGCGACTGCCGATGCGGTCTACGCATTGTTGCTACGCGGCAGCGATTTACTGGCATTGGACGAGTTGGTTCAAGTTGAACTGGGTGGAAAGAAAATCGAGCCAACCAATGTCGAGGCCGGCACCGGTTTTTATCAAGAGCAGTTTAGCAGAACGGAAATCAATCCCGAAATGGGCAGCGTCACGATGCAAAAGCTCGACGACGGCGTCGCGTGGGGCAGTTTGCATTGGCAATACCTCGAAGAGATCGCCAAGGTGACGCCTCACGATGCCACGCCTTTAACATTGGAAAAACGGCTGTTTTTGAAAAAGAACACGCCGCAAGGACCGACGTTGGATGCCGTCGATGGTCCGATTTCGGTGGGCGACGAGTTGGTCGTACGGATTGTGCTACGCACTGATCGCGATATGGAATATGTCCATATGAAAGATCATCGTGGCAGTGGGACGGAACCGGTCAACGTGTTGTCAAGCTACAAGTATCAAGACGGGCTCGGCTACTACGAATCGACTCGTGACACGGCGACCCATTTCTTTATCGACTACTTGGCGAAGGGCACGTACGTTTTCGAGTATAGCACGCGAGTTCAATTGCGAGGTGAATATCAGACAGGCTTGGCATCGATCGAGTGCATGTATGCACCCGAGTTCAATAGCCACAGCGAAAGTTTGCCGATCGTGGTTGAGTAATAAAGCAACTTGCTACCAGGCTCCCGGCTGGTGACGGGATGTTTGGAGGCTCTCGCCTCCTCAAACGGAGAGGTCGTGCGGATGTTAAGTGCTTGTTTCACAGGTGTTTACGCTTGTCTTACCTCCCCGGCGCAGCCGGGGGAGGCTGTAAGTTGTTTGCAAAGTTGCACTTAAAAGCCGCACGAGCAACGCGAGGTTCGGGGAGGGGCGTCGATGCTGGCTCCAACGCTGCAGCCACGCGGATTCCCCCTCCCCGAAAATCTCGCTAAACGCTCCATTTTCGAACCTCCCTGGCTTCGCCGGGGGGGGGTGACGGATGTAGATACAGCACAACAACTCAAAAACGGCACGAGCTCATTTCCCAGGCGGCAGGCTGGGGGGCGAGCCTGGAAACAAGGCTGGCAACGAGGGTTTTGGTGCAGCATTTGCACTCAGGGTGCGAATTATGGTGGATTGGCGACCCAGCGCGTTCTGGTTCGCTACGATCGGTACGATTCGCTTGGTCGGTTCGCTATGCTAAAGGGCACAGATTACTCAGCCCGAACTGATTTCCCAAACCGAAAGAGAGGTTTCTCTGATACCGAATCGCTAGACGTCGCGTCGTACACGAGTTGCTGAAGAAATCATACGCCAGCGTAGGCTTTCCGCAGCAGCACCCTGGACAAGTGGTAGGTTTCTGTTGTCGGAAGTGATAATGAACACCGCAATTTAACGATTGCAGCCCTTTCACCGGCGACATTTTACACATCATAAAACGATCTAACCTGGAACGATTGCGTTAGCCGATACTTGTTTTCGAAGAAGCGAAGTTGGATGACAACTCGCTTTTGCGGACAAGTGATGCTTAACGGCTGACGCGGTCACTTGCCATTAAGACGTCTGGCACTCACGAAGAGGAACCTTGCGACATGCTCATGAAACAGCCGTGCCCTGAAATGCACTTTACCTACCAAATGCCCTACGGAGCAGCGCTCCAGGACACTGGTACTCAGTTTTCGGTTTTCAGCCGTTCTGCCACCAGTATGCGTTTGCTGCTCTACAACAAGGTTAACGACCTTGAACCCGCCGAAATCATCGAGTTTGATCCTGAAAGAGATCGTCGTGGTGATGTCTGGAGTATGTATGTTCCTGGACTCGAGCATGGACAACTCTATCACTATCAAGCAAGTGGTCCCTGGGATCCCGAGCACGGACATCGCTTCGACGCCGCCGCCCGTTTGATCGACCCCTACGCACAAGCATTGGCGGGCACCTACCAAAAGAGCGATGACGGCGTCGTTCGTCCTCCCAAGTGCGTGGTGATCGACGACACGTTTGATTGGGAAGGCGACACCCACCTGCGGCATGACATCAGCGAGACGATTATCTATGAAATGCACGTTCGCGGATTAACGAAAAGCCGGACGGCAAAAGTTAAAACGTCGGGCAGCTATCTGGGAGTGATTGAAAAGATACCATATCTTCAGTCGCTCGGCATCACCGCCGTAGAACTGATGCCTGTCAATGAGTTTCCGATTCGTAACCCGCTAGGCGAAAAACTCGAAAAGCCCAATTATTGGGGCTATGACCCGATGGCGTTCTTCTCGCCGCACCGCGGTTACGCCCACGGAAAAGCACCGGGATCGCAAGTCACTGAATTCAAACAAATGGTCAAGGCTCTTCACAAGGCCGGAATCGAAGTGATTTTAGATGTTGTCTTCAACCATACCTGCGAAGGCAATGAGCTTGGGCCGACGATTTCGTTCAAGGGCTTGGAAAACCAAATCTACTACATCCTCAGCGAAGGACAGCATTACTGTAACTATTCCGGCTGCGGCAATACGCTTAACGGCAATCATCCCGTCGTCCGTGAAATGATTTTTCATTGTCTGCGGCACTGGGTCTATAACTACCATGTCGACGGATTTCGATTCGATTTGGCCAGTATCCTCAGCCGCGATCGACACGGAAACTTAATTCCCAACCCGCCGATGGTTGAGTTGATCGCAGAAGATCCGTTGTTGGCCAATACAAAAATCATTGCGGAAGCATGGGACGCCGCCGGTGCCTACCAAGTCGGCTCGTTTGGAAACCACCGTTGGGCAGAATGGAATGGCCGCTACCGTGATGACGTGCGAGGTTTTTGGCGAGGCGATGGAGGAACGCTCGGAGCGTTGGCAACTCGGCTCGCCGGTAGCAGCGATTTGTACGAACACGCCGGACGTCCACCTCATTGCAGTATCAACTTCATCACCAGTCACGATGGCTTCACGATGAACGACCTGGTCTCGTACAAGGACAAACATAACTTGGCCAACGGCGAAGACAATCGTGACGGGGACAACCACAATATTAGTGACAACTACGGAGTCGAAGGCCCCACACGTAAGAAAGGCGTTCGCACGATTCGAAGTCGCCAAGTTCGCAACATGATGGCAACGTTGCTGCTAAGCCAAGGCGTTCCGATGGTTGTCTCCGGCGACGAGATTCGAAAGACTCAGCGCGGCAACAACAACGCCTATTGCCAAGACAGTGACATTAGCTGGTTTGATTGGCGGTTGGTGGAAAAGAATGCCGACATGCTGCGGTTCTTCCAGGGACTGACCAAGTTCCGCCGTGAACAACCGTCGGTTCGTCGCCAACATTTTTTGACGGGCAAACCGGTCGACGGACGAAAAATCCCCGATGTGTCCTGGTACTCGCCCGAAGGCCATCCGCTCGATTGGGGGCAACACGACTTAGCGATGGTTGCCTATATCGCAGCGCCGAGCCGAGTGGACGACCCAGAAGGACTCGGACGTGATTTGGTGATGATGTTCAACAGCACCGGTCAAGATCGTAGTTTCAAGCTGCCCGCGATGGGACGGGGTATCAAATGGAACCTGTTCGTCAATACGGCGGGCATTTCACCGGAAGACATCTATCCGGATCTCGACGGGCCAATGCCCCCGAGTAGCCGAGTGGTGGAAGTGCCCTGCCATTCAATGACAATTTACGTGAGTCAACCGGAACCGTTTTAGGACCTAAGCGACCCATCGATGACACAAGCCGCCACGAGGAATTTTCCCCAGGGCGGCTTTTCTTGTGAAGTCCTAATGAAAAAGAAGGCCTGCTGAAGCATTGCCGGACCATCCATGCTGGAAAAACGATCAAGCCTACGCGGTTTGTCCGGCGTGCTTGCCTTCGGTGAATTCTTCGATCGCTTTATCGCAGAAGGCTGGCAAGTCGTCTGGATTCCGGCTCGTCACAAGCCCTTGATCGCAAACGCATTCTTCATCCACCCACTCGGCACCGGCGTTGATCAAATCGGTCTTCAAACTCGGCCATGAAGTGACCCGGCGATCGCGAACGACGTCGGCTTCAATGAGCGTCCAAGGACCGTGACAAATTGCTGCAACCGGCTTATGTTGCTTGAAGAAATCACGCACGAATGATACGCAATCATCACACATTCGTAGTGCGTCCGGATTGGCTACGCCGCCCGGTAAGACTAATCCGTCAAAGCTTTCTGCGGACACCGAATGGACCGATTCATCGACCGTGAATTGGTCTCCTTTCTCGTTGTGATTCATCCCTTGTATCTGGCCCTCGTTCGGGGATACCAAAATGGTTTCCGCACCTGCACCCCGGATTGCTTCCCACGGTTTGGTTAGCTCGACTTGCTCGAACCCGTCGGTGGCGAGAAATGCGATGCGTTTGCCTTGAAGAGGATTGTCACTCATGTTGATGCTCCTTATTCGTAAAGTAGTCTTGCTCGTAAAGTAGTTAAGTTCAATGGCTGGGACGATGTAAAAAGCCTATTTCTTTTCGATCAAGCCGAACGACACTCGGCCTCCCGCATCGCCGGTTGGCTGGGTAAATTCGTCTGCCTTGGCGTGGACCATCAACGATCGACCGAGGATCGAATTTTCGCCACGCAAGCTGATGACATCGTCATCGATGTTAATCGTCGCTTTGCCATTTTCATCCGCGACGATATTCCCCAAGTCGCCGACATGACGCTCTTCGTCGCTTGGGCGACCGTGAGGCTGATCGGTTGGGTCGAAGTGGCCACCTGCTGACTTGCCTTCCTTCTTGTCCGACAAATCACCCTTTTCGTGAACGTGAAAGCCGTGTTTGCCAGGCTCAAGACCAGTGATCTCGCCTCGAACTTCAACTTTGTCCTCACGCTGCGTAAACCGCACCGTTCCCGTCACGCCGCTGTCTCCGATCGCGACCATTTCAGCAACAGCGTTGATCACGTCTTCATTGTTTGTATTTTCGTCATTTGAGCCTGAAATTTCGTCAGCCGGAAGTTCTTCGACGACGTCGCCTTCGTTAGCAACCATTTCGCGGTTGACGGTATTGCTGTTGGCAGAGGTATTGTTGTTGGTGGGATTTTTGTCGTTGGTGGACGTGTCAACGCTAGGTGCGTCTGCGACTTCACCGGCAACGATTACTTCATCGACAGCCACGATTTCACCATCATCGACAGGTGTCGTAGCCAATGGTTCTTCGTTTTGGTCGCAGCCGATCGTGATCAGTAAGCCCAACGCGAGACAGGAAAGGGGGCGGTACATGGTGGCTCCTTCGTTTTCTTTTTTGTTGATAGAAACTGACGCGGTTGTGATTTGGATACGCAACCGTTCGTACAGTTTTCGATGCACTTTGCATACCAAATGCGTCGCTTTGGCTCGATCGCCCATGAAATCGATGGCACGTGAAGTGCAGACGGTAGAGAACTGTTGGCGAACCGCTAACAAACCAACCGATCGCCAACGAAGCACCGTTTTAGAAACATCTCTCAACCCAAGAAGTCTCATTACAAAGCGATGAATACTCCACTGAACAAAGTCGAATGTCCACAATGTGGCCGCCAGGTCGATGATCGCGCTCCTGCTTGCCCAAACTGCGGCGAAAAAATCTACGTGGGTGTTCCAGGCGACATTACGCCCACGAGGCATGAGCAGCTCGATTTCGATCGCGCTGATGGAAAAACGTCCGATGAAGACGAATAGCGATCATGCCCGTCGAACAGAACAAGGTTGATGTCGTCATCATTGGCTCAGGACCTTCAGCGACATCGGTTGCAACCAATGCAGCTGAAATGGGTAAGACGGTTGCCATGGCTGAAGAACGCCAATTTGGCGGTACATGCGCTTTGAGAGGATGTAATCCGAAGAAGGTCTACGTGAACGCTGGATCGCTCGCCGACCAGGTTCGCCACGCGAATGGCAAATTGATTCAATCCGAAAGAGTTAGTATCAATTGGTCTGACCTGCACGCATTCAAACAGCAGTTTACGAAGCCGGTTGCCGAGGGCAAAGAAGAGTCGTTGGCGAAACAAGGGATCCAGCCATACCACGGCACCGCTAGATTCGTCGATGAGCGTTCAATTCAAGTCGGTAGCGACCGGCTAATTGCCGAGCGGATATTTGTCGGCGTTGGTTCTCGTCCGGCTCGGCTCGACATCGAGGGCGAAGAACCCTAATAAATCATCCGACCGCATCCTGGGGGCTCATCTGCTTGGCCCATCAGCCGACGAAACGATCAACCTTTTTGCTTTGGCGATGAAGTTTGGTCTGACGGCAACAAACCTGAAGTCAACGCTCTTCGCGTTTCCCACCTTCGCATCGGATATTCGGCGAATGGTATAGAGGCGACTGTGATTACATAACAAGCGATTGACCGCCATCGATCCAAACAGGTGTGCCCGTGATATGATTAGCCAAATCACTTAGTAGGAACAGAGTGAGTGCCGCCACTTGGTTCGGTTCTCCCATTTCACCTTTATCGAGAAGAGGGATCGACCCTTCGGGAAATTCCACAGGGGTTTCAATTTTTTCCAAGTTTTCGCGATTGGTTTTGTCGTGAATTTCGGAGTAGATTGAACCGGGGCAGATTGTATTGACTCGAATCTTCGACGGAGCCAATTCAAGTGCCAACATTTGGGCTAATGCAAACTGTCCCGCTTTGCTGGCGGCATACGCAGAGGCTCCTTCGTTGCTAAACGTCCTCGTTCCATTGATCGAAGACATGATCACAATGCTGCTTCGGTTGCGTTTGCGTAGGTGGGGAACACAATGATGGATCGCCAGAAAGGTGCCGGTTAAATTGACATCGATTGTGCTTTTCCATTGATCGACCGTGAGTTCATCAATGGGTGCCCACGTTCCGTTGGTCCCAGCGTTAGCGACGAGACCGTCGATGCGCCCGTAGTGATTGGCGACCTTGTCAATCGCGGCGGCCACTTCGTCGGGCTCGGTGACATCGGCCTTGCACCAAATTGCTTGCCCGCCATCGGACTCGATTTGATCGACGACAGATTGCATGTCGGCTTCATCTCGACTCAGTATTGCGATCTTGGCACCGCCACGAGCGGCTTGGCGACAAATCTCAGCCCCGATTCCTTCGCTTCCACCGGTGACCACAATCACTCGGTCTTTCAGTTCAATTCGCATTTTATCGCCTGGTTTATCGCCCGGAAGGAATGTTGACGTACCGATCTTGACCGAGAGGCAAATATTATGCCGATCGCAATAGTCGCTCTAAGAGCGTAGCGACAGGGACGCTGACCTGGTACAGAAATTGCTTGAGGTTTGGGTTCGTGAGACAGCCACCTTCGCTAAATGAAACTCTGGAGAAACACGTGAAACGTTTATGGACAATCGCAACAGTTACGGTATTACTTCCCTTCCTCACTTCGGTAGCCAACGCTGACGATAAGGCAAAAGACACTCTGAGCGAAAAGCTGCAAGGCCGCTGGGAGATCGTCGGTGGTGCAGCGGACGGTCGGAAATTGACCAAGCCCGAACTGGAGGGTACTTATGTCGTCGTCGAAGCGAATAACATCATTACGTATGACGCTGACGATCAAGCGACCTACGAGGCGGTCTATTGGACTGATCCGGCAAAGAAGCCGAAGGAAATAACGATGACCGCGATCATGCGCGAGCAGCCCAACCATGAAGAACGGGCGATCCCGAAAGAACTGCCGAAAGTGGACGCACTGGGCATCCTGAAATTTGACGGAAACGACACATGGTATCTTTGTTACGCATTGCCAGGCAAAGAGCGGCCAAAGGAATTCAAATCTTCTGAAGAAGAAAAGAATATGTTGTTCAAACTGAAACGGGCGAACGATTAACGTTCAATTTCATACTCGGCTAATTTTCGATAGGCTGTCGCACGACTAATCCCAAGCAGTTTCGCTGCTTCAGGAATGCTGCCGCCCGTTCGCTCAATCGCTTTTTGAATGAGCCGTTTTTCCCATTCGTCGATCCGCAATGTATCGAGTCGGCTAAGTCCAGCATCACGAAGCCCCAGATCGGATGCTTCGATTGCAGGGTCGTCCGCCATCACAACCGCACTATCGATCACATTACGAAGCTGACGAACGTTCCCGGGCCAAGCATATTGTAGCAGTCGATGGCGAGCTTCTTCGGTGAGTGCCAACGATGGCCGCCCATGCTGGCGGCGAAAATGATCGAGAAAATGACTTACCAACGAGTCGATGTCGTCGCCACGTTCTCGCAGTGGTGGGACGAACAACTCGAAGACGGTCAGCCGATAAAACAAATCTTCACGGAATCGTTTCTCACGCACGAACTCAGCCAAGTCCCGGTTTGTCGCCGCGATGACTCGCACATCGACCAATACCTCTTCGGTCGCACCGACAGGAAGGAAGGGATGCCCTTCGAGAATCCGCAATAATTTTGCTTGTCCTTCCAAGGTCAATTCGCCGATTTCATCGAGGAACAACGTACCGCTGTGGGCTTGTTGGAACCATCCAATATGGTCTTTGTCGGCCCCGGTGAAAGAGCCTTTGCGGTGTCCGAATAATTGGCTTTCAATCAACTCGTGGGGAATCGCCGCGCAGTTGACGGTCAACATGGGGCGTTTCGCCCGACGACTTGCTCGATGCACCGCCCGGGCGACCAACTCTTTGCCGGAACCGCTTTCGCCACGGATCAAAACGGAACCGCTCGCCGCTGCCACTCGTCCGATTCGTTCTTTCAATTTCACCATGATCGGACTTGAACCAATCATTTCATCGGAGTCCGCATTGCGGTCTGCAATGCGTTTTCGCTCGGCTTTGAGTGAGTCTCTTTCAAAGGCTTGGCTTAGCCCCACAGCTAATAATCGTGCAGCCGCCACGACCAATTCGAATTGAGCCTGAGTAAACTTGGGGGTTCGGCGGTAAAGATGTAAAACGCCTAAGTTGGTGCCGTCACAAAGGAGGGGAGCATAGATAACGTCGGCCCAATGATTGTCGATGCGATCGACTTCGAAATCGATTTCCTTCAAATGATTCTTCTTGGTTTGGCCGCAGGCCCGATCGCCGATCCAAATCGCTTCGCCATCACTGACAATTCGTCGCACCAAAGATTTTTCGATGATAACCGTTCCTTCGTTGCCCGCCGGGACCACGCGCCGGGGCTTGAATTGACCATCACCCGAATCAAACGTCAAACCGACAATATCCGCTTCGGTTCGATCCTGTAATAGTTCAAGCAACGTGTCAATCACTCCATCGGAATCACGGCAACGAAGCAGACTAAGACTTAAGCTATAAAGATCGATCAGGTAGCCGGTCGCCGCAACGGTCGAGATCGGATCTTCGGCTTCGGCCAGCCAGCTCTGTTCGGTCTTGAAGTCTTCAGCGTTGTAGGTTTCGGTCAAATTCGTTTCTACGGACTCACTCCCGATCGAACCGCTCCCATCTTCAACCAATTCAAGTTCGGTCGATCCAATCGTGACCGTATTGGTGTGGATCAGACGAGCGTGGTCCGTCTTTTGACCATTGACCATCGTCCCATTGCGGCTACTGGTATCGCGTAGTTGCCACCCGCTTTCATCGTAATAAATGACGGCATGAAAGCGGCTGCTAATGGGATCGGTCAACATGATTTCGCAACTCTTGCCGCGACCGATGTGCATGGGCCGGTTCTCATCGAGCGAGAATTGACGTCCTTGTTCGGGGCCACTGCAAATTTTCAAGAAAGCTGGCATCGTTAAATTAAACCGGTAAGCAAGATGGAAAAACGCAAGTCTCATAATAAGACATCCCAGCTTCGATGACGAGGATCGAAGAAAAATAATTTTACCAGCTAGCGGTAATCGCCACGATTCTGCACGCTCTCCAAGCGAGTTCCTACACTCATAAAGTGACCTTGTGTGTAACAACAAGTGACGACATTCGGTGTCAAACCTCGACCCTTTTCCAACGAATCATCGCGTTCGTTTTTCATGTCAAAGACGGATCGTTTTGGAACGATTGAGCAAGCGATTTTAGAGCAACGGGCAATGGCGTCGGGTTCGATGCGAATCCTTGCCACCAAACGTCGATCAGATTGCCAAGTCGAGGGTTTTCGGAGATTCGCCAAAGCGAAATCGCGTCGGCAATCGGTAGACGTTCGGCGGCAATTAGTTCCAACTCAGCGGCCGCGTTGAGCGTGATCGCGACGGCTGCATAGTTCCAGGCCTCGAACAACCCGGTTTGGGCAACCGCTTTCTTTTTCAAATGTTGCTCGATGGCAACTCGCGTCATCAGCCAAGCGACCCTCAACACCTCGGGGATGATTGGATTGGCGTTGGTCAGCATCGCTTCGATCCAAATTTTTGAATCGCTCGAATCGAATCCTCCATCGCTACCGCGAATCGGTTGCACCAATAGCGCAGTGAGCCGCGGTGGCCACCATGTTTTTGGAACGGAATCTTGCCAGATCTGTTTCGCAATCTGCTTCAGAAGACCTGGACCCACTGAATCCCAATGGTCCCTCAATGGTCTGGCTCGTAGTTCCAGTTGGTCTTCCAATCGAGGAAACCGCTTGGTCATTAGCAACCGACAATCGTCGATTTTCCGTACGATGGCTCGCCCAGTTTGGTCCGCTTGCAATTCGCTGCATCCCGAATCGGTGAGCACAATCTCGGCAGATTGAACAAGGGAATCATTGGCGAGCGACTCCGATCTCACGATCTCCTGCAACATTCCTTTCCAGAACTGAGGGACGTCAACCGAAGCTGACAAAAGTCGCTCGTTGATAGCCGTGACCGGTGGAATGAGCGACTCTTCGAGGTTGCGGTCGGTAATCGAGAAGCCCATTGCGGCACAACGAGCCGCATGAAGCGTGCTAAGAGCGGAATCAGTTTTCCAACGAATCCGTGCTAACGATGCCATCAAAGATACCTAGGTGGTGTGAGGGTTTTCTTGCAAATGGTCCTGAATCCACTCTTCGAGTTCCGCAAAGTCGACCGGGGGGTACTCAGCCAAATCGGGGCGTAGTCGTTTCGCTTCGTGCAGATAAACGTGCTGAATCTCGGACTGCTTTTTGTCGGTGTTCCAAAGCAGCATGACGCGGATACATTTTTCAAGCGAACCCTCCACGGAAATCTCGTATCCACAGATCATCGGGACTTCGACCCACCCCAATTGTCGGGCGGCCAGCGCAGGGAATTCCGCTCGCAAGTCTTCCGTTACGGTAAATTGGGCATTGGCCAGATCACTCGAATCGATCCCATTTTGACGAATCATCAGAGCAAGTAATTGTCGAGTCGCCCTGAGGATTTCATGGCGGTCATCGTTTTCAACGGTTGTTGCTCCTCGAACTCCACGGCAAACGGTCATTGTCAAAGAACTTTCGAGATAAAGAATTGAAATAAACTGGCCTTGAAATCAACGGCGGTTCGCTAAGATGATGAATTCGAGGCTCTCTTTCCCCACAACATAACGATTTAAGGACTGTAATGGCAGAACACAGCCGGCATCAAGAAAAAATCATCAAAAATTACTATCAAAACCGCGACGTCATTGGGCTGCAAAAAGCTCAAGAGGCGGTGACGGATTTGTATTTGAGCGAAGGAAAGAAACGCACCCAAATCTGGAAGCGTCTGGCTAGCCATCTGGAGAAAATGGGGGTTTCGGAAAAACAAGTTCAACAATTGCAGGAGGAAGATGACCCAGCGAAGGTTGCCAAATTGCTTGAAAAATACGTTTGATTCGAATGTTTCAAAGCTTTCTATGCAGCGGGGCCGCGATTTGATGCTTTGACCGCGCGCCCATCGAGAAGCGAGTTTCCAAGACTCGTCCTGGACTCATCCAAGACTCTGACGCGCGGGGCGATGCCCACGCGGTTTAACCGATTAAGGCATGGAGCCGCGGGTCTAGCAGCGAATCGGCAATCAAGATCGCTCCGCTAAAGTCCTGCGATTTGGTATGTTCGCTCGGCACGGCAACGGTTTGAGCACCCGCCGCGACGGCAGCACGACAACCGTTGCTGCTGTCTTCTAAGACCAGCATCAAGGTGGGGTCGATGCTCATCTTCGCGGCTGCCGATAAATACATCTCGGGATGCGGTTTTCCGTTGACGACATCATCACCGGTTAAAACAAACGATAATAGGTCGCTCCAATCGGACCGAGCTAGAATCACATCAACAAACATCCGACGACTACTGGTGGCTAACCCGAACGGTAAACCCGAACGATGGAGCAGATCAATCCACTCCGCCAAGCCTGGCATCGGTTGGAGATCCTTCACTAGTAGTGCGCCAAATAGTTCTTCCGATTCTAGTAGGAGAACGTCGGGTGAATCATCGAGCTGATGCATGTCGATCATTTGTTGCATCGCTGCGGTGCCGACGCGGCCCATCATTCGCATTTGCAATTCGTCATCAAAGCGATACCCGCGCCGCCGGAGAATCTCGTCACCTACTTGCCAATACAAACGTTCGGTGTCGAACAAGAGTCCATCCATGTCGAGAGCGACGCCTTGAAGAGGGGAAAGAGTGGTGCTGTTTGACATGGTGATGTTTTGGTGGTTCGAGAAAACGGTTTGTAGAAAAAGGAACCTGTCGACTAGGTAACGCCTCGAAGACCTTCTTCGACTTGCGGCAAATCGTCAAGCGACTCGAGTTCGAAGAGAACCAAAAACCGTTCGGTTGTATAGTAATGGGGAATTGCTTTCCCCCCTCCCGATGGTTCTTTGCGATCGATTTTTAGCAGTTGCCGGCGCACCAATTGGTTGAGCAGCGGCCCACAATCACGGCCCCGTTGATCCATAATCTTTTGTGCCGTAATTCCGTTCTGGTAGGCAACCAAGGCTAACACCTCGATCAAGCCTTGCGTCAACTTCGTTTCTCGAACTTTGCCTAAGAACGACCTGCGCACCTTTTCTACTTCGGGAGAGATCGTCATCCGATAACCTTCCTCACTGCGGACGATTCGTAGCGACTGGTCCGCTTCGCGATAAGATTCATTAAGCTGTTCAATCAACTCGATAACCTCTTCCGGAGTGAACTCTCGCATCAGTGACGCCAGCCGCTGTTCGGTGAGCGGTTTGTTCTCGGGATGACCAATGAACAAAGCTCCCTCAATAATCGCTTCGGGCGTTACTAACTCGTCCTGGTCCATCGCTGGATCTGGAAGGTCGCCATGTTCATTTGCCAATTCAGTGTTGGCATCCGACGTTTCGGCTGCTTGATCAACCGATGTGAATGCGTCGGGATCATGTTTCGCGGCTGCACGGGCGTAGGCAGCCCCCAGGTCGTCGAGGGAAAGCTCTTCTTCGCCATCGAGATCCAAATCGATTTCCGCTTCGCTGTCGGATTGATCGCTCACAGGGCGCTACTTTCTCTTTTGGGGCGTCAAAAAATAACTGGCGTCGCAAACCTTTTCGTTCTCGACTTCTAACCAAAGCTGGATTTTGAAGCAAGGTCCTAGTATTCAAACCCTGAGAAATCCCCATTCTTTTGCGAAACTCTCGGCCGTTCGCATGGTTTAGTTACTTATCAACCGGCTGTGGTTGATGGCACTGTTGCCAACTCGTCTCTTCGATACAGGAACCGAATCAATGAAAATTACACACTTCGTAGCAACTCTTTTTGTCGTCGCGGCGATGGCAACAATGATCACCGACGCCGTCGCACAAGGTGGTGGCGGTCGTGGGCGAGGCGGCCCAGGCGGCGGTGGCCCTGGCGGTCGCCCTGGTGCGATGCAGAACGGTGACGCCGCAATGGTCGGCCTGCTGATGGTCGACAAAGTGCGCGAAGAATTGGGGCTCGAAAAAGAACAAGTCGAAGCGCTCGCCAAGATTCGCTCCGACAATCGCGCTGAACGACCCGACTTCGACATGCGCAGTGCAAGTCCCGAAGAACGAACGGCGTTCTTTGAGAAAATGCAAAAGCAACGCACCGAACAGATGGAAAAAATCCGAGAACAACTCGAAGAGGTACTCTTACCCAATCAAATTTCACGACTGGAAGAAATCGCTTTACAAGCACGTGGTGTCTCGGCGCTGTCGGCTCCCGATATCCAAAGCGATTTAGGGATCACCGAAGAGCAGAAAGAAAAGCTCGAGAACGTGAACGGACAAGTTCGCGACAAGATGCGAGAAGCGATGCAAAACGCTGGCGGTGGTGATCGCGATGCAATGCGTGAAACGTTTGCCAAAGTACGCAAAGAGATTGAAAAAGAAGCAATGGATGTTCTGACGACCGAGCAACGCAGCAAGTTTGATAAGATGAAAGGCGAAGCATTCGAGATGCCCGAACAAATGGGCGGTTTTGGACGCGGTGGAATGACAGGCGGCCGCGGTGAACGTGGTGCTGAACGAGGCGCTGAACGAGGCGGTGAACGAGGCGGTGAACGAGGCGGTGAACGAGGCGGTAATCGAGGTGGACGCGGCGAACGTCGTGGCCAAG
>JGI12048J13642_10087761_pt1 | contig 21414 bp, 13 predicted proteins | sample ElkSlonscriptome_16_FD_13642 | JGI IMG/M metagenome (IMG submission 13642)
TTCTCTGTGAGGAATCGTTGGCACTACTATCTCAGGTGCAGGTTGGCGAAGCTAAGGAAAATGATCCATTGTTAGCCGCACTGGTGCAGGCCTTGTTTGTATTGCGGCGTTATGCGGACTACTTCGATAAGCGACGGGAGGATCATCCCGAGCTTTTGTTGGATGCTATTAATCGATTGCGTAGGCTCCGCCAGGCCGATCCCTTACCCGATAGTCATTTCTTTGTCTTCGAATCCAGTGCTCTCAAAATTCAGTCGGTTTCGGAGCCCGCCCCCGATGTGGATGACTTTGATACCCGAAGTCGACGCTTGCGTCACATGTATCAGGTTGGTCTGTTAAATTTATTGAAATCCACCGAGCAAGAAATTGGTTTCCAATTGTTGGCGAGAGCGTCGGCTGGATTGCTGAAGTTGAGTCGCGGATCTTCCTTATCAGTTCTGTGGGAGTTAACCGGTTGGGCCGCCGTGCTGATGCTTAGACAACAAATGTCGGTCACTCCATCCCGTCAACGTTTGTTTATGATGGCGGAAAAATACGCAAAGGACATTGCCAAAGAGGGTCGCCCGGCGACCTCGCAATCGGCTTCGGAAGCGTTGCTGCGTGAACTAATTTATATTATCGCCACTAGTGGAGATCGACATCAGAAAACCCTCGATTTGCTTGCTTGCTTTAAAACTGAGCCATATCCATTTGATGATGCAAAAAAACGGGCTCACCATAGTTTGTTGATGGGGCCTGGCACTGATGTGCTTAGTTCATTGGCCACCGCATTGCGAGAGGAAATCAATCAATTAAAGGATAAGCTGGATATTATCGAACGGGGCATTGACGCAGAAGAAAACAGCCTGGAGCAGATGGGTAGTGGTTTGCAACGGCTGGCAGATACCCTATTGATGCTTGATCTAATAAAGCTCAGCACCACCGCCAGGCAACTGCAAACCAAGTTAGAAGGCTGGTCGCCGGAAAAAAGAAAAACCAAGCCCAGCAATAGTGAATTATTGGCCATTGCGGATTCTCTGTTGAGCATAGAGCAGGCAGTTTGTAAGTTGGAAGAAGAGGGGTTGACGATTGAAACTGACAAGCGGGCAGGGCAAAAAGCGTCGTTGACAGAAAGCCCTTATTTAAACGAAGCCATGGTGGTGGTGCTAGAAGAATCTCAAAGTAGTATTTCTTTGGCCAAGCGCTCCATTACGGCGTACCTCGAATCCCAGGGGGATGGCCTTCACCTGGATAATGTGCTTCCGGGTTTAGAGGCAGTGACTGGAGCTTTGGCGATTATTGGCCAGCAGCGCGCAGCCAAGGCGCTGGGCTCCACCTCTGGATATATTGAAGAGAAGTTGGTCAACGGCATTGATGATCCAGATGAGAGCAGTTTGGATACTTTAGCTGACGCCTTAACGTCTCTGGAGTACTTTACCGATAGCTTGAATCGCTCATCAGGGGGCAATACTGAGTTATTGGCGTTGGCAGAAGAGAGCGTAAAATCCCTTGGGTTTTGATGGCTCAGGTCTTCTTTGAATGTTCTATTCGGCCCTCAGCTTGGGTATTATCGCATCGGCTTCCTTGGTCATTCCCGTATCTTTATGGATTCTTGTTCGTAAGTCCTGGTTGGTCGCCTGGTTGAAAGCCTCGCTAACCTTTATGCTCGTTGCCTTCGCTGGTTTGCTGTTGCTGCTGGGTACTGATTTATACCGTTATCAATCCTATCGCCAACACACCCCGATTGCCCAGCTTTCAGTAAAACAACTGGATCAGCAGGTGTTTGAAACTACCCTGACCATCATTGATGGGGGGAAGCATAAGTTTGTTCTCAAGGGAGATATGTGGCAATTGGACGCCCGCTTAATTACCTGGAGTGGTCCTCTCGTAACCTATGTGGGCGCGACTCCTGGCTACCGTTTGGAGCGAATCAGCGGCCGCTATCATTCATTAGAGCAGGCAAGAAAAGGTGAGAGAACGGTCTTTGGAATTACTGACTCACTATCTCCCTTTGATTTTTTTGCTTGGCTGCAAAAGAATGACGCCCTTCCTTGGGTCGATGCCAAGTATGGTAGCGCTGCCTATTTGCCACTAACCCATGGTGCCGAATATGCCATTGCCGTGGGTACCGATGGACTGGTAGCCAGGCCCATCAACTCACCTGCTATGGATGCGGTAGAAAGTTGGCAATAAAAAACGCCCATAAAAAACACCCGCTCGGGGGTGTTCCCAGGTCATCTTTGAGCGGTTTTGCTCATTTCAACCAGAAAAACAGCGTTTGTCTATTCCAGTAGCTCCGATAGCCAATGCTGCTTTTGGTTTTTTAATTTCGCTTGATCTGATGTGATGGTAACGGTGGCAAGGTGGACCCAGTTTCAAGCGCCAATATTAAACAGTTCGCCTAGTTTCATGGCGAGCATCATATCGCCTTCTGCTCTCAACTGACCCGCCATAAATGCTTGCATACCATCGGTTTCACCACTGGTGATCCCTTTCAATGTTTCCTTATTCATTATTAATGAAACAGAGGGGTCGTCATGATCTCCGGCCACGACATCGCAGCTTCCATCTTTAATGATCATGTGGTGGTTGTCACCATCTTCGATGTCAAATTGGAATATTAAATCCATTCCATCAGCAGCATCTGCATTAAAGTTGTCTTTCATTTCTTGGAGTATTTCGGCTACGGCCATGTCGTGATCCTTTGTTGCTTAATTCAGAATTTGTCTGTGGCTCATTCGGCTAAAGGCAAATGAGTCAGCTTTGTTATTGTATCTCTTTGGTAATCTGGCAAGCAGCTACCTATACCAAATGGTAAGTTGCCAAATGGTATGTACCGAAATGGTAAGTACTGCCCCGACGATAAATACCAAAGGTTATGTTCAGCAAAATCATCGATCTGTTCATTTCCCGGTCAAGATTGCCAACTTTTAAGGTTGAAGTGACCAACTCAACAAACTGCAGATTTCCCAGCCAGGATTCTGAATGTAGGGTCTTTGCTAAGGCCTGTCAATATCAAAGCAAAGACGTTTAGGGGTTTCTAATACGAATGGATGTTTCTCATTCAGTTACCATGGCGGCAGTACAGTCAATTGTCTTTCAACCGGCCAGAACCGGATAATCAGTAAATTCGTAGAACAAGCTATACCTGCTAAAACGCGGTCAAAACCAGCAATGTCAGTGACAATAATGAGAGCAGCAGCAATGAATACAAGCAAAGACTGGGAAGAATGGTTCAAAGCGAAGATTCTGGCATCGGGCCTGCGCTGGCAGGAAGAAAGACAAGATTACACTCAGTTTTCAAACTATGACTTGTTTTGTGAGCAATTGATGCGTGAAGCAGAAACCCGCTGGCGTCTTAACTTTAGGACTCCTCCATCTTATTCTGTGTTGATGCGGTCGATGGCAAATGCTCAGTACTCACTGGACAAAAAGCCATGGGACTCAACCAAAACATGCTGGTCTAAATGCCGTCGTTGGCTGAAAACTAAGACTAAGCCGCTCTTTATCCGGTAGGGCCAGGTTAAGATAAACTCCGGACGTTAATAGGTCTGCTCATCGTGGGTTTTGTAGTTTGCTCAGATACAATTGAGCAGTCCCAGAATTTCTTTTTCAATGGCTGTCTTATCCCTCAAGCCGGCATAAAATTCAGCCACCGTTGTGCCGTTGGCTAAACCGAGTAGGATACCCAGCAGTGCACCACGGTGAACGTTATCGCCCCCCAGATTGGTATTGGCAAGCAAACCCATTTTTGGCTCTGAATGGTATTTGTATGCAAGGTATAGCACACTAGGGAAGGAGCCGCTGATATAGCAAGCCGTACTAAAGCGTGCACCGACCACATCGCTGTCATTCTTCGCCCGACTGATTAGATCGGGAAGATTCAAGCTCAAACTTTGCTTTGCGCACTTGGCTATAATGGCTTGCGGTGAGTGTTCCGGCCCTGCAAATAATAAATCATTCAGCAGCGCGGTATAGTGGTCACAGACTTTAGCGAGGGAGTCATCGGGATGTGTCAGCCACAAATGTTGTCGACAAACGGTCTGCACATCAGCTAGTGGTGTGCCTTGCAGGCGTTCAGCAAACACGATAGGCGCAATGGTCACCAAACCTCCGATGGAAGGAGTGTCATGGGTAACGGCTCCACAGGAATCTTTGGCTTTACCTCGTTGCAAATTCGCAAAAAATCCGCGGTGATAAGATTCCGCGTAGGTGTCCCGGTGCTGAGGAGGATCTGCCGTCATCAATTCAATGTAGGCATCGAGAAAGTCATCTGTATCATAACGGCCTTGGTTGGCAATAAGTGTTCTCATTAGCATTCGGGCACAATGCGCGTTTAAGGTGTTTTCACCGGTATTCATACCCTGATGGTAGTGCTGATTAGCTTTACCCCAGAATAGGCGCTTTCCCTTCAGAATTACATCACCCACAATTTGGCGTTTGTTGCCCGTGCCATGTGGTCCGCGTCCGCCTTGATTGGTTGAGTGCAAAGACATGATCGAAGAAGGATGAAATTCTGGTGCGGCCTCCAGTCGGGTGATTCCACCGGGAAACTGGCGTTCAATATCAGTTGTGCGATAGTACCAATGCACAGGCATGGCTAAGGAGTCAGCGACACACATGTTGCGTAGAGCGGCAGCAGCGCGCTGCTTGGGGGAGAGTTTATCTGTCATAGGTGAGCATAGAATTCTAGTTGTTAACCCCGTAGGCGACTTTTCCACAAAATAATCTCTGACAGATACGAGCGGTCTGATCTGCCAGTTTTCAATTAACAAGAGTTATAGCGATTGTGATTAGTTTTAGCTTGGGTCAACTGGCAGGGGGCGTTCAGTGATAGGCAAAAAAACTGCTTGCTGGCGATGATCTTTTATAATCAAGGGAGCTAAAATTAGTTAAGGGGTCAAGATGCAATATATAGTTAAGGGGTCAAGATGCAATATACGTTAAATCGTCGAATGTTAGACCCCCTTAAAATTGATAGTACATACAAAGGAGTGACAAATTTAGCATAATTTATTATATAGTAACCTGACCCCATTAGCAAAAGCAGCTTAACTGTTACGTTCATTAGTTAGAGTATGTCGCAAGCAGATTTTCCCAAACAGGCCGTTTAGTCAGCAGACTAAACGACGACAGCCCATGGGAAAACCTTCAAACCTCTGTTATTTGTAAGCTCCTACTCCGCAAAAGTAGTCACCATCTACGGCTTCTATGTAGCTGGTTTTCACTTGCACTTCGTCGCTGTCGGGATGTGGCCATTTGTAATTGACCCAGCCACTTCCATCGTTCTTAGCCACTTTAACCATGTCCTGAAATAACAAATCTCCATACTTGTTAAAGTCAATAAGATTTTTACCCACCAGAGCTGGTTTCTTGGCATGAGATAACATGACGCCTTGCATATCCATACAAAACACATACAGATCCTTCATTTGATAGGAGCCTGATGGATCAGCAAAGTCAGCAAATGCCTTATCACGATTTTCCTTAGCGGCTGCTACTGCTTTTTGATTCAGTGCCTTCGCTTCGTCTGGTGTGCCCATATTAGCGGCTTGTACCGGACTGATGCCTAAGATTATCGCGATTGATACCACTGTTATTGTTGTTTTTAACCCTTTGTTCATATTACTCCTCCTAACGGATTGAATTGGAACAATACTACTTTTGATAACGGGTGTGATGAGGTGTTTTGTTCTACTGCGATGGTTTGCTTACTACAATTATCATCATACAAGAAAAGGCGGTGCTCACAAGCTTTATTGTTACAAGCTGGTTAGTCGCCTAATAGTTTCTACAAAACAATTACTTGAACACTAGCAATGTAGTAACTGGCAGGGCCGGGTTGCGAGGGCCGTGGGGGTGAAACGGTATGTTTTCTTAAGATAGAATCAGTTTTCCACAAGACCTCATACTTTGGTATGAATCTACTGCTTGTGTTCAATCAAGCTGGCTTTAAGGTGGTAAATTGATGGATATGGTAGGACCAAGCTGTTGTACCGGAATAAATGAAATCTGTTTTCGAGCATACCAGAGATGATATTTTGGTGATCCCGCAAGCGCTTTTTGCTGTGAAAGATGTCACTGTGCTGAGACATGACGGAGACTCCGGCATATTCCGTAAGTAGCTTGAAAATGACTTATTGATTGTTCAGTTTTTCACTAATAATCCATGCCTGATTTGTGTTGAAGGCATTTGCAGTTGTAAATCAGTTGCCGATCATCCGTCGCGCACCCTCGTCTCCCATTCAATTTGATTGTCAGCCTGTCAATTTAACTGGCTGACAGATGCATGACTTATTGATCATTTATTCTTTTTTCTGTTGCCACAACTTGTTTTTAGTAAACCAACCCTTACCTTTATAAACTTGATTTGGACCGTAAATTGCTCACGGCTATTGGATGAATGGGCCGATGGGCTAATAAGCTAATAGGTTAATGATAGTTAGTCACTCTTTTATCAGGGCTGATTCCATCAACTCTGTGAATGGGAGGATTCTCGTTCCGCTAGTTATCAAAGTTTTATGTAATGCAGACGCAAAAGAGCGCTTAATGTGATTTAAGCCTGCTCAAATCCAGGGTCCGTTTTAACTAATAACCGGGAGTTTGTTTTGGAATTTTTAGCAGAGTTTGGCTTGTTTCTGGCAAAGACAGTGACGTTGGTCGTGGCCATAATGGTCGTGGTGGGTGCAATTCTGAGCCTTAGCCAGAAGACAAAGAAACAGCACTCTGGCGATATTGAGTTAACCAAAATCAATCAGCGTCTGGAAAATATGAAAGACACGATGGAGCATGAGATTTATTCGAAAGAGTGGTTGAAAAACAGACAAAAGGAAGACAAGAAAAAAGCCAAGCAAGAAAAAAAGAACCGTAAAGCGGATGTTGCTGCGGAAGAAACGAAGGCGCGGGTGTATTTATTGAACTTTGAAGGTGATATCAGGGCCTCCGCAGTGACCAGTCTGCGTCAGGAGATTACGGCCGTGCTGGGTATTGCTACAGACAAAGATGAGGTGGTTATTAGTCTCGAAAGTCCCGGCGGGATGGTCCATGGCTATGGCCTGGCGGCGTCCCAATTACAGCGGGTAAAACAGAAAGGCATCCCGCTGACAGTTTGTGTGGATAAGGTCGCCGCCAGCGGTGGCTATATGATGGCCTGTATTGCCGACAAAATATTAGCTGCTCCATTCGCCATCATCGGTTCGATTGGTGTGGTCGCTCAAATACCTAATTTTCACAAAGTTTTAACCAAGCACGATATAGACTACGAAATATTGACAGCAGGTGAATACAAACGAACGTTGACCCTGTTTGGTGAGAATACTGAAAAAGGTCGGCAAAAGTTTATGGAAGACCTGGAAGAAACCCATGTGTTATTTAAAGAATGGGTGGTGGAACACCGCTCACAACTCAATATTGATGATGTTTCTAAGGGTGAGATCTGGTATGGACAGCGTGCCAAAAATAAAGCGCTGATTGATGACATTCAGACCAGCGATGACTACCTGTTGGAGCGTTGTCAGAAAGCTGACGTGTTTGAAGTGAAATATCACGAGAAGAAAGGACTTGCTGAAAAATTGGGCCTTTCGATGGCAACCGTTGTTGATGTGATGGGTCTGAAACTATCTAAGTGGTTGATGGGGCCAAAGCACTAAGCACAGTTTCTGAGGCTGATTGGAACTGTATCACAAGGATATTGCAATAACCTGGTAGACTTGTCCTATGGCTGACAAACATTTTCGTGCGTTACGAGTGATTGAGAGAAGCAAAGGCTTCTTCGTCAACGAGATCCATACGTTGCCACTCAGTATGTTGCCTGACCATGAGGTCCTGGTTCGTGTTTGTTACTCTTCCTTAAACTACAAAGATGCCTTGTCAGCCCATGGTCATAAAGGGGTCACCAAGCACTTTCCTCATACTCCGGGTATTGATGCGGCAGGCGAAGTGGTTGAAAGTCGGTCGGATTTATTCGCACCCGGAGATCAGGTCATCGTAACCGGGCATGATCTGGGTATGAACACACCTGGTGGATTCGGTGAATACGTGCGGGTCCCCGCTGAGTGGTGTGTGCGCAAGCCACCGAATCATGAGCTGCGTTATTTTATGATTCTGGGTACGGCTGGCATGACCGCTGGTCTGTCGGTGGATAAGCTGATCAACCTGGTACAACCCGATGATGGTGATGTTTTGATCACTGGAGCATCCGGTGGTGTTGGTTCCTTAGCTATCGCCTTGTTAGCAAAATTGGGTTACCAGTCCGTTGCTTTGACCAGTAAGGTGGACCATAGCGAGATGTTAGCCAGTATCGGCACCCACCAGGTGATTGATCGCCTGATTTTGGAAGGAGCTTCGGAAAGTCCGTTACTTGATGAGCGCTGGTCTGGTGTTATTGATACGGTGGGTGGGCCTCTGTTTTCTAAGGCCTTAAAAGCGATCAAATACGGAGGCGCTGCGACCACCTGCGGCATGGTGTCTGGCGCCGACTTGAATACCAGTATGTTTCCCTTCATTTTACGCGGTATATCCCTGTTTGGCATTGACTCCGTGGGCATTCCTCAAGCCAGGAAACAAGCCATTTGGGATAAACTGGACGACCAGTGGGCACTACCCAATTTGCAGCAAGTGATGCAAGAAATCTCTCTGGAAGAACTCCCCGCTGCCATTGAAAAAATCTACTGCGGAAAAATGCTGGGTAGAGTGGTGCTTAAGCACCGGCCTTATGCCTGAACTTAATCTTATTTGACTCGCGCTACACCTAACTGATCCGCAACCTTATTTGCTGTAATTTCTTTGAAAGGCCCGATATAAGTGCGATAGATCAGTGCTCCTGGGTGTGGCGGATTATGTTGTTGAAAAGCCATTAGTGGTAATCCTCGTAATTAACAATCCAGGCGCCACTACCTTCAAATTTGAAGACAATTCGCCAATTCCCAGAAACATTGACTGCCCAGAGATCTCCCCTTTCTCCTTTCAATGGGTGTAGTCGATAACCGGGATTGTCCATATCATCGATAGTTTGAGCTGCATTCTTAATCACAGATACCGTGTTACGCAACACGTAATTATTGAGTTTAAAGCAATGCCCTCAATTGCTATCAATGCAGGCGACGTGACCACTATTATTCTGGAAACAGGAGTTGTCCGATCAAACCCCAGCTACCCTTCCAACTTTGACAAAAAAACTGTTTATATATACAGTATTAAAATCAGATTGAGGTGGGTGGAGTGAGTAAAGTGGGTAGGACCAGTAGAGTGAGTAGAGTGGGTAAGGCGAGTAAGGCGAGTAAGGCGGGTAAGCCAATTAAGACAGACAGGATGGCTGAAACGGGTGAGATGGCAAAAGACACACCGAATCATGTCCCTGCAAACAAAGAATTCACTCAACCAGAATGGTTCGATCAATACGCTGTTTGGACTGCGGGTGAGTTGGCCGCCAGCGAAACAGTCAACAACAAGCCAAAAAATAAAGCTACGGGCCTGAACGCTGGATCTGGTGTTGACACCGGACATTCTTATTTTAACCAGCAACTGACTGATGGGGGCTGGCCACGCAAGGGTGTGATTGAAGTGGTTTATGACCGCCCCGGCACTGGCGAATTGAGTCTGTTGCTGTCTTTATTGCGCTATTACAGCCAGGGTGAACGTTGGTTACTTTGGATAGCCCCACCATTTCAGTTACATATACCGGCGTTGCGAGAATCTGGGGTTGATAGCAAGCAGTTGCTGCAGATTGCGCCAACATCGATCAAAGATCGCCTGTGGTGCACTGAAGAAGCGCTGAAGAGTGGCGCTGTCAGTCTGGTATTGAGTTGGCCCGGCCGCCTGAAGCCAGAGCATGTACGCCGTTTGCAGATTATTTCTAATCAGCATCGGGTGCCTTGTGTTTTATTCCGCGAACAGGGTGCGCTCAATACCCCCTGTGCTTTGAGAATACACATTGGCAGCATAGATCAGTCTCATGCCCGAATTCACATTCTCAAGCGCCAACGAGGCTGGTCACCTCCGCCTTTCACCCTACCTTTGCGTCACTGTCCTGTGTTCCGTTATCCGTTACAAGCTTCCAGCCAGCCTTGCAGGTAACCAACAGCGATGCAGTGGTTCTATTTACATTTCCCTCACCTGTATGGCGAAACCTGGTATGACAGTTTTCATTCGTCCCAGGCACTGGCTTTTATCGATGAAAAAGGAAGCGTTCTCAAGGATGTTAACCCTGCCGCAGAACGTGCCGGTGTAAGTCCGGACATGTTGGTGAATACCGCTTTCTGTATGGAGCCAACACTGCAAGTCAACATCATTGATCCCCATCAAGCACAGCAGGCCCTATTAAGAGTGGCTAAGCTGGCTTACCGGTTTTCTGGATGGGTAGGCCTGGAGTCGCCCAACGGTTTGTATCTGGAGGTGGCCACTATGCGACAGTTATTCGGTAGTTTAGCGGCACTCAGAGAGCAAGTGCTCAGTCTGTTTCAGACCTTACAGTACACCTTGCAAGTGGCCGCAGCACCCACACCGAAAGCCGCTCATTTGCTGGCCCGCAGCGGAGCTGCGCTGTGTGTAGATCAGGCTAACCTGATGGCTGCTTTGGCGCGTCTCCACATCAGTTGTCTCGATGTTTCTGCCAATACCTTGGAGAGGTTGCAAAAACTGGGTTTAAAGACGATTAGCGATGTCATCCAGTTGCCGGGTGGAGAGCTATCTTACCGTGTTGACGGAGAGCTTGTGGATTATCTTAATAAGGTGACAGGCCGTCAGCACTGGAAACCTCAGCCATTGAAAATGCCTGAGCATTTTTATCACAAGGTCGAGTTGGAACAAGACGTTGAGAATCTCACCACATTGCTGTTTCCTTTAACCGGCGCTGTGAAACAATACTGCCAGTTTATGCAGCACCGATGTCTGCTTAGTCAGGGCTTGAATATTATGTTGTGCCATCGACAACAACCGCCGACAGGTTTGCCGATTCAACTGGCGAGGGCAGATAATCGTACCGATACCTGGCTGTATATGCTGAATCAATGCATTGAGCGGGTTAAGCTGGCGCAGCCGGTAACGGGTTTTGTGCTTAAAGCCAGCTCCTTTGAACCCATTCCGCCATCTTCTTTAGCGTTATTCAGCAAGCATCCCGGTATGCAGCAAGGAGATGAAACACATGGTGCAGACCACGAACAAGCCAAGGCTTGTTTGCTGAACCGGTTGACCGGTCGCATCGGCGCCAGTCATATCTTTTTTACTGGTGTGAGTGAAGACCCGAGACCTGAATATCAAACGGTGTACAGCAGTCAACCCGTGCTGTCGGACTTGTTTAGCCAGCCGCAGACGGAGATGAATGAACCGCTCTGGTTACTAAGCCAACCCAAGCCGGTGGCAGTACAGCACTATCGGATTTTAACCGGTCCATTACGGCTGGATACCGGCTGGTGGGATAATCAGCCCGCACAGCGTGACTATTATATCGGCTTGGAAAGACGTTCGGATTCACCCGCATTGCACTGGTTATTCCGCACCACTGATAAGCAATGGTTTATCCATGGCCTGTTCGCCTGAGCACCCCGTTGGCGGTGCTAACACGCCAGTGGGATTTGCCGAACTCCATTGTCTGAGTAACTTCAGTTTTTTGCGTGGAGCTTCTCATCCCGAAGAATTGATTCAGCAAGCGATGATCGAAGGGTATGCGGGGCTCGCGGTAACCGATGAATGCTCAGTGGCAGGTGTCGTTAAAGCCTGGGCTGAACTGCGTCAATATCAGTCCACTATTCATACTGGTCAAACTGGTCATGCCGGCCAGTGTGCTGGAAAGACTTTCGCTGATTCTTTCAAGTTTATACCGGGAGCTGAATTTAATTATGAGGGTGAATGCTTTGTGGTATTGGCAGATTCCCGTCAGGCTTATGGACAACTCTGCCGGTTAATCAGTCAATGTCAGCAACGGGCTGAAAAGGGCCGCTATCAATTCAGCCCCATAGATCTACTACAACTCCAACAGGGTTTATTACTTTGGCGTCCCTTATTGTCGTCTGTTGCTGTTTCTGCTTCTGCTGTTATGCCAGTATCGGCTACCGCTGCTGGTGTTGGCTCCTTATCTCCGCCGGGTTGGTTGGACGATATATTGGCGCATTTTCAACAGCGGTTCTGGCTGTTATTAGAATTGGGTCTCAATCATAAGGATCGTTTACATCACCATCATGTATATGAGTTAGCTCAGCAGTATCAGTTGCCGGTGCTTGCCAGTAGCTATGCCCAAATGCATCGCTCTGAGCGCAAGATGCTGCACGATACCTTAACCGCTATACGGCTGAATCGACCCATTACAGAAATCAAAAAACAACTGTTGCCTAATGGTGAAAATCATCTCCGCAGCTTGCCTAAGTTACAGGCTATTTATCCTCCGGCTTGCCTGGCAGAAACACTGAAAGTGATTGAACGCTGCCATTTTTCATTAGATGAAATCCGTTACCAATATCCAGAAGAAAGTGTGCCCAAAGGTTATAGTGCGCCTTCCTATTTGCGCGAACAAACCTATGCTGGGGCCCGCAAACGCTATCCGAGGGGCATACCAGAGAAAGTAGAGGCACTGATAGACAAAGAATTAAGAATCATCGGTGAATTGAACTACGAGTATTATTTTCTGACTATCTTCGACATTGTCAGTTTTGCCAGAGCACAACATATTCTTTGTCAGGGTCGGGGATCAGCCGCTAACTCAGTGGTTTGTTATTGCCTGCACATTACCGAGGTCGACCCCACTCGCACCAGCGTGTTGTTTGAGCGTTTTATTTCTAAACGCCGTAATGAGCCACCAGATATCGATGTGGATTTTGAAAATGCGCGCCGGGAAGAAGTGATTCAATATATCTATCAGCGCTACGGCAGAGATCGTTGTGCAATTGCGGCTACGGTGATCACTTACCGCCCTAAGAGCGCACTGCGAGACTTAGGTAAGGCGCTGGATATTGATTTGTTGCAACTGGAAAACGTGATTGCTAACTATGGTTGGCGGTATCGGGGTAAGGACTGGATAGATGAGGTGATTTCACCCCAGTTGTCCCGCAATAGCCATACCTTAAGTTGCCTGCGTGTGTTGTTGAGCCAGTTGCTTGGTTTTCCCCGCCATCTGTCCCAACATGTGGGCGGCTTTGTTATTTCTCAGGGGCCGTTGCTTGAAATCGTCCCCGTAGAAAATGCCGCCATGGCGGAACGCACGGTGATTCAATGGGACAAAAATGATTTAGAAGCCTTGGGGCTAATGAAAGTGGATATTCTGGCCTTAGGTATGCTAACGGCCATCCGAAAAACCTTAGACTATATTGGTCAATACGAGGATACAACAAGTAAAAACGGAGGTAAAACGGTCAGTCTTGCCGATATTCCTAAAACTGATGACCCAAGGGTGTACGGCATGCTGCAGCAAGCGGACAGCGTGGGGTTGTTTCAGGTGGAATCGCGAGCGCAAATGAATATGCTGCCACGACTAAAACCAGAGAAATACTATGATCTGGTGGTGCAAGTAGCCATTGTCCGGCCTGGCCCGATCCATGGTGATATGGTGCATCCCTACTTAAAAAGAAAAAATGGTGAAGAAGCTCCCGACGTTCCTCTAAAGGAATTAGAACCTATTTTGGCGCGCACCTTTGGTGTGCCCATTTTTCAGGAACAAGTGATTGCCATGGCTATGGTAGGGGCTGGATTTAACGGCGATGAAGCGGAAGAACTCAGGCGCTCCATGGCCAGTTGGAAAAAACAGGGGCATATGGGCTCGTTGCGACATAAAATGTCGCTAAGCTTGTTGGCCAAAGGCATGACCAAGGAATACGTCGAACGTATTTGCCGTCAGATCGAAGGCTTTGGTGAATATGGTTTCCCCGAATCTCATGCGGCCAGCTTTGCCTTGCTGGCCTATATTTCTGCCTGGTTAAAATATTATTACCCCGCTGCCTTTTGTTGTGGCTTGTTAAACAGCCAGCCCATGGGGTTTTATCAGCCCTGGCAACTGATTCAGGATGCCCAGCGCCATGGTGTCATCGTCTTGCCAGTGGATGTTAATAAAAGCGTTTGGGATTACACCCTGGAAACCGGCGCTCATCTGGAAAGCGCCGACAAATCATATCGGCCAGTTAGTGCTCAATCAGAACAAACGGGGAGGATCGACACTAAGTGGTATCTCCGTTGTGGTTTCTGCTCGGTCAAAGGTTTGTCACAGGCCGCTGCGGACGCTCTGGTTAAGCACCGTCCAAACTCTGGTTTTCAATCCATCGCTGAGGTGATGCAGCGATCACATTTGCCCCGTAACGAACTGGAAAGCCTGGCTTCGGCCAACGCCTTTGCCAGTTTGGACAAGCATCGTTACCAACAACGCTGGGAGGTGTCGGCCCATGGTTTTTACCAGGCCTTATTTGAACAGGAAGTGCCTCAAAGCCAAGTCCTGAAGTGTCCCTCCAGGCTGGAAACGATTGTGGACGATCTTAGCAACACAGGAGTGATTTTGAATGATCACCCCGTTGCCTATCTGCGTGATCAGGCTGCACTGGATGATTGTGTGCAGGCCACCTCATTGTCGACTATTCAGCCGGAACAGGAAGTCTTTGTCGCTGGCGTGGTGGTCAACCGCCAACGCCCCGGCACATCTGCTGGAGTTACTTTTGTGACACTGGAGGATGAAACCGGCTCCATCAATGTGGTGATTTGGTTGCAAACCGCCCTAAAACAGATGGAAACGCTGGTGAAAGCCCGTTTGCTAAAAGTGTACGGCAAGGTGGAGAAAGATGCGGGTGGCGCAGTAATCCACCTGATCGCATACAAGCTTTTCGATATCAGCAAAGAGCTTGAACGGCTGGAAGCAAAATCCCGTGACTATCACTAAGGCCGTTGGGTAGTCATAAAACACCGGGCTTTATAAAGTTATTTATCGACAATCGATCGCCTAAGCAATTGATTTTGAGAGCAACGTAAAATCGACATTTTACTTTGCGACTCCGCGAAACGGCATGGAAGCCGTTTCAGGATGAAAACCAGCTAAATTGCAAAACCACCTGCACGGCATCGTTCAGATCTTCTTAATTAAAACTTTCACTATCGAAGTTTCGCACGAACTCAGCAAAATCATCAAAAGGCATAGCTTCACTAAACAGAAAGCCTTGCCCGGAGTGACATTCATTTTCTTTCAAGAAGGCGAGTTGTTCGCGGGTTTCGATACCTTCAGCAATGGTGGTCAGGTCAAAGGCTTTCGCCATTTGCAAAATGGCTAAAATCAGGGCGCTGTCGGCCGGGTCAGTGGCGATATCCCGTATAAAGGATTTGTCGATTTTAACGATATCAACGGGAATCTGTTTGATATAGCTGAGAGATGATTGGCCGGTCCCAAAATCATCCAATGCCAATTGACATCCACTCTCCTTGATGGAAGCCAACATGGATTTGTATTCTGGATTGTCGATTAACTTCAGACTTTCCGTGAGTTCAACAGTGATATTTACCTTGGCAAAATTCAGTTTTTCAATCAGCCATTTCATGTGCGAATAGGACACAAACTGTGCCATCGATAAGTTGATGGCGGTGTGGAAGTCGTTACCAAAAGCTTCCTTAAATAAAGTGGCATGCACGAGTCCCGTGTTAATAACCCATTCGGCCAGACTAGTGATCTTGCCCGCTTTTTCGGCGATTGGAATAAATTGTTCCGGTGGTATGGAGCCTTTCTGTGGATGATCCCACCGCAGCAAGGCTTCAGCAGCCACAATTTTCATGTTCTTGAGATCAACAATGGGCTGGTAGTACAGTCTTAGTTGATCATTTTGCGGGGCGGCAGCCAGTTCAGTCATCACCCATTGCCGTCGGTTGGCTCGATCCTGCATTTTGTGAGTAAAAAAACTATAGGTATTCCGGCCTTTTTGCTTGGACTCGTACATCGCCGTATCGGCATTCTTCATCAGACTGTGCGTGGTGTCTCCGTCCGTGGGGTAGACGGTAATGCCGATACTGACAGCGGTGTGGATAGTGTGGCCAGAGACGTTAATCGGATGGCGGATTTCTGTCAAAATCTTATTGGCGACGCCAATGATGTCGTCAGTATTATTAAAATTGTTGACCAGAATAATAAACTCATCGCCTCCTAGCCGGCCAACGGTGTCTTCTTCCCGCAACAGCGCATTTAAACGTTTGCCAACTTCAACTATTAACTGATCACCAGCGCTGTGCCCCAGCGAATCGTTGATAGATTTAAAATCATCAAGGTCGAGAAACATAACAGCGAAAAAGGTACCGGAGCGACGACTACGCACGAGTTGCTGGTCGATGCGGTCCTGAATCAAGTTGCGGTTGGGTAAACCGGTTAAGCTATCGTAGCTGGCCTGATGCTCAATGACTTTCAACGCTTTCTGAGCTTCTGAGTTGTCGTTGAATACCGCGATATAACGGGTAATCTTGCCTTTGCCATCACGCATGACGTTAATAGACAGGTTTTCAGTATAGATTTCTCCGTTTTTGCGTTTGTTTTGAATTTCACCGCGCCAGCTACCGGTGGTAAGAATTTTCTGCCACATAACCTGGAAAAAATCTTCCGATTGCTTTCCTGAACTTAATATATTCGGCGTTTGGCCCACTACTTCATCTTCTGTATAGCCAGTGATACGAGTGAAGGCCGGATTAACGGCGATAATCGTGTTGCTGGCATCCGTAATCATGGTGGCTTCTACGCTGTGTTCGAAGACCGATGCCGCTAGTCTCAGTTTTTCTTCATTTTCCTTATTTTCAGTATCATCGCTAATGGAAATAACGACGCCAGTAATAGGTGACTTGGCCTCTAACTTATTGATATAGGGAGATAAGCGCATCAGGTAAAAGCGCCGGGTGTGTTTATGTTCGAACTCATATTCCACGTACTTACCAGTTTTCAGTACTTTTTGTACGTGTTTGAGTAGATCCGGCATTTCCACTTTGGTGGGAATGGTGGCCAGATTGCCTGGGAAATCATTGGGAATATCAAAAAAGTCTAACGCCAGCTCATTGTACCGGGTGACGACCAACTTGGTATCGATAACCAGAAGTGCTTTGTACAAAGAGCTCAATACATTACTGATGTCGTTATTCGATTGAGACAACTCAAGTGTGCGGGCACTCAATTCATCGTTAATGGTGGTTAACTCTTCATTAGATGCCTGTAATTCTTCGTTGGCGGTTTCGAGTTCCTCATTGGAGGCTTGTAGTTCTTCGTTACCTGCTTGTGCTTCTTCGTTAAGGGATTGAAGCTCTTCGTTGGCGGTCTCAAGTTCTTCGATAACGGTTTGCAGATTTTCTTTGTTCAGTGAAAGTTCTTGTTCCAGCTCCTGAACCCGCTTAGCCGACAGCATCTCCGCAGTAATGGTCTGGTTCATATCGGGCATCAGTTCTTTGGTTTCGACCACCTTTTCAAAACTAACCAGTAGTAAATCTGATGCGGCTTTATTTTGATCGCTGGCAAAGTGGGTCGCCATACGATAGGTGCTTTCTTCTCCATTGATCGTCAATTTAGCGGGCAGACTGTAGGCTGATTCCTGGTTCTTGATGACCCGATGGACAAAAGCACGTAATTCGGGTCTGAACGCTTGGGCAATCAGCGTGAACAAATTGAAATTAGCTTTTCCTTTGCGGATGGACAGAAAGCCAGTGCAATCGCCAAAAATTTCCAGTATTTCTCCATCTTGAGTAATTAATACACTGGGCGGAGCGTATAAGTTAAATAATTGTTCTATGCCATTAGCATGAGGCGTGCTCTCTAGTGGGGTATCGCTATTAAACCGATTGGCGGCAGTGCTCAATAGTCCACGATTGAGTGAGAAGTTGCCTAGTAGCGGGGACAGTACATCCCGCTTGTGGTAAATGCGGTGTTTGCGATCAGTCTCTGCAAACAAAGAGACACTTTTGCCGATGGTTTCAGAACTACCAAGAAACAGCACGCCTCGTTCCAATAGGGCGTAGTGAAAAACTTTCATGACCTTTTCTTGCAGCTCTGGTTTGAAATAAATCAACAGGTTGCGGCAGCAGATGAGATCCAAACGTACGAAAGGTGGGTCCTGAGTGAGATCCTGTCGGGCAAACAAGACGAAGTCTTTGAGGTTCTTTTCAACAATGTAAGCCCCGTTTTGAACGGTAAAATATTTTTTAATCAACTCATCATTGACGTTAGCCAGTGCAGTTTCAGGATAAACGCCGGAGCGTGCGGTATGGATCGCATCCGTATTCATATCGGTGGCAAAAATTTGGATCCGGTAGTCTGCTAATTTTGCCTGTAAGTCTTCCATCAGATAAATGGCAATGGAATACACTTCCTCACCAGTAGCACAGGCGGGTATCCAAATGCGGATACTGTCTCCCGGTTTTTTTCTGGCGATAATGGCCTGCAGTTCTTTACGGATCGCATTAAACGCTTCTGGATTACGGAAAAACGAGGTCACACATATTAAAAAGTTGTTCGCCAGTTCCTGCAGTTCCTGGCTGTTTTCATTAAGGTAACGGCCATATTCCTCAATATCAGGTAGTTGTTTGGCCATCATCCGGCGCATGATCTGACGGGAAAGAGTTGCCTCTTTGTAGTTGGTGAAGTCCATCCCGGTGTGATTGGTGATCTGGCGGATAATACCCCGCATAGTCGAGGGTGGCAGTTCATCCTGCTCTTTGTTAATCGTGTCGTTGATACGTCGTATCAGCAAATTGAGCTGCAGCGCGACTTCAGCGGAAGGCAATACCAGATCGGCCCCGCCAATGCGCATAGCGGCGTAGGGCATGCTGTCGTATTTAGCCGAAAGAGGGTCTTGCGCTATGGTAATACCGCCGGCGGCTTTGATCGCCTTGATACCATGAGCGCCGTCAGTTCCTGTTCCTGAAAGGATGATACCGATGGCTTTTTCTTCGCAATCATCAGCTAAACTGATAAATAAACGGTTGATCGAGGGCTTTGGTCCAATAGTGTTGGAAGGCTTGCTGATGTGCAATTTGCCTCCGGCCATGGTGACATCAGTATTTGAGGGCACCACGTAAATGGTGTTAGCTTCCGGTTTAAGATTGTTGGTTACCGGATGAACTTTTAACTTAGTCGCCCGGGATAGCAACTCGACCATCATGCTGCGATGATCCGGCGACATGTGCTGTGCAATAATATAGGTCAGGTTGTCAGCTTCGGGTAAATTCGCGACAAATGGCCGCAAAGCTTCTAATCCACCTGCTGAGGCTCCGACACCAACGTAAAACAGGGATTTGTCTGTGGTTGTTGACTCTGAAGTCGTCGAGTCATAAGTCATTGTCTCTGCAGTCGTTGAGTCAGTCGTATTTGATTCAGTCTTAGTTAGCTTTTCTCTTGTTGATTCTTCGTTAGTAGCCAATGAGTCTTTGGAATCAGAATTTGTCATTATTACAACCGTCAGCTAGTGGAATACTCGTTTTAACTCAGATCACTATCCTAGCCACTACTTAGCCACTACTTAGCCACTACTTAGCCACTATAATAACCACCATCTTATTATGTCTGGCTCGTATTTCGCTTCTAGTGCCAAACAGACAGTGTAATTTTGCAGGTTTGTAAGTGATAAATATGCAGTTTGCGGTAGTTCGTGATAGTAATCCAGCCTAGACTAAAGTAGGGAATAATAACAATACTTCTTGAATAAACCAGTAGTTAGCCCGAAATAGTTGTTAATAAGTCTTATACAATGAAGGACAGGCCATTTTTTTATAGTTTATCTGAAATTTAACGGATATTGCTTTGTTCAAAGTGTTTAATTTGTGAGCGATATGAATGCAAACTTTCAGGTTGTGCAGCAAAGTGGATTGATTTTCTATCACTGCCAATCCAGGAGGCGAGGCTCCTGTTGTTGCTTTCAATCGCCGTGAAAACATAATTATACTTTCCATCACCAACATGAATTACAGAAGACTCCGTCCATTGTCTGTTAATAAGGAAGAAATGTGATCGAATCAGAAGCTGATATCAACGAATTAATGCTGGCCAGAAGCTTGCTTGAAAATCCTGGGCTGGCTGCAAAATTTTCCAATTTAGTGGGTTCTCCCATTGAGAAGGGGTTCGAACTACTCCCTGACAACTGGAATAGCAAGATTGGTGAAGTCACCCAGGTCGCATTGAAAAAATCAGTGGATGTGGCGATTTACTCCATGAAAGATATTCCTGGGGAGGATGCTTCCAATATTTGGCATAAGTTTGGGGTCGCACTTAGTGGTGGTGTGGGGGGCTTGTTTGGAATTTCGGCAATGGCCGTTGAGCTGCCCATTTCTACCTCTATTATTTTGCGCTCCATTGCCGATGTGGCCAGAAGCGAGGGTGAATCTATTAACGATATGGAAACCCGGCTAGCGTGTATTGAAGTGTTTGCGTTCGGCGGTAGCAATTCCTCTGATAATGGCACTGAATCCGGTTATTTCGCGGTAAGGACTGCGTTAGCAAAATCGGTTAGTGAAGCGGCAGAGCATTTTGCTAAAAAAAGCCTGGTAGACCAGTCTGCGCCGGCGTTAGTCCGCTTGATTTCCAAAGTGGCCGAGCGCTTTGGAATCCAGGTAACCCAAAAAGCGGCCGCTCAGGCCATCCCGGCTATCGGCGCTGCAGGTGGTGCCATTATTAACACCTTGTTTATTGATCACTTTCAAGATATGGCCCGGGGACATTTTATTATTCGCAAATTGGAAAGGCGCTATGGGGAAAAGGTAGTTAGAGAGCATTATGAAGGACTACCGGTTCATAAAACTAAGCATATCAACCGCCTCGAAATGAAAATAGATATCGAACCAGATTAAACAACACACAATACCGCGCATTACCACTATTAATGCGCTTTGCGCCTGGGGATTGTAAGGCTGACTCTGGCTTAATGATTTTGCTCTGGTCGTTCTCGCCCCTATTTAAAAATGCAATTTCCCTGACTTGCCAATAATGACTTTCATCAATTCGTCATGCTAATTTAGCCAAAACGTCACAATTAAACCAGATGATGAGTACCTCCAGTGAGCAGATCGTTCCATTATTTGATTTTGTGATGAAAGAGGTTGGTTAGGATGAACAGTGTGGTCGAGATTACTGGTTTATATAAATCCTATTCTCCTCTTTCAAAGGCCTTGAAAGGGATTGATCTGTCTATCGGGCAGGGCGATATGGTTGCCTTGATAGGCCCTTCGGGTTCGGGAAAATCTACCTTGCTCAGGCATATCGCCGGGCTGACTCGTGGTGATTGCAAAACCAATAGTGCGATTAATGTGCTGGGTTCAACTATCCAAATGAAGGGTAAGTTGGCCAAAGATATTCGTCGCAGTCGTGTCAACATAGGGTATATATTCCAGCACTTCAATCTCGTGAACCGTATGTCCGTTATGAATAATGTATTGATGGGCTTGTTGGGAAGAATCTCACGCTTCAGGGGCAGTTTGGCTTGGTTTACCCGCAATGAACGGGGGACAGCTATGCACGCGCTGGAT
>JGI12048J13642_10146861_pt1 | contig 21404 bp, 21 predicted proteins | sample ElkSlonscriptome_16_FD_13642 | JGI IMG/M metagenome (IMG submission 13642)
CCAGACCATCGTCGACAAGGGCCACAAGGATCTGCGCCGCGCGCGCGCCTGCGGGCAATCGCTAATCCCGACGACGACTGGATCGGCGCGGGCGATCACGAAGATATTTCCAGCGCTCGAAGGGAAGCTGAACGGCCACGCGGTCCGGGTGCCGCTGCTCAACGCATCGCTGACCGACTTCGTCTTCGAGGCGGCGCGGCCGGTGACCGCAGAGGAGGTCAACGCACTGTTCAAATCCGCCGCCGAGGGCGAGTTGGCGGGCATCCTCGGCGTCGAGGAACGCCCGCTGGTGTCGGTGGACTATCTCAACGATCCGCGCTCATCGATCGTCGATGCCCTGTCCACGATGGTCATCGACGGCACTCAGGTGAAGGTCTACGCCTGGTACGACAACGAATGGGGCTATGTGAACCGGATGATCGACATCGCGCGCCTCGTTGGAGGAAGTTTGAAGGGTGAAGTTTGAAGAGGGTGAAGTTTGAAGGGGGTGCGGTGGTGAAGTCGGATATTCCTGCGCTGCCCGAGGACAGGCTGAGTGACCTGCAGACCGAATGCAATGAGCTGATCGCAGTATTGACGACCATCATCAAGATAATGCGGAGCCGCGCTCGATGAGCATGCCGCCACTTTCAAACTTCAAACTTCGAACTTCACACTTCAACTACCTGACGGTCACCGGCGGCTACTGGGCCTTCACCATCACCGATGGGGCCATCCGCATGCTGGTGGTGCTCTATTTCCACCAGCTCGGCTACTCGCCGTTCGAGGTGGCGATGCTGTTCCTGTTCTACGAGATCTTCGGCATCGTCACCAACCTTGTCGGCGGCTGGCTCGGCGCGCGCATCGGCTTGAACCTGACCATGCATATCGGCATGGCACTACAGGTGGCAGCCCTGCTGATGCTGACGGTTCCCGACCCCTGGCTGTCGGTCGTCTATGTCATGGCCGCGCAGGCGCTGTCGGGCATCGCCAAGGACCTCAACAAGATGTCGGCGAAGGCGACGGTGAAGACGTTGACCGGGCCTGGCCCCGCCGGCGAGTCGAAGCTCTTCCGCTATGTCGCCGCGCTCACCGGCTCAAAGAATGCGCTCAAGGGCGCGGGCTTCTTCGTCGGCGCCGCGCTGCTGCAGTCGATCGGCTTCCGGGGCGCATTGGTCGTGCTCGCCGGCGTGCTGTTCCTGGTGCTGGTGCTGACGGCGCTGCTGCTGCCCGCCGGCGTCGGCAAGCTCAAGGAGAAGGCCAAGTTTACGCAAGTGTTCTCGAACACGCCGGCCATCAACTGGCTGTCGGCGGCCCGCTTCTTTCTGTTCGGCGCGCGCGATGTCTGGTTCGTCGTTGCCCTTCCCGTATTCCTGTACGACGTGCTCGGCTGGTCCTTCAGCGAGGTCGGGGGTTTCTTGGCATTCTGGGTTATCGGCTACGGCTTCGTCCAGGCGGGTGCCCCGGTGCTGCTGCGCCGCCGTGCGGCCGCCGCTACGGGGGCAGCTGGCATGAGCTCGACTGCAGGACCCGGCGGTGGCACGGCACGCGCCTGGGCACTGGTGCTCGCACTGATACCGGCCGGTATCGCCTTGGCCCTGGCTCAGGGGCCGCTGCTGGCGCCAGGGCTGGCGGGCTGGCTGACCGAAGTGACCGGCGCGGCGCCGAGCTGGCTCGTCGACGCCTCAGCGGCGCAGGTGCAGGGCGCTGCGTTGATCCTCGGTCTCGTCCTATTCGGCATCGTCTTCGCGATCAACTCCGCCGTGCATTCCTACCTGATCCTGGCCTACTCCGACTTCGACAAGGTCTCGATGAACGTCGGCTTCTATTACATGGCCAATGCGGGCGGGCGCCTGGCCGGCACAGTGCTGTCGGGGCTGATCTACCAGACCCAGGGCCTCGACGGCTGTCTGTGGTGGTCCAGCGGCTTCGTGCTCGCGGCCTTCGCGCTGTCCTTGCGGCTGCCGGCGGTACGGACCGAGACCGCCCGTAAACTAGCACAATGACTTCGCGTGGCGCGGGAGACCACACTGCCAAAAGGCCCATCGGCTGCCGTCCATTCCATGCCAGCAGCCGGGGCGGCATAGCCTTCCGTCACGCGCGTGTCGCTAGCCTCTTCCAATCGATGACAGAATCAGCCCAAGCGCTGCGATCTGCGTTTCCGAAGCCCTCATTGGGCGCGCCCGCTGGAGGCAGCACTCCGGTCCTGCGCCAACGCGCGATTGGCCCCTCTCCAGGGATATGCCATTCGTTCGCTGCGGTGTTGAAATGCGGCTCCCCCAGAGTGGGCCGACCTTGCCACTCTGCCGGATAGGGCCGCGCCGCATTGGAGTCGTCAACGTCGTAGACCCGTGCCACGCCCTGGCCGCCAATATGCGACGTCGTTTTTCCCGTCATGTCATCAGCGGCCGACTCCGCGGAAGCCCCAACCGAGCCAGCTGACCTCGTAGCAGGCCCAGAGTCCGCCTCGTCAGATTCCGACACGCCAGCCAACACCTGGCGGAAGTCGCTGCTTGCGGCACCGTCCCTACCTTGCTCCGCCAGCCCGGAAAGTTTGAGGGCCTTTTCGTACCTCTCCGCGCCCAACACCCTCTCCAACAGCTGGAGGCCGATTTCGTAACCTTCGCCGAGTGTCAAGGTAATACCCTCCGTTTCCCAGCCTGTGCTCGTTCGGTACGCGGATTATGGCGCAAGGACAATCGACGGAGTGTGACCGGCTTCGCGTTCTGGCAGGCATTCATACCCATCGTCTCGAGAGCATTTGCAGGGTGTCACGCAACCGGCTCGCTGCTACGCCCACGCATGCCGGGACCGGTGTTGCACGGATGATGCTGAAAAATCCAAGACTTCAGGACTTTCACGCGCGCAAAGGATCGTCATCGCCGATCCTTGTGCAGAAAACTCACGAACTTCTTTATGTCGAAATTCCCCCGTGTGCGACCTCCACCTCAAGTTTTCGCGGGAGATGCCGATACCATGTTGGCAAGCGGCTATCCCGGCATCGGGCCGGGCCAATCATCGGCCGATCGTCGTAATTCCTCAGGGGGTAAACACAGCATGGACCTCGCCACATTGCTGGGTTTGATCGGGGCCTTGGCAGCCATCTTGGTGTCTATCCTCATGGGGGGCAGCGCAACCACGTTTGTCAACCTCCCCGGGCTCATCATCGTCTTGGGTGGCACGTTCGCCGTCACGCTGATGAAGTTCCCGTTGGCCCATACCCTCGGGGCGTTCGGCGTTGCAACAAAGGCCTTCGTCCACAAACCCGAGCGAGCCACCGAGCTGATCGAGCAAAGCGTCGAGCTCGCCACCATCGGCCGCAAGGAAGGCCTCCTGGGCTTGGAGCAGGTTGAGGTCAAGAACGCCTTCCTGCGCAAGGGCATACAGTTCGTTGTCGATGGCCATGAGCCCGAGCTCGTCGACCGCATGCTTTCTAAGGACATCGATCTCACGATCGAGCGCAACGAAGAAGGCATTCAGATTTTCAAGGCGATCGGCGACGTCGCGCCGGCCATGGGCATGATCGGAACCTTGATCGGACTCGTCCAAATGATGGCGAACATGGATGATCCGAAAGCCATCGGGCCCGCGATGGCGGTAGCCTTGCTCACGACCCTGTATGGCAGCGTTATCGCCAATGCGATCGCGCTTCCGATCGCCGATAAGCTCAACCATCGCAACAGGGAGGAGAGTACGCGACGCCAGCTCGTCTTGGAGAGCGTCCGCTCGATCCAGGAGGGCATGAACCCAAGGGTGATGGAGGAGCTGTTGAATACCTATCTGCCGAACAAGCAGCGACTCGCCGCCCAAGAGAAGGCCGCCTGATCTGCGTTTGCGGCTGCGCACGATGTCGAGAAAACTCCTCGATACCCAAAGTCCCGGCTGGCTGGCGACATTCGCCGACCTCATGGCGCTGCTGCTGGCCTTTTTCGTGCTTCTTTTTTCCTTCTCTGAGCTCGACAAGGCCAAGTATAAGGAGGTTGCCGGGTCGATGCGCGATGCCTTCGGCGTGCAGCGGGAGATTCGCGTTAGGGAGCCACCCAAGGGACTCAATGTAATTGCCCGGGAGTTCAGCCCAGGCGTCCCGCAGGAAACCGTTCGCAACGAAGTAAGGCAGTTCACGACAAAGGACTCGCTTCCCTACCCCTTGTTGTTCGAGCTGGACAGGCTGCAGACGCTCTCCACGCGAGCCCACCAGATCGAAGATGAACGCATCTTGGCCGACAAAGCCAAATTGGAGCGGGCCTTGAAGGCGGAGATCGATGCCGACTTGATCGAGCTTGAGGTGCAAAAGGACCGCATCGTCGTGCGGCTGAAGGAGAAGGGAGCCTTTCCCTCGGGCAGCGACAAGATGATCGGGTCATTCGAACCTATCGTTCGTCGGCTCGGTGACACATTGGTCGAGACCAGCGGCGAGATCATCGTAGCCGGTCACACCGACGATGTGCCGATCGAGAATGCCCTGTTTGGCTCGAACTGGGAGCTCTCCATGGCTCGTGCATTGACGGTCGCTGAAGCATTCTTCGCCCGCTCGGTTCAGCTCGAGGAAAGGACCCATTTGGAGGCTCACGCTGAGTTTCTGGCCGTGGACACAAACGCGACAGCGGCGGGGCGAGCGCGCAACCGCCGGGTTGAGATCTCTCTCATCTACCGCAGCGATCCACGCGGCGAGACTTCGTCAGCGCATACACGCGAAGTTTCGCAGCAGACTCTTTCCGTCGCCGCCGCGGAGCAGAATGCTCGGTCGCGTCAAGGAGCCCCAACCCAATGAACGAGATTGCCTTCGACGAGGACTCGTCCGGTCGTCGCCGTTTCTGTCGCGTTGAGGACGAAGTCATTCTCCACTTCTGCCAGATTCCCGCTCAGGAGGCAGACAGACTCGACGCGCCGCTAGCCCCGTCCCTACAGCCGTTCGCAACCTTCTTTCATCTCACTGAGCAGCGCGAGCGCATGCGCCGCCAGCTGCAGGGTCTCAGGACCGAGTCACCGAAGATATTTCGTTGCATCAACGCCTTAGAGCAACGCTTCGAGCTCATCGAAGCCGCCTTGCTGACGCACTACCTTGACGGCATCGCTGACATGCGCCGCCCCGTGCAGCTTAGTGCTGGCGGGATCTCGTTCCAGACTTCCGTGTCCTACAAGGCGGGAACAGTCCTGTCCCTGCAGCTGATCTTGGTGCCAGCGCTCACGGGCATCGCCACGCGCGGCCGGGTTCTCCGCAGTCTGAGGAAGTTGACCAAAGACCGAGATCCGCCTTATCTAACCGTCGTCGAATTCGTCGACATCAAGGAGTCGACCCGTGATCTCATCGCGCGACACGTCTTCGCCCGCCAGAGACGCCAGCAGCGGGGCGATCCTAGCTGAAGACAACGCCAGGCCGAAACCTGTCGCCGGGCGTTGCGAAAGTGCTCACACGGCAGCGGCGCGACCGTCGACGTGGGGGCTCTCGTCATCGGGTTTACAGGGATGGGCTCATGGCGTTTGGAACCGACGCCATGGGCATGCTTACGCAAGGATCGACACATCCGCGCGCCCGTATCGGGCCCAGGTACTCGCCCTGACCTTGCTCCTTTGTCTTACCTTGTCGCTCGGCGGACCCACTTGGGGTCAACCGGCCGCCGCCAGTTTCGAGCGGACGATCGCGCTCGATTTGAGTTACCGCCCCGCCGCTGAGCTTCTGCCCGTGCTCACCGCGCACCCTTTGAGTGGTTCCGTAGCGCTTTCTGGTGCCAAGAACCGCATCTGGCTTCACGGCAGAGCCGAGGCTTTGCGCCCGCTCGTCGCACTGGTCTCGGAAATGGATATCCCGTACCGCGAGTTCTGGGTATCGGTGGTCCTCGACCGGTTCGGATGGCCCGATCCCTCCTCGCGCACAAGAGATGCCTCGCCGCCAGAAGCCGGCCTGAACACCGTTCGCCCGCGAGTTCGGCGTTGGCACACGCGGCAGGGGAATCGCTTCGGTATCAAGGTGCGGATCGACCTAACGCAATCGCCTTAGATTCAGGGTCTTGCCTTCGGCAAGCAGCTGGCTCCTCAGAGATGGCATGCAGTTCGCATAATCATCGTCGGCAGGACCTGTCCGTCAAACTTCTGGCGGCTTGGTCATACTCAAACCCAACGAGACCGACTGATGTTGCAGGACACCGACTTCCAGCCTGATGTCCGTATAGACCGCACCCTGAGACCGCGCTGTTGCGCAGTGTTTGCCGCCATTGCGGCTCTGTTGCTCGGCGGAGCAGCACAGGCGGAGCAGATCCAGGACTTAGAGGGTATCCGGATCGCGGTCGAATCCTTCGTCGCAGCGCAGACGCCGAGTGGACGCGGGGAGCGCTCAATCGAGGTCACGCAGCTCGACTCAAGGTTGCGCCTCAGGGCCTGCGAAGAAGGCCTGCAAACCTTCTTCGCCGCAGGCTCCAAGGTCGGCAGCCGACGCACTGTCGGGGTCAGTTGTCCGGCCCCGAAACCGTGGACTATTTACGTCTCCGCCCGAGTGATCTACCGTAGCGAAGTGTTAGTCGCTGCCCGATCATTGCCGAGAAGCGCAGTGCTCAAGCCCCACGACCTCATGTTCGAGGTCCGGGATCTCGAGAAGGGCCCTTCAGGCTACCTGACCGATCCCAATCAGGCCCTCGGGATGCGCCTCAAGCGTCCGTTGCGCCTCGGATCGCCGGTTACCGGCGCGGTCCTGGAAGAGATTCAGGTCATCGAGCGTGGACAGCGGGTCTGGCTGGTTGCCGAATCGAACCGCCTCTCCGTGCGCGTGACAGGGACCGCACTGGAATCTGGAGCCCCAGGGGATTGGATTCGTGTGCAGAACAACGACAGCGAACGAGTGGTTCAGGGTCTCGTGGGCGATGACGGGTTTGTTCGGATCAGGCTGTAGCCTAGACTCGTTTCAGTACAACCCGCGGCCTAGCCAGCACAACAAACGATGTAAACGCGGCTCGGAAAAGTGCTAAAGATTCCTCCGCAGCGGCCGTTAAAGGTAATGAGCCATGAGGAGTTCCGATCATGTCCACTGAAATTGGCCAGCTAAAGGGGGTTCAAGCGCCAGCCGCGCCGGACCGCGAGCGAGTGTCCCGCGGCCCCGAGCAGGCCGGTCCCAACAAGCCCGGTCACGGCGCAGCGCCGGAGTCGGTATCCGACGAGGTCGTGCTCAGTAGCAGTGCGCTCAATCTGCGCAAGACTGAGCAGAACCTTTCCCAAGACTCCGGAATCGACGAAGCGCGTATCGCCTCAATCCGAGATGCGTTGAGCAACGGAACCTACCGGATCGATGCTGCGCGTGTAGCGGACGGCATTTTGGCACAAGAAAGTCTGCTCGGTGGGGGCGGTCCCCAGTGAGTCATAGCGCGCAACCGGGTCTTGCCGAACTGAGCGAGTTGCTCAAACGCAAGACAGAACTCCTCGAACGACTCGAGAAGGTCCTTGATGAAGAGTCGAAGGCGTTGTGCTCAGGGGGCCACGAGGAGGTCCCAAAGCTTGCGGAGCAGAAGCACCGCCTCGCGATGGAGATCGTGGAGATTGGCGAGCTCCTGCACCAACTCGTCGGCGAGTCCGGATATACTCCCGATGCCGACGGACTGGCCGACTGCATCAAGGCGCGCGCCGATGGGGATCTCCTCGCACTCTTCGATGCGGTGCGACGAACAGCGCTAGATTGTCGACGGCGCAATGAGGCGAATGGGAGCCTGGTTGAGCGGCGTCGCGCCGCCGTCGGCCGCGCCCTGCGCGTGCTCTTTGATCGGCCGGAATGCAGAGGAGGCCGGTACCATCGTTCGGGAGCGATGGAAGGCGTTGCCGAACACCGACTCATTGCCGAGGTATAGCACTTGGCGGACCCGCAACAGAAATGAAGTGGGACGGTCCGATAAATGACTGCGCTTGGGGAAACGGCGTCAACCCCTGTCAGTCCTGCCCAATCCAGACCTCCCCGATGCCCAGTCTTTCTTCAATCGCCTCAGCCTGGGCAACAGCGTCGGCCCGCGACGCGAGGCCCGTGACACGCACACCGAACAGGTTGCCACCACCTATGGCGACGACCTTGGTCTTGACGCCTTGGTCGAGATAGCTTTTGCGCAGTTCATTGGCTGCCGGTTCCCCGCGCACCGCGATGATATTCACGAACCAACGCCCGTGTGGGTCTTGCCCCGAAATCGCAGCGCCCGCTTCTCGTCGAGCCCCTGAGCTCGAGGCTTGGGATCCGCCTCTGGAGTGCGAGTCGCTCGATTCTTGCGCGGTCGAACCCTTGAACATAGGAGCTTTTTCCTGCGCGGCACCCGTAGACTGCTGCGGCCCTTCCCCAAGTCGGTCGCGCTGCCGAGCGTTCGACGGCGGCCTCGGGACCAAGGACTCTGAGCGGACATCCGCGACTGATGGTGGTTGAACTGGCACAATACGGCCGGAGACGACACCTGGCACCCGCGAACGCTGAGCAGAGTCAGCCGGCGTAACCCCTCGCATCTCCGCATCCTTGCCCGCGCTGGCCCTTACCTGGGCCCGGCCAGGTTCAGAGCGCGGCCAAGTGGCTTCCGTCTCAACACCGTCTCCACGAACGATGGCCGAGTCGGTATTAGGGCCATCTGGTGCCGACCGGCCGAGCGCGTCGACCAAGCTCCGGGCCGGCGTCGCAATAGGCTCGGGAACGGCGCGGGGAACTGAACCTTCGGACTCCGCGCCCCCGCTGTTGGAATCCGCCGAAGCCGGCTCTTTTGTCGCCACATCAGCCGCATCTGTGCGGGGGGCACCCTCTTGCCCTGGCGCACCGGTGCTCTCCGGCACTTGGGGAGTCGACTCTGGCCCTAGGTCCTCACCCGCTAGCCTGGCGTTCGCAACAAGCTCCTCGAGTTGGGCGGTGAGGACCGCGATCCGCTCGGTCAGCTGCGCTGCGGCTGGATTGTCCAGTTCCGCCGCAACGCGCCCATCGCTCGGCGACTGAGCCCCTTCAGATAAGCTGGATGGGGCGGCGTCAGGCGCAGTCACCCCGGGCTGGCTGAAGGGCTCATCGATCGCTTCAAGCCGCTCCGCGAGCACTGCAATAGACGCCTTGAGGCCTGCGATTTCCTCGTCGAGCGCCCCGTCGGCGACCGGCGCAGGCCGCGGCCACAGGTCCTCCAGTGTTGGTCGATACAGCAGCGAGACGACGCCTAGGCTCATCATGACTGCAGTCAGGAACGCCAACGTGATCCGCAGGCCGCGACCGCGCGTTGGCGGGCTTGCGGTGTGGGACTGCTTCGGGGAGCTCTCCTGGGCGCTCGGCGCGCCGGCATGTCGAGACCGGCCAACACTGGGTACCGCCTCACGCACCAAGAAGGGCCTCCCCCGCTCGACGCGTCCGGCTTCGCGCCCGGCTTCCGTCCTGGGTTCATCCTCGATCGGAGAGACCGCACGAGTCTCTGGGTCGAGAAGATCCACAGGACCGTCATCCCGGATCTGGGAGACGATGCTACTCAGATTCCCGTCCCGGCCGCTCCGGGCATCGTTCCGATTGTGGTTCGTCACGATGTAGGTCCTCCCGTCTCGCGGCGCGTCGATTAACCTGAAGCTCCACCAAGCTTAGGCCATTCTCCGGCAGCCGCTTGGTCTCTCGTTCGATCGCGGGTCGCAGATCTAGCGCCATAACGCCAAGCGAGCGGCCTGAACGACCCGATTCCTCATCGGGAGGCCGCTGCCTGTCGCCGGCGCGGACGCGACTTGCGCTGCTCATGCCGATCGAGCCAATCGCCCAAACGGGCACGCAGCCTCAACATCGCCTGCCCCTGGATCTGGGAGACGCGGGACTCGCTAACGCCCAAGATGGCGCCGATCTCACGAAGATTGAGCTCCTCCTCGTAGTACAGCGACAGCACTAGCTTTTCGCGATCCGGCAGATCTTCGATCGCGGCCACCAACCCTTCCCGGAATCCTGCGGCCTCAAGGGCCGAAAGCGGATCCGACTCGTCGACGCCGAGTTCAGGCCGACCCTCGGCCACCACATCCTCTGCCTCCGTGACAAGCTCTTCAGTGCTGATCAAACGGCATGCGGCCGCATCCGCTTGGATCCGGGCGTATTCATCGAGGCCCACGCCGAGCATCTGGGCAACCTCGGCGTCACGCGCCTCGCGGCCCTCGCGACTCTCGATCACCCGAATCGCCTGCGCGGCCTCCCGTGACCTGCGGTGAACGGAACGCGGCGCCCAGTCGTAGCGCCTGACCTCATCCAGCATGGCGCCGCGGATTCTCGTCCCAGCGTAGGTCTCAAAGGTCGCCCCAAGCGAGGCATCAAAGCTCCGTGCCGCGTCGAGCAGCCCGATCATCCCCGCCTGGATCAGATCATCCGTTTGCACTGTCTGCGGCAGCCGCGCCTTGAGATGGTGAGCGATCCGCTTCACAAGTGCGGCGTGGCGCTCGACCAACGCATCCGGCTTCAGGTTGCTCTGGCTAGCATAGGCGGCACGAGGATTCATCGCATTCACCTTAGAGGCCTCCGCGGCGCCAGCGACATGCTGGACTCCCAGCGCCGCGCTTCGCCAGTTGGGCCCAGCCTGGGCGGACAGTGGCATGCGGCGTCTGTCCCGCCCCGAGCCGGACTGGCCAACCCAGGGCAGCGCTTCTCGTCATTGGGTTCGATCCCCGCCCTCGGCCGTGGCTGCATCGAGCATCCGCTCCAGAAAAAACTCGAGGTGCCCGCTCGGCCCAGAGTTAGACGGCCATCCCTCCAAGGCCGCCGCAATCCCATCGAATGCAACCGCCGAACTGGAGCGAGGGAAGAGATCAACGACGGCGCGTTGACGCTGCACGGCCTTACGCAACTGGGGGTCGAGTGGGATAGCCCCAAGGTACGAGAGAACCACATCAAGAAACCGATCTGTCACGGTCAGCAGCTTCTCATAGACTCGGCGCCCCTCGTTCGAGGCGCTGACCATATTGGCCAACAAGTGGAAACGAGATATCTGATGTTCCCGATTCAGTACCTTGATCAAGGCGTAGGCATCGGTCATCGAGGCGGGCTCATCGCAAGCGACGACAACCACTTCCTGCGCAGCACGCGCGAAACCCACGACTTCTGGCGTGATCCCGGCTGCCGTATCCACGAGCAGGTAATCAACTGGCATCGTTAGCGCGCTGAAGGCCTGTACCAGCCCGGCCTGTTCTGCGCGACTCAGCGAGGCCATACGCGAGACACCCGACGCACCGGGTATAACCTTTACCCCAGCCGGACCAGAGAGGATGATCTCTTCCAGCGCAAGCGAGCCGTCGACCACATCCGACAAGTTGTGCCGGGGCTTAAGCCCAAGAAGGACCTGCAGGTTTGCAAGGCCGAGGTCGGCATCAAAGACCATCGTCTCGTGGCCGCGGCGCGCGAGCGAAACACCCAGATTGGCGCAGACGCTCGTCTTTCCGACACCCCCTTTCCCCCCGGTTACCGCGATGACCTGCACGGGCCGGGGGTTGGCCATTTGTTCCATTGGCAGACGCCCTTGTTCTTGCGTTAGCTCAGTGTAAGCCATTGGCTGTCCTGTATTGCGGAATGTCTTCTGTTGTTGTGACTGGCGCGCTCATCGTATCGGCCAGCGTCTCGGCTCGCTCCAGCAGATCCATCGCCAACGCGGGATGAATGTCCTCCGGAACCCGCTGTCCATCACAAGCGTACGCGAGCGGTATCTGGTTGTGCGCGAGGGCATCGAGCATTGGCCCAAGGGTAGCCGCCTCGTCGAGTTTCGTAACGATGCAGCCCTGCAAACGTGCGCGTCCGAACGCGCGAAACACTTCATCCAGTCCAGCTTTGTGCGTCACGCTGGACACCACCAAGTAGGTCTTGATGAAGGGGATACAGTCGAGTGAGCTCAGCTGGGCAGCCAGGCGGAGGTCGCGCTGACTGAGCCCAGCGTTATCTATTAGAATCAGTCTCTTGCGCGCATGCTGTTGCAGCAACTGCGCTAGCTCGTCGCGATTCGCGGCAGAGTCGACCGGGATCCCGAGGACTTCGCCGAAGGTCAACAGCTGCTCGCGTGCGCCGATTCGAAAGGTGTCGGTAGTGATGAGGGCGACGTGCCGACGACCGAATTTCAGGGCAAAGCGCGCCGCGAGCTTGGCCACCGTCGTGGTCTTGCCGACGCCGGTGGGCCCGATCAAGGACAAGACGCCGCCTTGATCGACGATATCGCCTTCCAGCGACTTGACCCGTTCCCTCAGCAAGGTCCGCACACCCTGCAGAAGCCGCTCCTGCGAGTAACCCTTGTTGCGCGCCTCCGCGGCCAGCTCCCGCAACGTCGATCGCTCGAGACCGAGCCGTTCAGCGTAGGCCATCAGCTCGCCCGTGTCCTGCCCCCCTTCCCTTGCTCCGAGCAAGCACAGCTGTTGCTCGAGGGCCGCTCGCAGCCGCCGCAGCTCGTTGCCCATCGAGCCCAACGGATCTGCGCCGGAGCCCTGGATGATCGGTCCATTCTCGGGCAGCGCGCCGGTTCCAACCGAGTCGGACCGAGACTCAACGCCCCCGTCCGCCCCGCTACCGGCTCCGGCCTCCGCAACGCTCGCAACCGGAGCCGACGCGCTCATCGCGGAAACCAACTGCTCGTCGTACTCCAATGCCACGAGAAGCTCGATGCCCGTTTCGGTCCGGCGGCTGGAGACCACCACCGCATCGGGCCCCTGATCTTCGCGCACCAAGCGCAGGGCTTGCCTCATGTCCGGCGCCAGAAAACGCTTGATCCTCATTTCAATCAGACCTCTTTCAACCTTGAACCCAGGCTGCCGAAGGGGCGCCGCCTGAGCGGGGAATGCAGCAGGCAACGCCACCGGTCGTCGAGCACTTGTATGGTTAGCGGTGTAGCCGTCGCCGGGCGAGAGGTTCAACAGCCGTCGCGTTAACCGACAGAGGCTACGATGCGCACCCTCTTGCTGTCCGGAATCTCATTGACGCCAAGCACATGGAGCGAGCGAATGCTAGGACGCAGCCATCTAGCCAACCAAGCCCGAAGCTGCGGCGCCACCACTAAGATGCTCGGCTGTCCCGCCACCTCTCGCTTCTCCGCCACGTCTCTGAGGCTGGTGAGAAGCCGCTGGGCCAGCCCGGGCTCCATGCCAACACCATCATCACTGCCCTTCTGCGCCGATTGAAGCAATACCTGTTCCAACTCTGGGTTGAGCGTAATAATGTCGAGCTCTGAGTCTAAGCCATTGATATTCTGAACGATAGAACGCCCCAATGCAGCACGCACGGCGGCGGTCAGGGCGACCGGATCTTGACCCTTGGCACCGTGCTCCGCCAAGGATTCGGCGATGGTGCGCATGTCGCGGATCGGCACACGCTCAGCGAGAAGTGTCTGCAATACCTTGACGATCACCGCCAGCGAGACCGTCTTCGGCACCAGGTCCTCGACCAGTTTAGGCGCTTGACGCGCAAGGACATTGAGTAGCTGCTGCGCCTCGTCGTGTCCGAGAAGCTCGCTCGCGTGATCCTGAATGACCGTGCTGAGATGGGTCGCGATGACCGTGCTCACGTCGACCACCGTATAGCCGAGCGTTTGAGCCTGCTCGCGCTCCTGCGGCTTGATCCAGACGGCTTCTAGGCCGAAGGCCGGGTCCTTACCGGGGATGCCAGGCAAGGCGCCAAAGACTTGCCCGGGGTTGATCGCCATCTCAAGATCCGGGTGCACTTCGGATTCCCCGACCGGCACGCCAAGGACCGAGATGCGATAGGCATTCGGGGTCAGCTCCAAGTTGTCGCGAATGTGCACGGGATGCACCAGGAAACCGAGTTCTTGAGAAAGCTTCTTGCGCACGCCTTTGATGCGCGCCATAAGCTCCCCGCCCTGTGATTGATCCACGAGCGGGATCAAGCGATAACCGAGCTCCAGGCCGATCAGGTCGACCGGATGCACGTCGTCCCAGGACAGGTCCGCCGGCGTCATAGGCTCGCTCGGCGCCGCTTGAGCGGATTCGGCCGCCTCGTCTGATCCAGCTTCCTGGCTGCGTCTGTGGACCATCCAAGCGGCGCCGCCTGTAGCGCCGGCGAGGATCAAGAACGCAAGATTGGGCATGCCCGGTACGATCCCGAGCAGGCCGATCACGGCCGCGGTCACGCCCAGCGCACGTGCGGACCCGAACAACTGAGTGACAATTTGCCGACCCATTTCCTGCGTGCTCGAGACCCGCGTCACCAGAATCGCCGCCGCTGTCGAGAGGAGCAGCGACGGAATCTGTGCCACCAAGCCGTCACCGATCGTCAGCAGCGTATAGATCCTAAGCGCCTCACCGACGGACAATCCCTGCTGCAAAGTCCCAACAGCGAGGCCGCCGACGATGTTGATGAGTAGGATCAGAATACCGGCGACTGCGTCGCCGCGGACGAACTTGCTCGCGCCGTCCATAGCGCCGTAGAACTCCGACTCTTGCTGGACCTGCTCACGACGGGAGCGGGCCTGTTCCTGATCGATCATCCCGGCGTTCAGGTCGGCATCGATTGCCATCTGCTTGCCTGGCATTGCATCGAGCGTGAACCGGGCGTTGACTTCGGACACGCGTCCGGCGCCCTTGGTCACGACGACGAAGTTGATGATGACGAAGATGACGAAGACCACGAGTCCGATTGCGTAGCTGCCGCCGACGACGAAGTCACCGAATGCCTGGATGACCTTACCAGCGGCCCCGGTACCCTCCTGCCCGTTCATCAGGACGACCCGCGTCGATGCGACATTGAGCGCCAATCGCAACAGCGTCGCCAGCAGGAGCACGTTCGGGAAGACCGCCACGTCTAACGGTCTTACCGCATAGACCGTCACCATCAGAATGATCAGCGACAGGGAGATGTTGAAGGTGAACAGCATGTCGAGTGCCACGGGCGGGAGTGGCACCACCATCATCCCGAGCAACATGACCACGACCACGGGTGCGCCGAGGCCCGATCTCAGGGCAGCCGGGATTCGCGCCGAGACGCCACCAGCACTCATGCTCAGTTCCCCTGTTTCATGTAGAGTCGGCCTTGAAGCGGCACCGACAGCAACTGCGTAGGAGTCGAACCCGGCAAATCACAGCTTGCCTCGCGTCAGCTCGTCCGGCACCGGTAGGTCCTGTGGCGCGGCCGGTTCGCGATCGCCCGTCTCGCGGGCGGTGCGCAGCTGATGGACGTAGGCGAGCAGTTGCGCCACGGCCAGGTACAGGGCGGCCGGGATCTCCTGATCGAGCTCGACATTGTGATAAAGGGCGCGCGCCAACGGCGGCGCCTCGACGACCGGTACGCTGTGGTCCCGTGCAATCGTGCGGATCTGCATCGCCAGCAAATCGGCGCCTTTGGCCACGACCCGCGGCGCCCCTGCCTTCAACGGCTCGTAACGCAAGGCGACGGAGACGTGCGTCGGGTTTGCGACGACGAGATCCGCCCGCGGGACTTCCTCCATCATTCGGCGCTTGGAGAGCTCGCGCTGTAGCTGGCGAATGCGTCCCTTGACTTCGGGGCGGCCTTCCGTCTCCTTGCCCTCATCGCGAACCTCCTGGCGCGTCATACGCAGCTTCTTTTGGTGGTCCCAAACCTGATAGGGCACATCGATGATCGCGATCAGAAAGGTCGACGCAGCCAGTACGATCAGCGAAGCACCGAAGAGATGGAAGGCATGCACCAGGTCTTGATCGATCGAGGCCACAGGCAGTGCCAAGATTTCGGCGCGTAGCGACCATAGGAAAGCCCCGCTCACCCCGCCAACCAGGACAAGCTTTGCGATCCCCTTGAGAAGCTCAACCAGGCCGCGGACGGAAAAGATCCGGCCGATCCCTTTGATCGGATCCAGTCGTTCCAGCTTCGGCTTCAAGGCCTCTGCGCTCATTGCCCACCCCCCGAGCAATGCCGGAGCGCCCAACGCGATCGCCGTTGTCCCAATCAGAAACGGCGCGAACAGCTGGAGCATGTCCTGCGTAGCCAGCTGCAACCGGCGCAGCATCGCCGCGGGGTCGGTCATGTCGACCGGGCCCAAGTCGAATGCGTACTCCATGAAACCGATCAGACCCCGCCCGAGGCTTGGCCCAAACCCGTATAGCATCAGCGCTCCGCCAAGCAGCATCAGCGCCGTATTGAGCTCCCGCGAACGCGCGACCTGCCCCTTGCGCTTGGCATCCTGCAGCCGCTTGGGCGTCGCCTTCTCGGTGCGTTCCTGTGCTTGATCCTGCGACATGGCAACGCCTAGGCAGCAGCCAGCAATCCGGCCGTCTCCATCGCGCGACCGAGAATGCCTCGAAACAAGGGTCCCAGATTCGGCACGGAGTACAGCATCGTCACCAGACCGAGCAACAAAGTAATGGAAAAGCCCAAGGCAAACACATTCAGCTGCGGGGCGGCACGCGTGGCCACCCCCAAGGCGAGATTGGTCAGCAGGATCACCGATACCACCGGCAAGGCTAGCCGCGTACCCTCACTGAACATCAGCCCGCTCCAGACCGCCAGATCCCGCAGCAGTCCCGGCGCCGGTCCCTGCGCGCTCAGGGGCAAGGTCGCAAAGCTTTGGGCCAGAACCTCGATCAATGCAAGATGGCCGTCGACAGCGAGAAACACCAGTGCACCGAGGAGAAAGTAAAATTGGCCGATGACGGGCGCCTGAATACCGTTCTGGGGGTCGACAACAGAAGCAAATCCGAGGCCCATGCTCGCGCCGATGACCTGCCCGGCAACGAGCAACACCGCAAAAGCGACTTGCAGCGTCAAGCCGATCGCGGCGCCGATCAACACCTGGTTTGCCACAATCAGAACGCCGGCCGGGCTCAGCGGATCGACGCTCGGAACCTCGCCCACGAGCGGCAGCACCGACCAGGTCAGGGCAAGGGCAAGCATCAAACGCACCCGCACGGGCAAAGTCCGAGCACCGAACAGCGGGGCAATTGACAGCATCGCGCCGATTCGCGTGAACGGCCAGAAGAAGCCCAAGACCCAGGTGGAGAGCTGGTCGAGATCGAAGGTCATGGCTGGGTCCGCTGCTTAGCCGATCAGACCTGGGATCGACTCAAACAAGCGCCTCGCAAAGCCCGTCGCGAGGGACAGCATCCAGGGACCAGCGATATAGATCGTCACCACCAGCCCAAGCAGCTTGGGAATAAATGTCAGCGTCATTTCATTGATCTGTGATGCCGCCTGAAACAGGCTCACGAGCAGACCGACGGCAAGCGCCGAGAGTAGCAACGGAGCGCTCAGCAGCACGATCACATTGAGCGTCTGTTTGCCGATGGTTAGGACGACCTCTGGGGACATGTGCGTTTCTCGCTTCTTCGGTTGCGGCCGCGGATACTCGAACCAGTCAACGCTCAGGCGAAGCTGGTGGCGAGGGTGCCGATAATCAGTGCCCAGCCGTCGATGAGCACGAATAGCATCAGCTTGAAAGGCAATGAGATAATCATGGGTGACAGCATCATCATTCCCATCGACATGAGCACCGCCGCGACGACGATATCGATCACCAGGAAGGGTAGAAAGACCAAGAAGCCAATTTGGAACGCGGTCTTTAGTTCACTTGTGAGAAAGGCCGGCACCAAGAGCGAGAACGGCACCTCATCGGGAGACTGGAGATCGCCGACGTCCGCCAGGCCAGCAAACAGGGCCAGATCCGGTTCGCGAACCTGGGGTAGCATGAACTCCCGCAATGAAACCGAGGCTTGCTCGAGCGCCTGTTCTGCAGGCAACTCTTCGCTTAGGTACGGCTGAATTGCTTCCTCGTTGATCCCTTGCAGGACTGGCGACATGACGAACAGCGTGAGGAACAATGCCAACCCGATCAGCACCTGATTCGGCGGCGTCTGCATTGTGCCCAGAGCCTGCCGAAGAATAGCAAGCACAATAATGATGCGGGTAAACGAGGTCATGGTTAGCACCAGTGCCGGAAGCACCGTGAGCATCGTCATGAGAAGCAGGACCTGCAGGCTCACGCTATAGGTCGTGCCGCCATCGGCATTGGCCGTCATCTTGATCGCCGTCAGACCCGGCTCCGCGGCAACAGGGGCCGCCCCGAACAGGATCGCTAAGAATAAAAGGATCGCTCTGGATTTGATATTCATTGTTTCTCTCCGAGTCGCGCCACAGCGGCTCGCCCAACCGCGAGCGCGTCCTCGAATTCCGTAGCTCGGCCCCTTGTGGTGTCCTCGTCCAGTACAAGCAGGGTTCTGATGCCGGCAGGCGAGACGCCGACCAGCAAACGCCGATCCGCAACCTCGAGCAGCAACAGGCGTTCACGCCCACCGACCCGGAGCCCGCCAAGCACCCGCAAACTCGCGCCGCCCGGTGCCTGTAGCAAATTGAACCGACGGACAACCCAAGCCAGAATGAGCAGCAAGGCGACAACCCCGATCAGCGGTAAGGTCATCTGCCCGATCGCTTCGACACCATGTATTGTCGCTCCACCCTCAAGGACGTCAGCGCTGGTCGTCGTTGTGATCCAGAAGGCGATCAGGCTCAGCCGCGCAATGAAGCGGGGACGCGGACCGCGATTGGCGCTACCGGACCAGGTCATAATCTTTCCTCCAGGTTGCGACTCAAAATAGAAGGATTCGCAAGCCGTTGTGCGTCTAACCAAGTACGATCGGGCGCTGATTCTGCCAATGGATAACCAATAGCCAGCATTTCGCTCGCGCCCATCGGCGCCGTCGGACACGTCTTCCGGAGTCATTCCTTATTGAGCCGCTTGATGCGCTCACGCATGCTCACGACATCCGTGAGACGCAGACCAAAGCGCTCATTGACTACAACCACCTCGCCTTGTGCGATGAGCGTACCGTTGACGAGGACGTCCATAGGCGCGCCTGCGTCGCGGTCGAGCTCAAGCACTGATCCCTGTCCGATCTTGAGGAGGTCGCGTATCGTCATGCGGCGACGACCGACCTCCATGGAAAGCGTCACCGGAATATCGAGGACGACGTCCAGGTTCGCGTTTGCGTTCGAGGATTCGGTCTCGGGCACGGCGGACTGGAAGTTTGCCGCCCGGTAGCCGCTGCCCGAGTGTTCTTCGCCATCGTTGGAGCCATTGGTTCCCATCACGCACCTCGGATAAGTGAAGTTGTGTATTAGGCGCAGGCAGCAAGGCCGCGCGCTTGCATTGAGCCGTCGTCACCCCCGCCGGAAGCCTGCACCGCGTCAGCCATCCCGCGCGAAGCAGCATTACTTGCGTCGATGCCATCGGTACGGTCGCATAGCACCTCGGTGACCTGTACCGCCTTCTTGCCTTTCGCGAATCCCAGGGCGCCGCGAAACACCGGCGTCCCTTCCAGGTCGACGGGAAGCTGTTTTGGTATGTCGATTGGCAGCACATCGCCGGGTTTCATCGTCAGAATCCGGCGTACCGGCACGACCGCCTCGACCAGGGTTCCCCGCAACTCAAGCGCGACATCCTGCAAGCCTTCTATCAAGCCCTCCCGCCAGCGGCGGTCAATGTCCGAGTGCTCACTGATACGGCCGTTGTCGAGCAGCGCCTTGACCGGTTCGACCATCGAATATGGAATCACAAAGGCTAGTTCCTCCCGCAAAGTCCCAATCTGGATGCCAAAGCGCGCCTCGATGACACGCTCAGGCGGATTGGCGATGCTGGCGAAAAGCGGGTTGGTCTCCACCCCTGCATGCTCCATGGTGATCTTGTAGACCGGCGCCCAAGCCGCCTCGAGATCGCGGAGTGCCTGCTCCACGAGGATCCGCGTGACGCGAAGCTCGGCGTCGGTGATCTCCTTGCGGGCCTGCATCCGCTCATCCATGCCCTCCTCGTCGGTGCGACCGCCAAAGTAGGCATCGACGAGGAGGTGCACCAAAGGGGCGTTCAACAGGAACAGGGCAGACCCGCGGAGCGGACGGACCTTGGCCAAATGAATTCCACAATGTGGCGCCAGCTTCGCAAGCCAGTCCGCGTAACGCATGCTTTCGATGCCAATCAACTCCACCACCACGCCCCGTCGCAAGATCCCCGACAGCGTCGTGAGAACTTTCCGGGAGAACTTTTCGTAGATCATTTCCAAGGTCGGCATGGAGCTGCGTACGATGTGCTCTTGTGCCGAGAAGTCGTAGCGCACCACATCGCCCTGAGGCTCGGCGTCGAAAGCCTCGCCCGCCAGACGCCCCTCCTCGACCTCCTCAAGCAGGGCGTCGAGTTCTTCCGGAGTCAAGAGATCGTTGATTGACATGTCACTGCATCAAGAAGCTTGTGAAGTAGGCGTCGATCACGCCAGGTTCCGCAATCAACTCCTCGAGCATCGCGCGGATCTCATCACGGATGCGCACGCGCAAGTGCTCTTTACCTTCTTGCGTGAGAAGCGCATCCGGGTCCTGGCTGCTCAAAAGCATCACTAGGCCGTTACGAATGGCCGCAGCGTGGGTCTTGAGGGCCTCCTCGACGTGTTTTCCGGTCACCGCCACCTCGAGATCGAACTGCACGAACTGAGCTGTCGGGGAGCCATGAAAGGTTGCGACGAAGGCCGGATCCAGCGATACGTAGATCCGTTCGTTCGGGTTAGCCGCGACTGCTTCGTTCGCCTCTGCGCCGTCTTCCGCGACAGACGTTGGCGAACCCTGACCAGGCAGATTACCCGTCAGGAACAGCGTTCCGAGCACGCTGCCTATAACGGCCAAGACTCCAATAGCCACCAAAATGATCGTCTGCTTCATGGCTGTGCTTACCTGTTGCCTGTCCACCTACCGCGCCGCGGTCCGTTGGATTCGATCGGAGAGGACGCGACGCCTTCTCTTAAGCAAACAGCAGGCCACAAAGATATCTATTGTTGTACAACGCCTTAAATTGCGGGTGACGATGTCCCGTCGGGGCGCGGGGAAGGTAGCGCTGGCAGGGCGACGGGTTTTTGACTGGCGACGCCAACCCGCAGAGACCGCGGAGCGTCATGGAAGGTGATGGCGCCGGAACCGCACCAAAAACCGGTTGGCAATAGGAATCGGGAGAGAACGGCGGAGCCGGATGGGCGGGCACCGCCAAGGGCGAGCCGGCGGCGAGAGAGGGACTGCGCAGGGCTCGCCTGAGCGACTAGACGTAGGCGTCGAGCACCCCAGCGGCAACAGCTACCGCCTCGCCCCTGGGATCTTCGTCTTGACCGCCGCCTGGGTCCGGTGCAGGGTTATTGTGCGATTGCGTATCCGCCGGGGTATCCTGCCGTTGATCGGCGTGCCGCTCGGCGACCTCGACATCCGAGAGCGCAAGGCCAGCCTCGCCGAACAGTTCGCGCAACCGTGGCAGTGCGCCCTCAACCGCTTCCTTCGTGCTGCTGCTCTGCACCAGGAAGCTGACACTCGTCGCGTCGCCGTCTTGTTTTATCCGTATCTCGAGGCTGCCGAGCTCCGGTGGATTCAGCCTGAGCTCCGCCATTTGTTCCTGCCGGCCCACCTGCCATAACACGCGCTGGCCAAGCTCTTCACGCCAGCCGCTCGCGCCCACAGCTTTGTTCAGCTCGGAGGTCGACAGCCTAAGTTCTTCAGTAGCGGC
>JGI12048J13642_10583952_pt1 | contig 21400 bp, 21 predicted proteins | sample ElkSlonscriptome_16_FD_13642 | JGI IMG/M metagenome (IMG submission 13642)
GGATCCTGAACGCAGGCGATCGCCTGTACATCGCGCTGGCCCGCCGGTGGCACAGCCCGTTGGCCACGAGGAGGCTGGGCACGCTCCTCATCGTCGCCTACCTGGCCACCCTGGCCCTGACGGAGCTGAATCGGCAGGGGCTGCTGGGCTCCACCATCCAGGAGGCCTTCCCCACCTCGCACTTCGTGGCGGTGGACCTGGCCTTCACCTTCCTCCTGGTGATGGAGGTCATCGGGATCGTCTTCGCCCTGGCCGACTCGGTGGCGAATTCCATGGCCAAGCAGTTCGAGCTCCTGGCCCTGATCCTCCTTCGGAAGGCCTTCCTGCTCTTCTCCACCTTCGGCGAGCCCATCGACTTCGATCGGGTGACCCCGGCGCTCCTGGAGATGACCGCAGACGCGGTGGGCGCCCTCCTCATCTTCGTCCTGGTGGGCTTCTTCTACCGGAGCCAGCTCCACCGGAAGATCACCTCGTCGGAGGAGGAGCAGGGCAACTTCATCAAGGCCAAGCGGTTGGTGGCGCTCCTCGCTCCTGGCCGGCTTCGTGGCGCTGGCCGTGGCGGATCTGGTGGCCCTCGCCCAGGGGAACGCCTGGCCCTTCTTCGAGGCCTTCTACCTGATCCTCATCTTCTCCGACATCCTCATCGTCCTCATCTCCTTCCGGTACTCCTCCCACTTCGTCGTGCTCTTCCGGAACTCGGGCTTCGCTCTGAGCACGGTGGGGGCCCGCATGGCCCTGGCGGCGCCGGCCTTCCTGAATGCCGGGATCGCCGTGGTGTCGGCTGGCTTCGCTCTGGGCGTGTCCCTGGCCTACAACGCCTTCTTCCCCCACATCCCCCAGCCCTCCGAGGTGGGGGAAGCCCGGGAGGACGTCTCGCTCCGGGAAGCCGTCCAGCCCAACGAGGGCGCCGAAGCGGAGGCGGAAGGCGCCTTCCCGCTGGACGAGGACGACCGCCTTCCCGACCACGCCGACGTCTAATCCGGCGGGCATCGCATCCGGCCATCCCATGGGATCGTTGCGCCTCGCCGGGGACGGAACATATGTTCCCGCCACTATGCCTGCCCGCGCCATCGGTTCCTCGACCATCTCCTTCGGCCTGGTCTCGCTCCCGGTGAAGCTGTACTCCACCAGCGAGTCCTCGCGTCGCATCTCCTTCAACTGGCTCCACGAGGAGTGCGGCACCCGGGTCAAACAGCAGTACTACTGTCCCAAGGACGACGTGGTCGTGCCCCGCAGCGACATGATCAAGGGGTACGAATTCACCAAGGGCCAGTACGTGCTCTTCGACGACGAGGAGATGGACCTCCTCAAGTCCGCCCAGTCCGACTCCATCGACATCAGCGAGTTCGTGCCGGCGCAGGAGGTAGGTCGCCTCTACTTCGACAAGGCCTACTACCTGGGGCCCGACAAGGGCGGAGCTCGGGCCTACCGTCTCCTTTCCGCGGCACTTGAGGCCACCGAGCGGGTCGCCATCGCCAAGTACGCCGCCCGGGGACGGGAGTCGCTGGTGATGATCCGGCCCCATGGAGAAGGGCTCCTCATGGAGCAGCTCCACTACGAGGAAGAGCTCCGCTCGTTCGAAGAGGTCCCGCTGGAAGAAGGCGACGTGGCGGAGGCCGAGCTGGAGCTCGCCAGGCAGCTCATCGCCCAGGCCGCCTCCGACGAGTTCGACCCCTCCCGGTACCACGACGAGGTGCGGGAGCGGACCCTTGCGATGATCCAGCAGAAGGTGGAGGGTGAGGAGATCACCGCCGCACCCACCGAAGAGTCCAAGTCCCAGATCATCGACCTGATGGCGGCCCTCAAGGCGTCGCTGGGAGAAGATGGGGACGAGGCCGACAAGAAGCCCGCCGAACGTGCCGGATCCACCTCCACGAAGTCCTCCGGGAAGAAGTCGGCCTCGGGCTGACGCGCCGCTGCGCGTCGGGGGATTCACCACCCGCGAGGTGGCTGAGGTTCTGGACTTCCCCACTTCGCGCATCCACGCCTGGGCCCGCCAGGGACTCCTCCGGCCCGACCGCGGCGCCGGGAACCGCTACGTCTTCTCTTTTCGGGACCTGGCCCTCCTCCGGGCCGCCCGGGAGCTGCTGCAGGCCGAGGTCAGCCTGCAGGCCGTGCGGCGCGCGCTGGAAGCCCTCCGCGGGCTCCTGCCACCAGGAGAGCCGCTGAGCGCCGTGGAGTTGACGGCGCTGGGCGGTCGCGTCCTGGTCCGGGAAGGGGACCGGCTCTGGGATCCGGACACCGGCCAACTCGCCCTCGCGCTTCCGACGGACACCGTCGCGGATCCTCCCGGGGACGTCCATCCCCTGGCCCCTCGCCGCGCCGCGCCCCAGGGGCGGCATCCCCATGCCGACGACCTCTTCGACCGGGGCGTCGAGCTGGAGGGCCGGGAGCCCGACGCCGCCCGGGAGGCGTACCGGCGTGCCTTGGCCCTGGATCCCGGGCACGCCGACGCCTACCTGAACCTGGGCCGACTCCTCCACCAGGATCGGGAGCTGGACGAGGCGGAGCTCCAGTACCGTGCGGCGGTCCAGGCGGACCCGATGCACGCCCGGGCCTGGTACAACCTGGGGGTCCTCATGGAGGACCGGGACCGCACGGAGGACGCCCGGGAGGCCTACGAGTCGGCGCTGGCCGTGGACCCGGGTCTGGCGGTGGCCCACTACAACCTGGCCCTCCTCCACGAGGCGGAGGAACGGGAGGCCGAGGCCGTGCAGCACCTGTCGGCCTACAAGCGACTGGTGGAGGGCCGCGGACCCCGCTGAGGTTCCGTCGCTAGTCGACCGCCAGCTCGTCCGAGGCGGCACTCCGGGCCTCGCGAAGCTCCGCCCGCTCCCGGCGCATGGCTTCGGGGGTCGAGGCCAGCGCGTCGGGCAGCCGGCGCTTGATGATCTGGCTACCGATCCCCGCCACGGCGAAGGACGCGAACCCCACGAGCCCCCAGAAGGCGCCCCATAGCCCCCGCTCCGCCAGGGTCGTCGCCACCAGGGGCATGACGAACCGGGTGAGACTCTCGGCGGCGAAGGCCGCCAGCAGGCCCACGTACGACCAGCTCATCCAGGTGGCATGGGCCTCCATCCAACTCCCTCGAGGTCGGCGGAGGAGCACCGTACCCATCCCCAGGCCCAGCGTCACCAAGGCCACGAGGGCGAAGATGTGGAAAGGCCCGAAGCTCCCGGTGAGCCGGTAGATGAAGAGGGCCGTGACGGCGAGCCCCATCATGCAGACGGCATAGAGGTGGCCCCACGTCCGGTGCCAGCGGGTCCCCTTGTCCAGGAGGACCACCAACGCCCCGAAAAGGATGGCCAGGAACGAAAAAACCGTGTGGACGACGCCCAGGGTGCTCATGCTAGACGGTACGGGATGAGCCGCCCGAAGGTTCAAGCTCCTTCGGCCGTCGTGGCTCCGGGCCCGTCCTCGCGCGGAAGAGAAAGTTCCCGGGCGACGGCGTGGGCGGTGGGGGCCAGGGTCACGGAGGAACCGGGGCAGGGGTCGCGAGGTGGGGGGATGAAGGTAGGCGGCGGCTCACGCCGGAGGAACCGTCCCCGAGACGAGGGCAGGGGAGGTCGACGGACCACCCGCCGCAGCCCGCCCGTCCTCGACGGAGCCTTGACCTTCGGGGGCGCAAGGATCTATCCTCCGTCTCAATGAGAAAGATTCTCAATCGCATGCACATAAGGCCTGCTGTGATCCCCTACCCGATGAAGCTGTCCCGATCCCGACCCTCGCTCCCATCCCTGCTCTCCCTCTGCCTCCTCCTCGCGGTGACGACGGCGCTGTGGCCCGGGCACCTCGGCGCCCAGGAGGCGGACGGCACCCTGGAGGGGGTCGTTCGGTCGGAGAGGATCGGGGAGCCCCTGGCCGGGGTCCGGGTCGTCCTCCGCCCCGGGGAGTTCCAGACCGTCACGGATCGTCGAGGTCGATTCCTCTTCCGCGGACTGGAGGCAGGCTCGTACAGCGTCGCCTTCGCCCTCATCGGGCGTGCGCCGGAGACCCGGAATGCGAACCTGCGGGCCGGCGAGCGTCGCCGGCTCGAGGTCACCCTCCCCGAGGAGGCCGTGGCGCTGGAGGAGATCCAGGTCACCGCGACCCGCTCCCTCCGTGCCGTGACGGAGGTCGCCGCTCCCGTCAGCGTCGTGGACCGCGCCACCATCGAACGGGCACAGGCGTCCAAGATCGGTGACATCTTCGCGACGGAGCCGGGGGTGGAGGTGTCGGGGCTCGGGCCCTTCGAGGGCTTGCCGGTGATCCGCGGACTGTCCGGAAACCGCGTGCTCGTGCTCGTCGACGGACAGCGCCTCAACAATTCCCGGGAGGCGATCAACTTCGGTGGCGTGCAGCCCGCCCTCGTCGACGTCGGGCAGATCGAGGAGGTCGAGATCCTGCGCGGCCCTGCCTCGGTCCTGTACGGATCGGACGCCCTGGGCGGAATCGTCAACATCATCACGCAGCGCCCGCCGTATCCCACGGAAGGTGTCGACGTCGGCGGATCCATCGCCTCGACCTACCGGACCGTGAACGAGGGTCGAAACGTCTCCGGGAACCTCCGACTCGCCACGGGGGACGTCGGATTCCGGTTCGGCGGCACCTGGCGGGACGCGGAGAACTTCGATTCCCCCGAGGGCGAGGTCGCGAATTCCGGCGCGGAGTCCCTCGATCTCGACGCGGGGATCGATCTGCGGCTCGCGCCCGGCCAGCACCTGCGCCTCGACGCGCAGCGCTTCCGCGCCGAGGACGTGGGGATCGCCGGCGCGAGTGGCGTCTTCACGGGCTCCTTCCCCTTCACCCACCGGGACAAGCTGTCGGCGGAGTACCGGGCGGACGCCCTCCCGGGCATCGGATCGCTGCGGGTCGGGGCGTACCTCCAGGATCAGGAGGAGAACTTCTCCTCCGTGTTGGACCTGCCGCCCATCTCCGCGGGTCCCTTCTTCGATCTGCTCATCGACACCGAGAGCGAGCGGGTCAGCGACGTACGGACGCTGGGCTTCGACGTCCAGGCGGAGACGCGCCTGCATCGGCGTCACCTCCTCACCTGGGGTCTGGACGTTTTCCACGACGACGTGTCCGAACGGAGGCGTGAGACGACGACGACCATCGCCGAGCCCACGGCTCCCGGACCGCCGTCCACCACGACGGTGGAGGTCGATTCCCTGCCGACGACGCCGGAGTCGACCTTCCGGGGGGTGGGCGTCTACCTGCAGGACGAGATCGACGCCGGGCGCTGGTTCCTCACGCCCGGCGTGCGCTTCGATCGCTTCGACATGTCGACCCGCCGACTCGAACGGCCCGAGGGTGGGCTCCCCGCGGAGGACCGGGCCGAGCAGGCGGTCAGCGCCAGCCTCGGGGTGCTCTTCCACGCCACCGACCACCTTCGTCCGACGCTCAGTGTGGGACGTGCGTTCCGGACGCCCAACATCATCGAACGGTTCTTCTTCGGTCCGGGATCGCAGGGCGGCCTCACGGTGCCCAATCCGGATCTGGACAACGAGACGAGCGTCAACGTCGACGCGGGACTTCGGCTCGACTATCCGTCCGTCCGCGGGACCCTCACCTACTTCTGGAACCGCGTCGACGAGTTCATCACCTTCCAGCCCGGCACCTTCCAGGGCGACTCGACCTTTGGCGGGCAGCCCATCAGCCAGGTACAGAATCTCGGGACGGTACGTCTGCAGGGGGTCGAGGCGTCGGCCGACTGGCTCCTCCCCGTCGGGTCGTCCCGCTGGATGATCTCCGGGACCTTCTCGTGGACCGACGGCGAGGAGTTGGACAGCGAGCGCCCCTTCTTCGTGCCGCCGACGAAGGGCGTGCTGGGCGTGACCTGGTTCGGGCCGCGCGAGGCTGTCACGGCGGGCCTCCAGGCCCGCGCCGTCGCGTCCCAGGCTGATGTGCCCCAGGGGTTCGAACCCACGGAGGGCTTCTTCATGCTCGACGCCCGTGCCTCCCTGGACGTGGGCGCGTGGACGGGCCAGGACGCCGAGCTGCGCGTCGGCATCTCCAACCTTACCGACACGTCCTACAGGGAACCGTACAATGCGACCCTGTCCCCGGGCCGCAACATCGAGACCTCCCTGCGATTCCGCTTCTGATGCAGCTTCCTGCCACCCCAGCTTCCGAGCGCCGACCCGTGCGACCCGTCCAGCTCGTCACCCTCGTCCTCTCCGCCTTCCTCGCGGGGTGCGCCTCCGGTGCCCGCGCCACCCCCGAAGCGCCGCGTGCGGCTCCATCGACGACGGGTGAGGCAGCAGCGCCGGCCTCGGTGGTAGCCGTCCCGGCCCCGTCCGGCGAGGTGGGATTCCTCGTCATGGCGCACGGGGGTGACGAGGCGTGGAACGCGTCGGTCGAGGCCGAGGTCGCGGAGGTACGCGGGGTGCTTCCTGTGGAACTGGCCTTCGGGATGGCGAATCCCGGGACGCTCCGCGCCGCGCTGAACGAGTTGGACGGGCAGGGCGTCGAGCGGGTGGCCGTGGTCCGCATGTTCCTCTCCGGCTCATCCTTCCGCGAGCAGACCGACTGGTTCCTGGGGATGTCCGACGTGGCTCCTGAGCGGTTCGTGCTCATGGGGCCGGCGGCGGAGGACCCCCAGGCCCGCCTCCAGGTCGAACACGACCTCGAGGTCGCCACCCACGATCACGGCCTCCTGGACAGCGACGTGGCCCGCGACATCCTCCGTGAGCGGGCCGCCTCCCTCTCGGAGCGGCCCGCCGAGGAGAGCGTGCTCCTCATCGCGCACGGCATGGGCGACGAGGCGGAGAACCAGGCGGTGCTCGACGACCTGGAGCGGATCGCCTCGACGATCCGATTGGACGGCTACGCCCGGGTCCGGTCCGAAACGCTCCGTGAGGACTGGCCCGAGGAGCGTGCCGTCGCCGAGGAGCGGATTCGCAGCTTCGTCGAGGCGGAAGTGGGCGCCGGCCGGCGCGTCTTGGTGGTGCCCGCGCGGCTGTCCGGGTTCGGACCCTACGCGGACGTCCTCCAGGGTCTCCCGTACGCGCACAGTGAAGGCTTCTTGCCCCATCCGTCGCTTTCGGACTGGATCCTCCGAACCGGCGCGGAGCTCGCCTGCACCCGGGGATGGGTCGACGCCGAGGACTGCGAGAGCTGATCCCGGCCGCTCGGCCGACCTGTTGGCGTCGAGGCGCTGTGCCGGCCCCGGGTGACCCGAGTCCACCCGCACGCCAGGTTCCTGTCCGGTGGCGGCCGTCGACGGCGTCCCCCGCGGAAGGCGCCGGTGCCACCGCCGATCGGGTCCCTTCTCCCGAGCCCCCGGAGCGTCCCGGTGTGTGGGCGCTCGCCGGACTCCCCTCCACGGGGGTGCCGGTCGGAGTGTATCGGGCCTCGGCCTTGATCGGCTGGGATCCTCCGGCGACGCCACGAAAGCCCCCAGGTCCGTCGTGACGATGGTCAGGCGGTCGATTTCGGCCAGGACCACGTCCGCGCCGCAAGGGCTCCGCCGGTTCGCCGAGGGCTGTCAGAGCCACACGACGGGACCTCCGGCGTGCGTGCGCACCGGCGCATCGTCGGGTCCATCGGAGGTTGGTCCGGCGAGGGACGGCGAGCGATCGTTCCTGGCGGCGACGGAGGAAGATTCTTTGGAGGGTCGTGCGGCCCCGGTGGAGAGCCCTGCACGGATAGGAAATCCAACCGAGGGCGGACCTGTTGGATGGGAACGTGGCACGGTCCGGGCCAGGAGCGCAAACGAGTGCGTCGCGCTGCGGATGGGGGGTCCCGAGAGGCTACTCGGAGCGAGTCGCAGCGGATGCGGCGCTGCGACGGCGTGATGCGCAGTTGGGCAGCGCATGTGCAGGCGGCGGCCGAGCCACGCAGGGTGTGCGTTTCAGGCACTCCAGGTCCCGTCGTCTCCGGGCAGACTCTGATCGAAGGGGTCGCGTCCGTGGGCCGGGTCATTTCCCTGGCTCGCCTGATCCCAGGGTGAGGGGGGTCGACCGCGAGCAGTTCGGTCTGCGGTGGGCCCCGGGCCGGGCTGATCGGGGGCGGGTGCTCCGGGATCCGCAGGTATCGCAGGATGGGCCGGACGACGCCGGGGTCGGTGAGGAAGGCGAGGATGCGCACTTCACCGTGGAAGGCCGGGCACAGGAGGGGGTGCACCTCGTAGACTCGGGCAAGCAGCTGGGCCCAGGGACGTCGGGGGCCGCGGTCGGTCACGTGGTCGCAGATGGGGCCGGTGGCGTCGCGCGGCGGCTCCACTCGTGGTGGCCCTACCAGAACGTCATGAGGAGTCCGCGCTACTTCACCCCGCCCATCATCCGCTTCACCCAGGGAGAGGCCACCAGCGCCACGATCCCCACCCCACCGATGATCATGGCCACCGTCTGGAAGAGGGCGAAGGGCGCCAGCGTCTCGAGCTGCCCCGCCACGAGACCGGCGAAGAGGTTGCCCAGCGCCGCCCCGACGAACCAGATCCCCATCATCTGACCCACCCGCCGTTCCGGCGAAAGCTTGGTGATGGCCGAGAGGCCCACGGGCGAGATGGCGAGCTCCCCGGAGGTGTGGAGGAAGTACGTGACGACGAGCCAGGCCGGGCTCACCGGGTTCTCCGGCGTGGCGTTGGCGGCACCCCAGGAGAGGACGAAGAAGCCCATGGCCAGGCCCAAAAGTCCCAGCGCTGCCTTCATGGGGATGCTGGGGTCGGCCTGCCGCCTCTCCAGCCATACCCAGAAGGAGCCGAAGACCGGCGCCAGGAGGATGATGAACATCGGGTTGATGCTCTGGAGGGCCGACGCCGGGATGGTGACGTCGCCGAAGGTGCGCTGCGTGAGGTCCTGGGCGAAGAGGTTCAGCGACGACCCGGCCTGCTCGAAGCCGGACCAGAAGACGGCGATGAGCAGGAAGAGCCAGAAGATGACGAAGAGCCGCTTGTTCTCCTCGGTGGAGTGCCCGCCGGCCGTCCAGAGGTAGGCGAAGTACAGACCCACCAAGACCAGGACACCGTACCCCAGATAGGTGGCGATCTGCGTCAGGGAGAGGGGGATGACGCCGGCGGCCACCAGCGATCCGAAGGCGAAGACGGCAGCGGCCACCGCGCCGGAGACGGCGTAGAAGCGTCGGGCCCGTGTGGCGAGCTGGGCGGCGGTGTCGTCGGTCTTGAGCCCTCCGGCGTCCCCGAGGTACCGGGCGCCCAGCCGGTACTGGATGAGGCCCAGGACCATCCCGACGCCGGCGGCGCCGAAGCCCCAATGCCAGTTGTAGCCTTCCCCCAGCCACCCGGTGATGAGCGGGCCGGCGAAGGCGCCGATGTTGATGCCCATGTAGAAGATGGAGAACCCGGCGTCGCGCCGGGCTCCGCCCTCGGGGTACAGCTCTCCCACCACGGTGCTGACGTTGGGCTTCAGGAGCCCCGTCCCCAGGATGATGAGGACCAGCCCCCCGAAGAAGGTCGTCTCGGTGGGCACGGCCATGGTGAAGTGGCCCAGGGCGATGATGCAGCCCCCTACGAAGACCGCCTTCCGCTGCCCCCAGAGGTTGTCGGCGACCCACCCGCCGGGGAGCGCCATGATGTACACCAGGCTCGTGTAGAGCCCGTAGATGGCAGCGGCCGTCCCCACGTCGAGCCCCATCCCCGGGTTCTCCCGGAGCACCACTCCGCCGGACCCGGTGATGACGTGGGTGGTTTCGGTGGTCATGAAGAGGATGAGGAGCGCCCGCATCCCGTAGTAGGAGAAACGCTCCCACATCTCGGTGAAGAAGAGGGTGGAGAGGCCTCGGGGATGACCGAAGAAGCCACTCTGGGCGGGGGCGGCGGAGGTCGCGGCAGAGGTGCGCACGTGGGGGTCCGGGCGGATGGGGGGTGCGTGGTTCGTACCACGGGGACGGTGCCCCGGTGCCGCCGGGCGGACCGGCGGCGGCCTGGGACGGACCCCGTGTGATTTCGGGAATGAGGCGCCGACTCGCAAGTCGCTGGCAACCTTTCCCCGACGGGTTCCGTCTACTACTGTCGGTAAACGACAGGTTGGAAACCGAGAGGAGGTGGTGGTGCCGAAGCCCGACAGCGACATGATCCGCGGCACGCTGGACATGCTGATCCTGAAGGTCCTCTCCCTGGAGCCCATGCACGGGTGGGGGATCAGCGAACGGATCCAGCAGGTGTCCGACGGCGCCCTGCAGGTGAACCAGGGGTCGCTGTACGGCTCACTGCACCGGCTGACCCGCCAGGGGTGGATCGCCTCGGAGTGGGGGCGCACCGAGAACAACCGACGCGCACGCTACTACCGGCTGACTCCGGCGGGAGAGCGGCAGCTGGGCGTGGAGACCACCCATTGGGACCGGCTCTCCGGGGCGGTGGAACGGGTTCTCGGGCTGACCTGAGCGCGCGCCCCCACGGGGCGCGGACGAACACACGACGGGAGGAGGGGCCATGCGGTGGTGGAGTGAGATCCGGGTTCGGATGCGCGCGCTCCTGGGGCGGGACACCATGGAGCAGGAGCTGGAAGACGAGGTGGCCTTCCACCTGGAGCGGGAGGCTGAGAAGCTGGAGGCGGAGGGCCTGGAGCCCCGGGAGGCACGGCGCCTGGCCCGGGTCCGGTTCGGTGGGGTCGATCGCCACAAGGAGGCCGCCCGGGAGGCCTGGGGGGTCCGCACCGTCATGGAGCTCGGTGCCGACATCCGCTTCGCCCTCCGCCAGCTCCGGAGCCGGCCGGGCTTCAGCGCGGTGGCCGCCCTCACCCTGGCCCTGGGCATCGGGGGGACAGTGGCCCTGGGCTCGGCGGCACACGGCGTCCTCGTGAAACCCCTCCCGGTTCCGGCCGAGGACGAGCTGCGGGTCTTCTGGTCCGCCTACAACTGGCGCGGGGTGGAATTCGACCACGTGAAGGAGCGGACTCCCGTCTTCCAGGAGGTGGCGGCCTGGTCCAACGAGGGCTACTCCATGCGCCGGGACCCCGGATCGCCCTCCAGCCTCATCAGCGCCACCGTGGGCTCGGCGGAGCTCTTCGAGGTGCTGGGGACGGAGCCCCTCCTGGGTCGCACCTTCCAGCCCGGCGACGACCGTCCCGGGGCGGAGCCGGTGGTGGTCCTTGCCCACGGCCTCTGGACCCGCGCCTTCGGGGCGGACCGCGGGGTGGTGGGGGAGCGCATCCTCCTGGACGGCACCCCGACGACGGTGGTGGGGGTCATGCCGGAGGGCTTCTACTTTCCGGACCCGGCCTTCGAGGCCTTTGTGCCCCTGGAGCTGGACCCCGAAGACGGCGGCTATCAGGGGAACGGCTGGCTGGTCCTCACCGGACGCCTCCGGGACGGGGCCGGTCCGGACGACGTGGCCGCCGGGGTGGACGCCATCACCCGGGCTCTGGGGGAGCGCTTCACCTACCCGGAGCAGTGGGACAAGACCCGAAACGCCCACCTCGTCCCCCTCCGGGAGTACCTCGTCGGGGACTCACGGGCTCCCCTTCTGCTCCTGGTGGGCGCCTCCGCCCTCCTCCTCCTCCTGGCGTCCGCGAACGTTGCGGCGCTGCTTCTGACCCGGAGCGGGGACCGGACCCGGGAGATGGCCGTGCGCGCCGCCCTGGGCGCCGGTCGCGGACGCCTCGCCCGCCAGCTCCTCACGGAGTCGGTGGTCCTCTCGCTGGTGGGGGGCGGGCTGGGAGTCCTCCTGGCGGTGGGCTTCTTCCGGCTCCTGGTGGACGGCCTGCCGCTGGCGCCGGCGCTGCGGGACACCCTGGGCCTGGAGACCGGGGCGCTCCTGGCGGGCCTGGGCGGGGCGGCGGTGCTGGGCGGTCTGGTCTCCCTGGCCCCGGTGCGGGATCTCCTGGGTGGCGGGCCCTCGGGCCTGGGGACCCGCGGGGGAACGGCGGCGGGTGGACCGGGGTCGAGCCGGGTCCAGCGGGCCCTGGTCTTCGCCGAAGCGGCCTTCGCCGTGGTCCTGGTGAGCGGCGCCGCCCTCCTGGTCCGATCGGTGGACGAGCTCCGGGGCATCGACCCGGGGCTGGACCCCCGGGGGGTGCTGGCGGTGGACGTCTACCTGGGTCCCGGGGAGACCGAGGCACCGGAGCGGGAGGCCTTCTTCGACGAGGTTCTCCTGGAGGCGCGGGCCCTTCCGGGGGTGGAGTCGGCGGGCCTCATCAACCGGGTGCCGGTGCGGGACGGCGGGTACCAGGGTCCCATCGGCATCCAGGATCGCCCGGAGCTCACCGACACCAATCGACCGAACGTGGCCTTCCGCACGGTGTCGCCCGGGGCGTTGGAGGCGTTGGACGTGGCCTGGGTGGAGGGACGGAGCTTCGACGACGGCGACCGGGCCGGTAGCCTCCCCGTAGCGCTGGTGAACGAGACCATGGCCCGCAGCCTGTGGCCAGGGAAATCGGCGCTGGGGCGGCGCATCCAGGCGACCCTCGCCCCGGGATGGTTCGAGGTCGTGGGGGTCGTAGCGGACGTGGCCGTCCACGACCTCGTGAGCCCTACGCCCATGGCGGCCTACTACCCCCGGGCGCAGACCGAGGCGTCCGCCGCCGGGGGCTTCCTCCTGGTGGAGACGGAAGGTGATCCCACCGCGCTGGCGGAGCCTCTCCGACGCCTGGTAGGCACCACGGATGCCCGGGCCGCCGTGGGCCGGGTGGAGACCATGGATCAGGTCCTGGACGCCGCCATGTCCGACAACCTGCGCCTCCGCTTCTTCCTCCTCCTCTTCGCCGGGGTGGGGCTGGCGCTGGGGGTGGTGGGGATCTACGGGGTGGTCTCCTACGCCGTCGCACGGAGGCGCGCTGAGTTCGGCTTGCGCATGGCGCTGGGCGCGGAGCCGAGCCGGCTGCTGGCCCAGGTCGTACGGGTGGGGATGCTGCCGGTGGCGGGCGGGGTGGTCGCCGGGGTGGCGGGGGCCGCCCTGGCCTCCCGATTCCTGAGGGAGGTCCTCTTCGGCGTGGCTCCCACGGACCCCGCCGCCTACCTCACGGCGGCACTGATCCTACTTCTGACCGGACTTCTGGCCGCCCTGGTCCCCGCCGTCCGGGCTGCGCGCACCGATCCGGTGGGGGCGCTACGGGCGGAGTGACAGGAGCGGGTGTCGTCGCTACCCTCAGGGCCGACCCCGTTTTCGCTCCCGCCTGCCGCGACCAACCGTGGACGACTTCCTCCAGTTCCTGGTGGATACACCCCTCCTGCTGGTGCCCCTCCTCCTGGTGGCGGCCTCCATCCTGTGGGCGGTCCTCAAGAGGCTCCTGACACTCGCCGCCATCCTGGCCTTGGCCGGAGTCCTCTACATCCTGCTGGTGGAATACGTGTCCACGGCGCCCTGAGGCGACCCACCCGACCGGGGCGGACCCGGCCGGGCAGGCCCCTCCTCGGGCTACAGTGGAATCAGACGAAGGATGTTGAAGGCGACGCGCCAGGTACCGGGTTCGAAGGGGACGGGTGCTCCGCCGAGGAACTGGGTGGGATTGATCCGCACCTGGTTGGTGAGGAGCACCTTGAAGAAGTGCCCCCGCGTCTCCAGCTCCAGGCCCAGGGCCCCGCTGTCGTGGGCCAACTCGGGACGCTCCTCGCTTGCGATCCACTCCCCGAAGAAACTCACGCCCGGAGCGACCCGCACGGACGCCTGCAGCCCCAGGACCAGAGCGTCGTCCACCTCCGGTTCCTGGATCCGGGGATTGCGGAGCCACGCCGGCGCCAGGCCCAGCGAGACGCGCTCCCCCAGGCCGGCGGCCAGGAGGAGCTGAAGGTAGCTCTGACGTTCGTTGTCCTCGGCGCCGAACGCTGGCTGGGTGTTCCATGCGATCCCCCCCTTGGCACCCACCTGAAACCGGGACCCGGCTTCGTCCTCTCCCGTATCGAAGAGGAGCGCCTTGGCGTTGAGCTCCAGGTTGTCGTCCAGATTGCTCCGAAGGACGCCCAGGGTCACCCGGTCGGTGAGCCCCCAGGCGAGGCCCAGCCGGTAGAGGACCCCGCCGTCCAGGCCCCACAGGGCATCGGCCCCGTCGGAGATCGGCGCATCGAAGCGGTGGGAGATCTCGAAGAGAAGGTGGCCGTCGGCCAGCGTGGTGGGGGTCGGTAGATTGGCGACGTGCGGCGCGTGAAAGACCCCGGTCTGGCCACGGGTCTGGGCCGACGCCGACGTCGTCGCCCCCGCACCCGCCAGAAGGACCAGCAGCATCGCAAGACCGGTCACCCGGGAAGCACGAGGGCGAGGCCCGCCCTGCAGATTGCCGGACAGGCGACGGAAGCGCGAGGCGTCCGCCCCTACCTCAGTTGTTCTGAGCACCCTGGTTGATCCAGTTGGTGACGTTGGTCAGGTCGATGTTGTCCAATGGCGATCCGCCCAGGGGCATCTGGGCGCCGAACGGGGGACTCGGGTTCAGTTTGGCGATGAGGTACGAAGAGGCCGCGTCGCCAGGCACCACCCGGATCTCTCCGCTCACAGGAGAGGTCACGTTCACCAGGTTGGCGTGACTCGTCGCGGCGTCGGTGAGGGTGAGCTGGCCCTGGGCCCCGCCGTGGCAGTTCCCGGCGGTGCACCCCTTCCGGTTGAAGACCTCCATGACCACGCCGGAGAAGGACGGGTCGTCGACGATGCTTCGGTCATCCCCACCCCCCCCGCCGCCGCCTTCGGGCTCCATGGGACTGTCTTCACTTCCGCAGGCGACGAGGAAGACGAGGAGAAGAAGGGTGGACGCCAGGGTGAGCGAACGAAACTGGACCATGGAACCTCCGAGATTAGGGTGCACTAAACCACGTATCATCGTTTCATACTAGAAGTACCGGCCCGACGGCGCCAGCAGGACGTGCGGGGACCGGGTCGCCGCGGTGGCGGACCCCTGGCCGCGAGCGCCGATGCAGCCCACCTTCCCGGGGCCAGAGCCACCTCCGACCGGAGCTCCACCGTGCCGTCCACAGCATCCCACGCCTGTTCCCTCCTCCTGGGCGCCCTCCTCCTCGTCCCCACCGCCCTTTCCGGGCAGCAACCGTGGTCCGGCCTCCCGGCAGATCTCCAGATCCGTCTGGCGGTGCAGGCGGCACCTCAGGGTCTTCGGGAGAGCGCCATGGTCCAGGGATGGAACGAGGACGGGGAGTTCGTCACCCTGCGCGAGGGATCGGGGCTGATCTGCATGGCGCCGAACCCCGAGCGGGAGGAGTTCGAGGTGTCGTGCCACCACGAGGAGTTGGAGGACTTCTTCCAGATGGGCCGGGACCTCTACGCCCAGGGGATCACCGGGCCGGAGCGGCTGCAGGCACGGTGGGACGCCTACTCCGCAGGTGAGATCGCCATCCCCACGGGGTCGGTGAACCACATCCTCACGGGGAGCGGCTTCAACCCCGCCACGGGCGAGGTGACGGATCCCTATCTGCGGTCCACCGTGTACACGCCCGGCGCCACGCCGGAGACCACCGGGATCGGGATCCAGCCCGCTGCCAATGCGCCCTGGCTCATGTTCCCGGGCACCCCGGGCTCCCACATCATGATCACTCCGCCGCGGGACGGGGGCTGAGCCTCCCGTTTTCCCGTCCCGATCCTGGCGGAACCGGGTCGGGCAGCCTACGGTACCTTCGGCAACACTTCTACGAACCGTCTTCGAGGAACCTCATGCGTCGACCCCTCGCCCTGGCGCTGCTCGCCGGTGCCCTGAGTCTCGCCGGACCCCAGCCGGGGGCCGCCCAGGATGCCACGGCCGATCTCATCGAGGTCGGGGCCATGGCTCCGGACTTCGCCCTCCCCGGGGCCACGCGGTACGGTGTGCTGGCCGATCCCGTCCGCCTCAGCGACTTCCGCGGCAATACGGTGGTCCTGGCCTTCTTCTTCCGGGTGAGGACGCCTGGCTGAACGGTGCAAATGCAAGCGTACCGTGATCAGTACGCACGACTCTTCAACGATGGCCGCAACGTCATCGTCCTGGGCATCAGCAACGACGGGCCGGAGGACCTGGCGTCCTGGCTGTACGACGCCGACTTCCCCTTCGTCTTCGCCTCCGACGCCGCCAACGGCGGAGAGACCTACGCCGCCTTCGGTGGGGGCCTCCGCGGGAATGGGATGGCCGGGGATCGAAGCGTCATCGTCGTGGGCCCCGACGGGCGGGTGGCCGGTGTGATCCCGTCCTTCAATCAGGTGGACCCCGGCGCCTACGACGAGCTCGCCGCCATGGTGGACGCCGTCACGCCGGAGCCGGACGAAGGAGGGTAGTATCGCTCCTCGCGGTGGAGGGGAGTGGCGCAAGACGCCCTCCCGCACCGCGTACGGCTCGAGCAGGACGTTCCGCCGATGCGCGGTGGCCTCCATCACTTCGGCCGACCCGCCGGGGATGGGAACGAGAGGCCCTTCCAGACTTCGGGCTGCAGTCCTCCGCAGCTCCTTGCCCGAGGCCACCGCCAGGCCGTTGGTTGTGGCTCCGCTCCGACCCCGATGTGAAGGAGGGTTCATGCCCCGCTCCACCCGGCCCGTTCGAGGCCCCGCTCCGTCCGCTGTGATCCTGGCCGTCACCCTCGCCCTGGGCGTCCCGACCCAGACGGTCGCGCAGGAGGAGGGCGCTTCGGGCTGCGACAGCCTCTGTATCGCGCCGACGCGCACCGTGGCGTTCGAGGCTCGCGAGGGGACGCAGATCAACCTCGACGTGTCTCCGGACGGCCAGACGATCCTCTTCGACCTGTTGGGCGATCTGTACACGGTCCCCCGGTCCGGGGGATCGGCCACCCGTCTCACCCACGGCATGGCTCTCGACCTTCAGCCCGTATTCTCGCCAGCCGGAGACCGCATCCTCTTCGTGAGTGACCGGAGCGGGAACGACAACCTCTGGATGATCGACGCCGACGGTTCGAACCCCCGGCCCGTCACCACGGACCGGGGAGACGTCCACTTCGCCGATCCGGAGTGGTCGCCAGACGGGGAGTACGTACTGGTCCGCAAGAACGAGTCCGGCAGTCCCAACCCTGGGAGGCAGGCCTGGCTCATTCACCTCGACGGGGGCAATGGGTTGGAGTTGGGCGACGCGGCCCGAGGGATCGGGTTTCGTTGGGGCCCCGAGGGGCGGCACATCTGGTTCCGGGCGGAGGAGGACGGCGGGGCCGGACTACGAGGGAACGGCATGCCGGGCCGTGCGCAGATCATGCGTCTCGACCGGCGAACGGGCGATGTCGCGCCCATCACGACCGTGCCTTCAGGGGGCGCCCGGCCTGCGGTGTCTCCGGACGGGGAATGGCTCGCCTACGTGGCCGATGTGGACGCCATGAGCGGAATCCGGCTGCGGAACCTGGTCACGGGCGCGGACGACTGGCTGGTCTTTCCCATCGACCGAGAACGGTTGAATGGCCGCACGCGCTTCACCTTCACGCCGAGCAGCGAGGAGATCGTCTTCCATTCCGGCGGGACGCTCCACGAGGTGGACATCGGCTCGGGCGACGTCCGTCCCATCTCCTTCGCCGCGCAGGTGGAGCAGGAGCTCGGCCCTCTGATCCTTCAGCAGATGCCGTACGAGGACGAGCTGTTGCGCGTGCGGAACGTGCGCTACGGCGACGTGAGCCCCGACGGCCGCCACCTCGTCTTCGGCTCGCTGAACCAGCTCTGGATCATGGAGCTTCCCGACGGCGAGCCACGGCCGCTGATCGAGGGGGGTGAGGGAGACTACCAGCCCATCTACTCGCCCGACGGCTCGAGCATCGCCTTCGTGAGTTGGCATGCCACGGAGGGCGGTCACGTGTGGCGCATGCCCGCCTCCGGCGGCGAGCCGCAGCAGCTCACCACCCACCCGGCATACTACGCCAACCCGGCCTGGTCTCCGGACGGGAGCCGGATCGTATATGTGCGGGAGGATCCGGCTGCGACCCGGAACCGAAACACGCAGAACCGAGGCTTCGTGGAGTGGATCCCGAGTGCCGGAGGCGAGGCCAACGCCGTGGTCTCGGCGCCCTCGGACAACGTCTTCACCTTCGGCCCGGAGGGCGACCGAATCACCTTCGCCGACGAGGGCACACTGGTCTCGGTGCGCTTGGACGGGACCGAACGAAGGGAGGTGGCCACGGTCCCCGGAGCGACGGAGATGGTCCCCTCACCCGACGGGCGCTGGCTGTCCTTCACCCTTCGTGAGGAGGTCTACGTCGCGGCCCTCCCTCCCACGACGGAGACGGTGGAGTTCACCGAGACCGCCGGCCCAGGTCCCTTCCAGCGGGTCACCCGCGACGGGGGGCAGGACCTCCGCTGGGCCGACGGAGGAGCGTCTCTGACCTGGGTCTTCGCCAACGTCTTCTATCGCTTGGATCTGGACGATGTGTTCGGGCCCGGGGCCCCGGACGAGGGTTTGGACGAGTTGGCCGATCGCATGCCCATCGAACTCGTGGTGGAGAAGCCCACTCCCACCGGAACGGTGGCCCTCACCGGAGGCCGGGCCATCACCATGCAGGGCGAGGAGGTGATCGAGGATGCCACCGTGGTCGTCACCGACAACCGAATCGCCGCCGTCGGCTCCCGGAGCGAGGTGTCCATCCCCGAGGGCGCCCGGGTGATCGACATCGCAGGCAGCACGGTCATCCCCGGCCTCATCGACGCCCATGCGCACATTCGGGGCATGCCGCGTGACGTGCTGGTGGACATCGCTCCGGAGCCCTTGGTCAACCTGGCCTTCGGAGTCACCATGGCCCGGGACGTGAACGCCTCCACCGACCAGTTCCACTACCGAGAGCTCATCGAGGCCGGGCGCATGTTGGGTCCACGGATCTTCATGACCGGGCCTTCCCAAACCTCCCGGGCCGTGCGAATCGGGAGCTTCGCCGACGCCTACGCCGGCGTAAAGCGCTACGCCGACCGGGGCTCCTTCTCCATCAAGCAGTACCTGCAGCCCCAACGACGGCAGATGCAGTGGATGCTACAGGCGGCCGACAGCCTGGGCCTCAACGCCACCAACGAAGGGGGCGGCGTCATGCGCCAGGTGGCGATGATCCTGGACGGCTACACCGCGGTGGAGCACGCCCCCACCAGTTGGGCGAACATCTACGACGACGTCGCCCAGCTCTACGCCCGTTCGGGGACCATGTACGTTCCCACGCTGGTGGTGGCCTCTCCGGACGTCTACCAGGGCGAGCTCTACTGGTACCAGACCACCGATGTACATGGAGACGACAAGCTCGCCCACTTCCTCACCCACGACGCCCTGGACCACAAGTCTCGGACGAGCCAGCGCTACGCCGAGGACGAGTACTACTTCCTGGACGGAAGCGGTGGGGCGGTCGGGGTTGCGGCGGCCGGTGGACGGGTCGCTGCCGGCGGCCACGGTCAGGTTCACGGCCTGGCGGTACACTGGGAGCTCTGGATGCTGGAGATGCAGGGCATGTCACCCCATGACGTGCTCCGTGCCGGCACCCTCAACGTGGCCCAGGGCATGGGGATGGCCGCGGACTTCGGGAGCCTGGAGGTCGGCAAGGTGGCCGACCTCGTGGTGTTGACCGCGGACCCCCTGGAGGATATTCGCAACACCACCTCGATCCGCTGGGTGATGAAGGGGGGCGAGCTCTACGACGGGGACACGCTGGAGATGGTGTGGCCCGAGACGCGACCGCTCCCGGGATTCAAATACGCCGACTTCGGGCCGCCTGCGCGGGAGGGATGGATGCGGTAGGCCCGCCTGAGATCGTCCTCCGAGAGCAGATCGGCACGCCGCGGGTCCGGCCGGTCAGCCGTCGGATAGGAGGCCCTGCACCGCCCCCACCAGATCCTGCCCGCCCCCGGAGCCGGTGTACGCCACCGTCCCGTCGGCGTCCAGCAGGACCACCACGGAGGTGGTGGGCGCCCGATAGGCCCGCACCGCCTCGCCGTCGGCGTCCCAGAGGAAGGGATAGCCGGCGTCGTGGTCCTCCAGGTGGCGCTGCACGCGGCGAACGGACTGCGATACCGCCACCGCCACCGCCACGACGTTCACCGCGTCGCCCATCTCGGCCTGGATGCGGTCGAGCTGGGGCTGGAGGGCCTCGCAGTTCTCGCACCAGATGGCCCAGAACTCCAGCAGGGTGGGCTTCCCGACCTCCATGTAGTCGGAGAGCTGCACGGGGTTCCCCTCCAGGTCCTCCAGGGCCGCGTCGGGCCCGGCCGTTCCCAGGGGGAGGCTGACGCCCTGAGCAGCCAGGGGGGCGGCCAGTGCGGCACCGAGCAGCACCAGCGCGGAGGCGGGTGCGAGGGAACGCGGGAGGCGACGGGGACGGCTCATAGGTTGTATCCGGCCTGAACGAAGTAGTACTGGGCCATGGCGAGCATGAGGAGGGCGGCGAAGCGCTTGGCCCACACCATCCACTTCCCCGAACTCGGCAGCATCGTCAGGGTTCCCGAGAAGATCCCCACCACGATGAGGAGCGCCGTCATCCCGAAGGAGAATACGAACAGGTAAACGAACCCCATGAGCCCCGCCTGGGTCGCCGCCACCCAGGTCAGGACCACGGCGAAGGCCGGCGCACCGCAGGGCGCCGCCACCACGCCGGAGGCCGCTCCCATGGCGAAGACCGCGGCGTAGGATCCACCCTCGAGCCCGCTCGCCCATTCCAGTGCCCGACGGGGCACCGGGACCGGGATGACGTCGAACATGGCCAGGGCGAAGAGGAGGAGAAGGTTGCCGATGGCCAGGAGCGCCCAGGGGCTGGCGCTCACCGTCCCGAAGAGGGTGCCGCTGAGCCCGGCGAGGGCTCCCAGGAAGGCGTAGAGCGTCGCCATCCCCACGGCGTAGGTGAGGGTGAGCCCCACCGTCCGGCCCCTGGACTGATCCTCCTTCGCCGTCCCGGCGATGACCGAGGCCGTGATGGGAATCATGGGATAGACACACGGGGTGAGGCTCGTGAGGACCCCGGCGCCGAAGAGGGTCGCCAGCGCCAGCGCCGGGCTGCTGCTCAGCGCTTCCGAGAGCCCGCTGTCCGAGCCGATCTGGATCGCGGCGAGCAGGGCATCCATCCGGGTGTCTCCCGTCCTGGGGATGCGAGGTGTGGTCGGTCGCCTGCAACCCCCGGTGGGCGGCCCGGTTCCTCGGAGCAGACCCTCGCCAGACCCTCGTCACTCGCCCCGCCGCTTGACCCGCCGGCCCTCGATCCATAGCATCTTCCGATATCCCTCACAGTGAAGGGGATACCCAATCCAGGGGAGGAGTTGATGGGACGGGCGCTGGGAGAGCTGGAGAAGCTGGTCCTGCTGGCCGTGGTGGAGCTGGACGACGAGGCCTACGGGGCGGAGGTGGGGCGGGCCATCGAGGAGCGGACCGGTCGCTCCGTCTCTTCGGGGTCCATCTACACGGCGCTGGACCGAATGGAGTCTCGAGGTCTCGTCCGGTCCCACGTGGGTGAACCGACCCCGGAGCGGGGAGGGCGCCGTCGGAAATACTACCGGGTGGAGCCGGCAGGGGCCCGGGAGCTCCACGACGCCATGGAGGCCATGCGGGCCATGGCTCGGGGGGTCCTCCCCCGACTGCGGGCGCTGGCGGCCGGCCAGGCCGAGTGAGCC
>JGI12048J13642_10638681_pt1 | contig 21384 bp, 18 predicted proteins | sample ElkSlonscriptome_16_FD_13642 | JGI IMG/M metagenome (IMG submission 13642)
TAACGAGCTGTTTTTCAGGATTACTTTCAGTGATCCCACCTAACCCGTGCAGGGAATCAAAACTCTGCCGCTGCTATCGCATCGGCGGTTTTTTATTTAACCGTCTCACCTTGAAAGCGCTTCGCTGCTTTCGGTAATCCGATTAAATAAAAAACCCCTCTTGCCGCGGCAAGAGGGATTTTGATCATCAAGTGGAGCCGGAGGGATTCGAACCCTCGTCCAAGCATGGGACTATCTAGCTTTCTACGTGTGTAGTCCAATATTAATTTTCGACCAAGAGCCGGCATTGAACAGCCTACTCTTAACTTAGACTTACTTCAGTTTCGGAAGATCATCAAGTCACTAAACTTCCTAGTCTTAAAGATTGATACCCTGAACTCAGCCCATATAAGACGGATAAACTGAAGGGTACTCGTTCCGAGTTACTGTACTTCACTTCGGAATTAAACCAATAGTCTTAGACTATTAGGCTGCGAGAGCGTAATTGTTTTCGCCATTTATAGGCTTGGAAATTGATTTATACGAGCAAACTTCCAACGCTCGACACGCTTACCAAACAACCAACTCATGTTGTCAAAACCGGTCGGCCCCATATGTCAAAGAATATATTTATTTTACCGCAAAAATCATCCCAAAGGACTAATTTAATTGATTTACAAAGGTAGAGTGACAATTCGTCATTTCCTACTTTTTCTCGATACGCTCTATTTTAATCGGTCCCAATTTTATTCTAACCCGATTGATGGTCTTTTTCTCTTCAGGTTTTTCTTCATCAAATTGACTGCTCACGCTTTCGTAGAGTCTCTTTCCGATGAATCCGGCGAATGCGATAAGCCCATCAACTTCCTCTGTAGATTCGATTAGCTCATTTTCGGATTTTAACGAATCACTCACTGCTACATTTTGCGCTTGGCAGCAAGTATAGCTCGTCATTATAAGACAAAATATTACAAAGGTTCTTGGAAGCATCTTTTGGTGGAATTCACGAGTATGACGATTTACCAAGCCCAAAAGTTACTCTAATTTTCCAATTCAAGAGGTTCAATTGGACCAGGTAGAAGGCAGGCTTCAAAACTTTTTTTGCCACGTTGGAAAAATCTACATTTGCGAACCCTAAAAATCGAAGTATGACCAAAATCGGCATAATAAGAGAAGGTAAGAATCCACCTGACAAACGAGTGCCCCTCACACCTGAGCAATGCAAGCAATTGATTGATCGGTATCCCGACATAGAGCTCGTAGTTGAATCGAGCCCCATTCGAGCATTTTCAGATAAAGAATACGAAAATGCGGGTATCCGGGTCGTTCAGGATGTAAGCGACTGCTCAATCCTATTGGGTGTAAAAGAGGTGCCTCTTGAGATGTTGATTCCCGGTAAGACTTATTTCTTCTTTTCTCACACGTATAAGAAACAGCCTTATAATCGCGATTTACTCAATGAGATTCTAAAAAAGAAAATAAGCTTAATCGATTACGAAGTGCTCACGAATGAGACGGGAAAGCGTTTGATCGGCTTTGGAAGATATGCCGGTATTGTGGGCGCATACAACGGTTTACTAGCCGCAGGAAAGAAATTGAAGCGATATGACCTCAAGGCTGCAAATGAATGTGAAGACCGAAAAGAAGTAGAAAGAGAGCTGCAAAAGGTCGACCTTCCCAAAGATTTCAAAATAGTGTTGACCGGCAAAGGACGCGTTGCCGGCGGAGCAATGGAAATATTAGATGTAGCGAAAATCAAGAAAGTATCTCCTAATGCATTTTTGGAAACAGATTTTTCTGAACCGGTTTACACACAACTGGGCGTTCAGGATTACAATAAGACTAAGGACGGTACTGAATTCAATAAATCAGAGTTTTATAATCATCCCGAAAGGTTTGATTCCGATTTCATGAAATACGCGAAGGTGGCAGATATGTACATCTCCTGTCACTACTGGGATGCGAATGCCCCCTTTATCTTTACTCGAAACGATGCAAAAGACCGCGCATTCGACCTGAAGGTGGTTGCCGACATAAGTTGCGACATCGACGGTCCGGTAGCGAGCACTTTACGGCCTTCTACGATCGAAGACCCACTTTACGGTTACGATCCGCAATCAGAGAAAGAAGTCGATTTCACAAATGAAAATGCCATAGGTGTAATGGCTGTGGACAATTTGCCTTGCGAACTTCCCAGAGATGCTTCAGAAGATTTCGGGGAGGAATTGATGAAATACATCCTTCCTGAACTTTTGGAAAAGGAAAATTCATCCGTGATTCAAAGGGCTACGGAAACCGATTTACAGGGAAATTTGACAGCGGAGTTTGCCTACCTTCAGGATTATATCGAGGGCCAAGAGTAGCTAGACATTTTTTAAATCTGAAATAGTTTGTTTCGGGTCATCAGAGCCGAACACAAAGCTGCCTGCTACCAAAACATCTGCCCCCACTTCGATGAGTTTAGGAGCATTGTTCAAGTTTACCCCGCCGTCCACTTCGATCTTGGCTTTCGATCCTGATTTTTCAATCAGATTTCTGGTACGCTCAATCTTCCGATAGGTATTTTCAATAAATTTTTGCCCGCCATAACCCGGATTGACGGACATGATCAGGACCAAATCTATATCAGAAATAATGTCTTCCAAATCATTTACGGCAGTATGCGGATTAAGTGAAACTCCCGCACTCATCCCTTCGGCTTTAATGCCCTGAATGGTGCGGTGGAGGTGATTACATGCCTCGAGGTGAACCGTGAGAATATTTGCTCCTGCTTTTTTAAACTGACTGATGTATCTATCAGGATCCACAATCATTAAATGGACATCCATCGGTTTGAGCGTGTGCTTGGTAATAGCTTCCATGACCGGAAAACCAAAAGATATATTGGGAACAAAGACACCATCCATGACATCAATATGAAACCAGTCGGCTTCGCTTTGATTGAGCATTTCAATGTCGGTGATAAGGTTGGCAAAATTTGCTGCCAAGATTGAAGGAGCGATCAAATGTCCCATACAATTTTTTTGCAAAGGAAATAAAAAAGGGGGTTATCTACCCCCTCTTTAATAGTTGTTTGAATTGATTGCTATCCTAAATATGATCGCAGCATGGTGCTTCGCGAATTGTGTTTTAACCGTCTTAATCCTTTTTCTTTGATTTGGCGAACTCTTTCTCTTGTCAAGTCGAATCGATTTCCAATTTCTTCGAGAGTTAATGGATTTTCACCGGTTAACCCGAAATAAAGCCTGATAACGTCTGCCTCTCTCGCGGTAAGCGTGTGCAGAGAGCGTTCAATCTCCAATCCTAATGATTGAGAAATTAAGTTATCATCGGGTTTAGGGTTATCCTCGCTGCTGTAAACTTCGTGCATACTACCTGATGCATCGTCGTCCATTCCCAATGGCGCATCCATACTGACCGCTTTATTGGCATTTTTCAGCGATTGCTGTACTTCTTCCAAAGTCATTTCAAGGCACTCAGCAATTTCTTCACTCGTAGGAGGACGCTCAAACTCTTGCTCTAACTTAGCAAAAGCCTTGTTTATTTTATTGACCGAACCGATTTTATTCAGTGGCAGTCTGACAATACGCGCTTGCTCGGCTAGAGCTTGAAGGATGGATTGTCTTATCCACCATACCGCATAGGAGATGAATTTAAATCCTCTGGTTTCGTCAAAGCGTTGAGCAGCCTTGATCAAGCCAAGATTTCCTTCATTTATCAAATCGGGAAGAGTAAGTCCTTGGTTTTGATATTGCTTCGAAACCGAGACGACAAATCGCAAATTGGCTTTTGTCAACCTCTCCAGTGCATCGTGATCGCCCTTCTTGATTCGTTGTGCCAGACTTACTTCCTCTTCCGGAGAAAGTAATTCGACACGACCGATTTCCTGAAGGTATTTGTCGAGAGAAGCGGTTTCGCGATTGGTGACTTGTTTCGTGATTTTTAGCTGTCTCATGAAAGTGTTCTACAAGTGTTTTTATCAAAGAAAATTTCGTCTGATATAACGACACCCGCTGATTTTTAGTTACAAAAAATCAAGCGGGTGTCAGTACTTGTAGCTCTCATCTACCTTATTCATAGTAGATTATGAGAAAGCTAATTCAAATTGAATTTATTCCTTTCCGGCAGGTTTTTCCAACAATACCTTCCGAGAAAGTTTTAGTTTTCCTGTTTTAGGATCTTTTCCTGTCACTTTGAATTTAACGAACTCACCTTCTTTCAAAACGTCCTCAACTTTTTCTACTCTTCTCCATTCAAGCTCGGAAATGTGGAGTAGGCCGTCTACGCCGGGCACTACTTCTACGAAAGCTCCGTAAGGCATGATTGTCTTAACCTTTCCTTCGTATTCTTCACCGACCTCTACAGTAGGAGGGAAGGCAATATCTCTTACGCGCTTCTCAGCTGCATCAATGTCTTCCTTATTGCTGGAAACGATATCAACTTTACCACCTTCGGGGACTTCTTCGAGAACAATCTCAGTATTCGTTGTATTCTGAATGTCTTGAATGATTTTTCCACCAGGTCCGATTACGGCGCCAATCATGTCTTTTGGAATAACAAACGAAATAATACGTGGAGCATGAGGCTTGTAGTCTTCTCTTGGTTTATCGATGCTCTTAAGCATTTCACCCAAAATATGAGCGCGACCATCACGAGCTTGATAAAGTGCTTTTTTCAAGATTTCAAAACTCAATCCGTCGATCTTGATGTCCATTTGACAAGCCGTCAAACCTTTTGACGTTCCGGTCACTTTGAAGTCCATATCACCCAGGTGATCTTCATCTCCTAAAATATCCGATAATACGGCGTACTTTCCGCTTTCGGGATCGGTAATCAAACCCATGGCAATTCCTGAAACAGGAGCCTTGATTTGTACACCACCATCCATCAATGCTAAGGTTCCCGCGCATACGGTGGCCATCGATGAAGAACCATTCGATTCCAAAATATCACTTACCAAACGAATGGTGTATGGATTTTCAGGAGGAGTAGGGAGCATTCCCTTCAGGGCACGCAAAGCAAGGTTTCCGTGACCGATTTCTCTCCTCGAAGTACCGCGAATCGGGTATGCCTCCCCTGTCGAAAAGGGAGGAAAGTTATAGTGGAGCAAGAAATTCTCGGTTCCTTGAACCAAAGCACCGTCGATCATCTGCTCATCCATTTTCGAACCGAGTGTCAAGGTCGTCAATGATTGTGTTTCACCTCTGGTGAATATTGAAGAACCGTGCGTTCCCGGCAGGCAGTCTACTTCCGTCCAAATAGGTCGGATATCCGTGGTTGCTCTCCCATCGAGGCGGATGCCCTCATTCAATACCAAGTCACGGATGGCTTTTTTCTGCGCTTTCTTAAAGTATTTTTTGATCAAGTCACCCTTCTCTTCCAATTCTTCCTCAGAATATTTGGATCTGAACTCCTCTCTCAATTCTGAAAAAGCCGTTCCGCGTTCTTCTTTGCCAAGTTGCTTTTTGGCAATATCATAGCATCCTTGGTAGCAAGCATCCATTACTTCCTTAGCCAGTTCCTCGTCGTTCGTCTCGTGACTGTATTCACGCTTCGGTTCTGATTTCTCAACCATTTTCCCAAATTCCTTGAGTGCTTGGCAGTGAACTTTAATGGCTGCATGAGCCGCTTCAATAGCGCTCACCATCTCGTCTTCAGAGACTTCGCTCATTTCGCCTTCTACCATTACGATACTCGATTCGGTACCGGCAATGATCATATCGATATCACTTCCTTCAAGCTCATCGAAGGTTGGGTTGATTATGAATTTTCCGTCTTTTCTTCCGACACGCACCTCTGAAACAGGGCCGCTGTAAGGAATGTCAGAAACTGCCAATGCAGCCGAAGCCGCAAGACAGGCCAGTGCATCAGGCATATGATCTTTGTCGGAAGACATCAATGCAAGCATGATTTGCGTTTCCGAGTGGTAATCATCCGGAAATAAAGGACGCAATGCACGGTCAACCAATCGCATGGTCAGAATTTCGTTATTGCTTGGACGCGCTTCTCTTTTAAAGAAACCACCGGGGAATCTACCTGTTGACGCGTATTTTTCACGGTAATCAATGGTTAAGGGAAGGAAGTCAATTCCTTCTTTTGCTTCTTTGTTGGAAACAACGGTTGCCAGGAGCATTGTGTCTCCCATTCTCAGCATCACAGAACCATCGGCCTGCTTTGCTAGTTTACCGGTTTCCAGAGTGATGGCCTTTCCATCACCTAAGTCAATCGTTTTACTTTTTAGTTCGTAATTCATCTGTTGTGTGTATATGTATTGAAACAAAAAGAGGCAATAGTCCCTTTGACGTATTGCCCCTTCAAGTATTTATAATCTTTTCGGTAAGAACAATTATTTTCGAATACCTAGTTCTTTAATAATCGCTCTGTATCGGGTAATGTCTTTCTTGATCAAGTAATCCAGAAGCTTTCTTCTCTTTCCTACCAATGCTACCAGTGCACGTTCCGTGTTGAAGTCCTTTCGGTTTTTCTTCAGGTGCTCTGTCAGGTGGTTGATTCTGTAAGTAAAAAGAGCGATCTGCCCTTCCGTTGATCCAGTGTCATTTTCAGACTTACCGTGTTTTTTGAAGATCTCTGCCTTCTTTTCCGGAGCTAAATACATTCCTAAATTTTTCTAAATGTTAGTGATGCGGTTAAAAATAAGGGTGCAAATATAGGCTTTATTTTTTGCTTTCCTCTTGTTTTTCAAACATTGATAAAGTCAGGTTCAGCTTCTCTTTAAGATGATGTCTGTGAACAATGAAATCCAAGAAACCATGCTCCAGCAAAAATTCACTTCGTTGAAAGCCTTCAGGCAAATCTTTTCCAATCGTTTCTTTCACAACGCGCGGACCGGCAAAGCCAATTAAGGCTTTAGGTTCGGCAATGTTCAAATCGCCGAGCATGGCAAAGCTGGCAGTGACTCCCCCTGTGGTAGGGTCGGTCAAAAGGGAAATGAATGGCAAGCCGGCGTCGCTCAATAAAGTGAGCTTGGCCGAGGTTTTAGCCATTTGCATTAGCGAAAATCCAGCTTCCATCATTCGTGCTCCTCCCGATTTTGAAATCAATAGAAAGGGACACTTTCGATCAATGGCCTTATCGATGGCCTGCGAAATTTTTTCTCCAACTACGGATCCCATCGATCCGCCGATGAAGGCGAAATCCATGCATGCCACAACGATTTCTTTTCCATCAGATTTTCCGTACGCCGTTCGAATGGCATCTTTTAATCCTGTCTTCTTCTGGCCTGCTTTAATTCTGTCAGGATATTTCTTTGTATCCTGAAATTTCAGTGGATCACCCGAGGACATGGTGCGATTGAATTCCGTAAATTTCCCTTCGTCAAAAAGTAACGAGAAATATTCCGCACTGCCTATTCGGTCATGATGGTCACATTTGCTGCATACCCACGTATTATCAATATGTTCGTCCATACTGACTACCGTGCTACACTCGGGACATTTATACCAAAGACCTTCGGGGGTTTCCTTCTTGTCTTTGGTAGATGTCGTAATCCCTTCTTTGATTCTTTTAAACCAACCCATTTTGTTGCAATCTTAGGACAAAACTATAAAAAACTACTTCGCCAATATCAAAATGGATAGCCTATACCAATATTGAGATTCCATTGCCATCGATAATAAGAGAATTGTGTGTCATCGTCAACTGCATTCAAATCATCGATATAGTCGTTGTATCGGTCTTTTGACTGAAACAACCATCGCTCGCCCGGGTCTAAAGAGGGATCCTTTACTTGAAGTCCTAAGTCTAAACGGATCAAGAAGAAATCGAAGTTAAAACGTGTTCCCGCTCCGGCACCTACTGCCATTTCGCTTAGAAATCGATCAAATTCGAAAAGTGCTCCCGGTCGTTCCGTCTCATCACCCATGATCCAAATATTCCCTGCATCTATGAAAAATGCCCCTTCCAGTATGTCAGTTATGTCAAAGCGGTATTCAATATTACCTTCTATCAGGATGTCTCCGATCTTATCAAAATTCTGGACCGGATCTCTAAAGCTCCCGGGCCCCAAGGTTCTGGCTTGCCACGCCCTGATGCCATTTGCCCCTCCCGCGAAGAAACTCTTTTCAAAGGGTAATACGTCGAGATTATCTAAGGGAATTCCTACACCCGCTGATATTCGGTAAGCCGTACTCATTTTTTCATTCGGAATATTGTAAAACCTGAAATCATGAACGGTTTTTAAATATTGAGCAAACTGAATTCCCAAAGCTTCAAATCCACCGTTCTCATTGACCGTTGCATTCGAGAGTTGATAAAAGCCTCTCAAAAGTGATCCTGCAGATTCTATTTCTGCTCGGTAGAAGTAGAGGTTTCTCTTGGGGTTGGATTGTCTTTGTGTGTTGAGAATGAAGGCAACTCTCGTGCTTTGGATAAAGTGATCCTGAAAGCTATTGGTAAGAAAAGGATCGTTGATTTCTTCCAGTCGGTCGTCAAAGGCTGATGAACGATCTATTTTTATCAGACTCAATTCCAGCGGGCTTATTTGCCACTCCTTTGTTGCCGTTTCATTCCAGCGATAAACGATTGAACCAAAAGACCTTGTTCTTTCGTAGTCAGGTCTGCGCTGATAGGATAGATTGGTGATTAAAGAAGTTCGCGGGTTGGCAGATTTCGCGAATCTATCCGGACTGAAGGGTAGTAAAAAACGCGGGAATGTTAATGATATTTGAGGTCCGAATTCAAGGGTGTTGAACCCCAAACCTTGTCCAACATCGTTGTTCGTTCCCGATTCGGTCAAAAGTTGCTGAGCCTCCAGTCCTCCGCTGATTTCCATACTCAACACTTCTGCACCTCCAAAAATGTTTCGATTCCGATACCCGATCGTTCCTGATATGCCTAGAAAGCCTCCTTGATTTGTTCCATTCCATTCCAGTGAAAAATTTTGCTTTGCCGCCGGTGACAGTCCAATATTAACCTTGAGGAGTCTATTTTCTACATCTTCAGTGACGGGCGAAAACTCAATGGTCGCTGCTCTTACTATTGGCAGTGTGCTCAATCGCCGATAAGTTCTGGTTACTTTCTCTAAATCGTAGTATTCGCCTTCCTCAAAGATGATATTCTGAGCAATGGTTTTTGGCTTTACTTTGAGTTGATTCTGATCGATAATTCGATATTTTTTTAACCACAAGGTATCGGCTACGAAAACCTCATCGCCTCTTAAAAATGGACGGTCGATTACCGTAATTTCACTCAGCTTGAATTGTTTGTAAGGCTTTACGATGAGTGAATCGGGATTACCTTCATAAGGGACTTGTCGCGGGATGATTCCCAATTCCAGATTTACCGCGTGTTGGTTAAGAGAAGAGTCTACATCAAAATAGATCAACTCTTTATTGAAGTCGTAGTATCCTCTGTTCTTAAAGTAAGTGGTGAGTTTCTTTCGTTCTTCCTCGAGCTTTTCAATATCAAACCGATCACCGACTTTGACCACTTTTCCGATTGTGCGTGATTCGGATGTTAATTTTACCAGGTTGTCGTCCTGTATGTCAAAAGAAATGGAATCGATGAGGTATGGTTTCTTTGCATCAATGATGTAAACAGCGGTCTTCATTTGCTTTTTCTCCATCGTATTTATTTCTGAAGAAACTTCTGCATTGAAGTAGCCGTGTTTAACTAAAAACGTACGAAGTTGATCTGTGCTTTTATTCACAAGTGTGGAGTCGAAAACAACGGGAGGCTCTCCTACCGTCTCTCTCCACCATGAGCCGAATGGTTTAAAGTCTTTAGGTTCTTTGCCCTTTTCAAGACGCTTCTCATTTTTCTTTTGCAATTTTCGCAATCGTTTTTCATTGCGTTTCTCAAATTTATCGGGGTTTGGCACATTGTAGGCCCACAAGTAAAAGCGCGTACCGAGAATCTTTCTGTTTGGCTCTTGCCTGACCACTTCTTTTAAATCCTCCTTATCTATCTTTGGCTCCTCTTCAAACACAAACTTGTTCTTCTTCAGGAGGTATTCATCATTCGCCAGGCGCTTAGTAGGGTTGCACCCATTGAGGATAAACGCTCCAAGAAGCACAGCCACTAGTATCGACTGTCGACGAAACTTCAGAAGAAGAACAGAATGAGAGCTGGAAATATGACCGATCATTTATCGAATAACCAAATGAAGATGGTGAAATCGCTTCAACAAAAAAAATACCGCGATGAACACGGTCTTTTTTTGATAGAAGGCGTCAAGCCGGTGAATGAAGCCATTCACTCAGTGGCAAAGTTAGAAATGATTGTTTATGCCTGTGCTCCTGATGAATTACCTTTTCAATTACCTGAAAACAGTTTTCGAGTTACGCCGAAGGATTTAAGAAGAATTTCATCGTTGAAAAATCCTAATCGGGTTTTGGCGGTTTGCCGTAAAGAGATTCCCGTTGAAGAATACCATAACGATTGGGTCGTTGTTCTAGACCAAGTTTCAGACCCGGGAAATTTGGGTACTATCCTCCGTATTTGCGATTGGATGGGTATAGGCCAAATCGTTTGCGATAGAGATTCCGTTGATCTTTATAACCCCAAAGTAGTCCAGGCCAGCATGGGTAGTATTTTTCGGGTGAAAGTAACTTATGAAGATCTGCCCGAATTTTTGAATGAATCCGGGGTTGAGAATATTTTAGAAGCTGACATGGAAGGTACGTCAGTAGATGAATATGATTTTCCCGAAAAGGGCATTTTGGTGATGGGGTCGGAATCTCATGGTTTGCGAGCAGAGGTGTCTGCTCTTTGCACAGAAAATGTGAGTATACCTCAATTTGGTGGCGGAGAATCACTCAATGTGGCAGTGTCCACGGGGATTTTACTCTCTCATCTCAGGCAGAGGCGCCCACTTTAGCAGAAATGCTTTCAGCGATGTTCATACCGTCAATCGCGGCAGATACAATCCCGCCTGCGTACCCTGCTCCTTCACCCCCCGGGTATAAACCGGCAACCAACGGATGTTCCATGAGCTCGTTTCGAGGGATTCTCACCGGAGATGATGTCCGCGACTCTGTTGCCACCAATACAGCCTCGTTGGTACCGTAGCCCCTCATTTTCTTGCCAAATACTTTTAGGGCTTCCGCCAAACGTGATGAAACCGTCGATGGTAAAACCTCTCTCAACTCAACCGAATTCAAGCCTGGTTGATAACTGCATTTCGGGAGATCCGAGGAAACTTTTTTTGCTACAAAGTCCATCATTCGCTGTGCCGGGGCAATTTGTCCCCCTCCTCCTGCCTTCCATGCAAGTTGCTCTATCTTTTTTTGGTAGTCTAATGCAAGCAACGGATTGCCGGTATTTTTGGGGTCGAACGCTTCGGGAGTGATGCTCACCACCATTCCAGAATTAGCGTATGGATTGTTCCGTTTTGATGGCGACCAGCCGTTGGTCACAATTTCCTCTTGAGCGGTAGCGCAGGGCGCGATAATCCCTCCCGGGCACATGCAGAAGGAGTAAACACCCAAACCCTTTACTTGATGTCTTAGCGAATAGGCCGCCGGTGGCAAGAATTCGCCACGTTCTTTGCATTTATACTGCGCAGCATCAATTACTGCTTGCGGGTGCTCAATTCTTACACCTAGTGCAAATGGTTTTGATTCAATGAGAACATCTCGTCTGTGAAGCAAGTCGAAGATATCTCTTGCCGAGTGTCCGGTCGCCAAAATCATCTGCTCACATGCTTGCCATTGATCCTCATTGAGGCAAATGCTTTTCAACTTTCCGTCTTCGATTCGGATATCCGTCAGCTTTGTGTCAAAATGTACCTCGCCACCACAATCCACAATAAATTCACGAATCTTTGTGATGAGCTGAGGGAGTTTATTGGTTCCGATGTGAGGATGTGCATGCACCAGAATGTCAGGAGATGCGCCGAATGCCACCAGGAAGTTCAATATTTCATTTACGCTTCCGCGCTTCTTTGAGCGGGTGTAAAGCTTGCCATCACTGTAGGTCCCCGCTCCACCCTCGCCAAAGCAGTAGTTGGATTCAGGATTAACGATTTGTTCTTTATTCAGTTTTGCCAAGTCCCGCCTTCGGGTACGTACATCTTTGCCTCTCTCGATCACTATTGGCTTCAAGCCTCGCTCAATGAGCCGGATGGCAGCAAATAAACCACACGGGCCGCTGCCGATCACATATACCTCTCGAGCATGTTCAATATTTCTGGCTAAAGGAGCTTTCACTGCAGGAGAATGCTGACCAATCGCACAACGCAGGCGAATCACTACCGGCTTTTTTCGCGCGTCGATGGATTCTTTTAACACATAAAAAGGCTCGCCGATTTTTTTTCCTCTGGCGAGCAAAGCCGATTCTATGGCTTCGGGTTTTTCGACCTCATGTGGCAATAAGGTGATTTCAAGAATTTCGGGCATTAGCCTTCAAAGGTAAAAGAGATCATGAAGGTACGGCTGCGTAAGCCTTGCAAAGGAGCAGAGAATTGAGTGTCTTCTTCTACCAGAATATTCGGTATGCCGACTGCCATTTTCAATTCTATTCCGAACTTGAAATAAGGCAAGAAAAAATCTAGACCACCACCGAATTCCATAGCGAAGTCGTTCCGTTGTGCTTTTACGATAATCTCTTCCGCAATAGCGTTTTTCACGTCTTTTTCCGACTGCATGTTTATGCGGAAACGTGCCCCAACCAAACAATAGGCAGCTAAATTGTTCAGGCGATCGGTCCTGAATTTAAAATTAACCGGAAAATCGATATAGGTGAATTCTATCCGCTTCTCATAAGATGTGGTACTGTCAGGAGTAGCAAAAAATTCGTATTCCAAAACGCGGTCTTCGAAGCTCAAAGTGGGCAGAAAGCGTAGACTGACGTTTTTAGTGAAGTTAACGGAAGTGATGATTCCCAGATTGAAGCCGGGCGCATTTCTGCTGTTCACCGCAAGGAGAGAGTCCTGAAAACCTGTGGAAGCCTTGCGATCAACGTAAACGTCGGCACTATTGAATCCCAGCATAAAGCCAAAATGGTACTTCTTCTTATCAAACCCTCCTAGATTTTTTGGCTTATAGCCCTTTTGGGCCAAAACCGCACCGGAGATAATCAGAAGAACGATTATGAGGAAGTTTTTTTTCATATCGACTAAAGCAGAACGAAATTAGCCAATTATTATTTCCAAGCAGTGTAGATCGAGGCAATTCCGCCGGTCACCGTTTTTTGGTTGGACCGATTAAAGCCCGCTTTTGTCAAAACGGCCTCAAAATCTTTCCCTTCGGGAAAAGCTAATACCGACTTGGGGAGGTAGGAGTAGGCGGCTTTATCCTTAGAAATAGCTTTGCCAAAAAGCGGCATGATGTATTTGAAATAGCCGAAATAAATTTGCTTCAACGGAAAATACTTAGGCTTTGAAAATTCAAGGATGATAGCTTTTCCTCCGGGGCGCAGAACGCGTTGGATTTCTTTCAAACCCGCAAGTAGATCTTGAAAGTTTCGCACTCCGAAACTGACGGTGACTGCATCAAATGAGTCGTCTTCGAAGGGCAAATTCTCAGAATCGGCATTAATGAAGGTCATTTTATCAGACAAGCCTCGCTTCTTAATTTTCTTTCGGCCTATTTCGAGCATACCATCCGAAATATCAATTCCTGTGATTTCTTCCGGTTTGAGCTTCATTGCCTCAAAGGCAAAATCGCCTGTTCCTGTGGCCACGTCCAGAATATTCTTGGGTTGGTCTTCCCGCAATATTTTGATGGCTTTTTTTCTCCACTGCTTGTCGATGCCGAGCGAAAAAAAGTGATTCAAAAAATCGTAGCTGCCCGAAATGTTGTTGAACATCTCAGCGACTTGCTTCTTTTTTGAGTCTGACGTTTCATAAGGAGTAACCGTGTCGTGCTTCATCATAACAGTTCCATTAACAATAGCGGTGGCTTAAAGTTGCTGCAGGTGATGCTTTGCTTCTTTTAGCAATTGGTCGCGATCAATGGGTACTACACCTACTCGTTCACAAACCAAGCCTCCTGCCAGATTTGCCAAAGCTGCTAAAAAGGTGGTATCCGTCTTAATGGCCAAGCAAAGTGCAGCTACTGAAATAACCGTGTCGCCCGCCCCTGACACGTCAGAGATATTTCTGATATGGGCGGGAATGCGGCTTTCATTCTCACCATCTTTTACGTAAACCCCCTCTTCACTCAACGTAATCAAAGAGATTCGATTATCGATTTGTTTTTCGAGTTTCTCGACCGCCTCTCGCAATGCCAATTGATCCTTTTTATCAAATTCCACTTTTAAGCCTTCACGCAATTCTTTGAGATTCGGCTTGAAAAGAGTGACTCCTCGAAAGCTAAAAAAGTTAACTTTTTTAGGATCAACCGTCGTGGGAATTCCGTGCTTCTTTGCCAGTTGGATCGATCGAGAAATGACTGTCCTCGTGAGTAGGCCTTTGTTGTAATCTTCAAAAATGATTACATCTGGTTTCTCGTTTTCTACAACCTTTTCCAGATTTTCAAGAAAGGCTTTTTCCTCGCTCTCATCCAGCATTCGTGTGGACTCCTCATCAACACGGACAATATGCTGATGGCCACTGATCACGCGGGATTTGACCGTAGTCGGTCGTGTGTCGGAGTAAACTATTCCATCTGATGACAATCCCCTTCGACTCAATAAGTCAGCCATGGATTTACCCTTGGCGTCTTTTCCCGCTATGGCGCAAACGATGGGCCGGGCGCCCAAGGCAGCCACATTCAGCGCTACATTTGCCGCACCACCCAATCGGTCTTCCCTTTCGGTAACGGTGATGACCGGGACCGGTGCTTCCGGTGATATTCGCTCTACCTTGCCCCAGAGGTAGGCATCGATCATAACATCACCGATCACCAAAACCTTTTGGTTTTTGAAATTCTCGAAAAGCTGATCGATCTCCTGAGGCGTCATTTACTTGAGTTGGTTCAAGGCCTTTGCCATTCTTTTCGCGGCTTCTTCCAGCTCGGCTTGAGATGCCGCGTAAGATAGCCGGATGCATTCAGGGGAGCCGAAAGCACCTCCGCTTACAGTAGCCACGTGAGCCTCAGTCAACAGATATTCAGCCAGATCGTTGCTGTTTTGAATCACCGTGCCATTGTGGCTCTTTCCAAAGAAGCTCGAAATCCGTGGAAACATGTAAAAGGCTCCTTTTGGTTGATTGATTTCAACTCCCTCGATATCAGTGAGTAATTTTCCAAAAAGTTCGCGCCTTTTCAGGAAGGTGGCCTTCATTTCGTCCACAACTGAAGGCTCAGCTTCTATAGCGGCCTTTGCGGCACGCTGAGAGATGCTGCTTGCCCCTGAAGTGAATTGGCCTTGGAGCTTATTACATGCCTTCGCTATCCACAAGGGAGCTCCAATGTAACCAATACGCCACCCGGTCATGGCAAATGACTTCGAAACACCATTTACTGTAACGGTCTGCTCGTAGATCTCATCGATCGATCCCAGACTGAAGTGATTTTCGGTGTAGTTGATGTGCTCGTAAATCTCATCGCTTACTGCAATAAGGTTTGGAAAATCTTTAATCACTTCGGCCCATTCTTTGAGCTCTTGTTCGCTATATACCGATCCGCTTGGATTGCACGGTGAGCTGAATATCAGCATGCGTGTTTTTTCCGTAAGGTTTTCTCGAAGCTTTTCTGCTGAGACCTTGTAATCATCCTCAATCGAGGTAGCGATGACCACGGGGGTTGCTCCTGCCATCTTCACCATTTCGATGTAAGAAACCCAATAAGGAGCCGGTAGGAGCACTTCATCACCCGGATTGACGGTGGCCAAGATCAAATTGGCCAAAGACTGCTTTGCCCCGGTAGAGACCACGATTTGCTCAGCTGAGTAATTTATGTTGTTATCCCGCTTGAATTTTCGGCTTATGGATTCTCTGAAATCGGCATATCCCGGCACAGGCATGTAGTGGGTGAAATTTTTGTCGATGCCTTCTTTGGCCGCTTCCTTAATGAAATCGGGCGTATCAAAATCAGGTTCACCCAAGCTCAGGCTGATCACTTCGTGGCCCGCATCTTTCAACTCGCGGCTTTTTCTGGCCATCGCCAGCGTAGCCGATTCGCTCAATCGCTCAAGTAGGTCTGAAACGTTTTGGTTTAAACTCATGGTTTTAATTTTGTTAAGGGATCAAACTTCGGCTTTTGCGGTGTAAACTACGAGCGCTTCTTTTAAAATATTTATGGCTTTTCTCAAGTCAGTCTCATTGAGCACATAAGCTATTCGAACCTCTTGTTTTCCTAAGCCCTTGGTGATGTAAAAGCCGCTTCCCGGAGCCAGCATTACTGTTTCACCTTCTACGCTGAAGTCTTCCAACAACCATCTGCAGAAAGCGTCGGAATCATCAATAGGAAGCTTCGCGATGCAGTAAAAGGCACCACCCGGCTTCGGGCATATTACGCCGGGAATCGAATTCATTCCCTCTACCAAAATGTCTCGTCTTTTCTGGTATTCTTCGATCACGTTGTCGAAGTAGGATTGAGGCGTTTCCAAGGCAGCCTCGGCAGCTACCTGACCCAATGTGGGCGGGCTGAGTCGTGCTTGTGCAAATTTCAAAGCAGTCTTTCTCACTCCTTCATTCCGCGTAATCATCGCTCCGATACGCGCTCCACACATCGAGTAGCGTTTCGAAACGCTGTCGATTAATATGACGTTCTCATCCATCCCTTCCAAGTTGTAAACACTGAATGGTGTTGCTCCGTCATAACAGAATTCGCGATACACTTCGTCTGCGATGAGGTAGAGGTCGTGTTTCTTTGCCAGATCGGCAATGGCTTGAATGTCTTCTTTACTGTAAACTGCTCCCGTTGGATTCCCGGGGTTGCAGAGTACAATTCCCTTTGTTTTCTCCGAGAGAAGTTTTTCGAATTCGGCCACGGGTGGTGGGGCAAACTCAGCTTCGATAGTGGCCGTGATAGGCTTCACGTGTACACTTGCCATAGTGGCAAAACCGCTATAATTAGCGTAGTAGGGTTCAGGAATAATCACTTCATCTCCGGGATCGAAGCAGGTCATCATGGCAAAAACCAATGCTTCCGAACCTCCTGTAGTGATAAGAATATCGTCCGTTTTCGCAGGAATACCTTGGTCTTGGTAGTAGGTGGCCAACTTTTCTCGATAAGAGGCAAAACCTTCCGAGCTGGAATACTCTATTACATCTCTCTGCAGGTTTTTCAGACAGCTCATAACCACCTCAGGTGTTTTGATGTCAGGCTGACCTATATTGAGATGAATCACTCTTTTTCCTTCTGCTTTTGCCTTTTCGGCAAAGGGCATTAGTTTCCGAATGGGTGATTCGGGCATTTCAGCGGACTTCCGGGATAATTTCGGCATTGCTTGTTATTTAGAGAGCACAAAAATCCGAAAAATTCGGGCATAAAAAAAAACCGCCTTAGCTTAAACTGAAGCGGTTTTCTGAATTATATATTATTTGGAATTTGCAGAGAGTTCGAGACCAAGGCTTGCGACGATCCGAAAATAAGAAGTTTACTAAAGGTAAATGACTTGATTTCGGGAGAAGCGTAACGCAGATATCGGACTCTATGCAATAGCCAAATTAGTTGGCCATTGGAGCCCCGTCCTGTTTTTTCACAGGCATGCTCTCCGTATTCTCAGAAGCCAATACTTTTCCTTTGATACGCACTACCATAGTGGGATTAGTAACAGCATTAGAAGTAATGGTAACTGACTTATTAATAGCTCCAACTCGCTTCGTGTCGTAACGTACGGTCATTACAGCAGACTCACCCGGCATGATGGGCTCTTTCGGCCACTCAGGTACGGTGCATCCGCAAGAACCTTTGGCACGAGAAATAATCAACGGCTCGCTACCGGTATTCGTCAAAGCAAATTCACAAGAACCATTCGCGCCTTGCTTGATGGTTCCGTAATCGTGAACTTCTTTGTCAACTGTAATTTCAGGACCACCGGTCACTGCTTTTGCATCTTGTGCGTATCCTCCCATTGCTGTGAAGGCAACTACGGCGAGGGATAGTAAAAACTTTTTCATTGGATTATTTTTTTGATTCAGCGTAAAAGTAAACGATGCGAGTAGAAAGCTTAACGAGCTTAACAAAACATTAACAAGATTGCGGAAGCCTTTGAAAACCTTGACTCAGCCCCATCCATTTTTCTAACTTTGCCGACTTATTGTTTTTCACCTTTATCTCATGGAAATAAGCAAGAAGTACGATCCCGCCACGGTAGAGTCCAAATGGTATTCTTATTGGCTGGAACACCGCTTTTTCAACTCGACTCCCGATGATCGCGAGCCCTATACGGTAGTTATTCCCCCACCCAACGTTACGGGCGTATTGCACATGGGGCACATGCTCAATAATACCATCCAAGATGTATTGGTGAGAAAAGCGCGTATGGAAGGTAAAAACGCCTGCTGGGTGCCTGGAGTTGATCATGCGTCAATCGCGACGGAGGCCAAAGTGGTTCAACGCTTGCGCAACGAGGGAATTAAGAAAAGTGACTTGAGTCGAGAAGATTTCCTCAAGCATGCCTGGGAATGGAAAACCGAGCACGGAGGAATCATTTTGGAGCAATTGAAAAAACTTGGCGCCAGTTGCGATTGGGAGCGTGAGTCTTTTACGATGGATCCCGATTATTCGAAAAGTGTAATTGACACCTTTATCGATCTTTACGAAAAAGGCTATATCTATCGCGGCAAGCGTATGATTAATTGGGACCCTGCTGCGAAAACCGCCCTCAGCGATGAGGAGGTGATTCACAAAGAGGTGAACTCAAAACTTTATCATGTCCGCTATCAAATTGCAGATTCGGAAGAATTCCTGACCATCGCGACCACGCGACCCGAGACCATTTTGGGCGATACCGCCATTTGTGTAAACCCAAATGATGATCGCTACAAACACCTTCATGGCAAGAAAGCCATTGTGCCGATGGTAAATCGCGAGGTGCCTATCATCACAGATGAATACGTCGACATGGAATTTGGAACGGGCTGTTTGAAAATAACGCCCGCTCACGATGTGAATGACTACGAATTAGGTGGAAAACACAACCTGGAAACCATTGACATCCTGAATGAAGATGGTACGCTCAGTGAAGCCGCGAGCTTCTATGTGGGTGAAGATCGATTCGAGGTTCGCAAAAAAATAGCTCGTGATCTAAAGGAGCAAGGTAGCTTGGTGAAAGAAGAGCCTTATCAAAACAAGGTAGGCTATTCAGAAAGGACAGATGTACCGATTGAGCCGCGCTTATCGCTGCAATGGTTTGTGAGCATGAAAGAATTCAGCAAGCCTGCACTGGATCATGTAATGAACGACGACGTTCAGTTTTGGCCACCGAAATTCAAGAACTCTTACCGCCATTGGATGGAGAACGTGAAAGACTGGTGTATCTCTCGACAACTTTGGTGGGGACATCAAATTCCCGCCTATTATTATGGCAATGATGAGAGTGACTTTGTAATTGCAGGATCTCTGGAGGAAGCGGTATCCAAGGCTTCTGAAAAATCGGGAATCCCGATCACTAAGGATCATTTAAATCAGGATGAAGATGTGTTGGACACCTGGTTTTCTTCTTGGCTATGGCCGATTTCCGTCTTTAACGGCTTCTATTCTAAAGAAGAGATTGATTATTACTACCCCACCAATGATTTAGTAACCGCTCCTGAGATTATGTTCTTTTGGGTGGCAAGAATGATCATCGCCGGCTATGAATACCGAGGTGAGAAACCTTTTAAGAATGTCTACTACACGGGTATCGTTCGCGATAAGCAAGGCCGTAAAATGAGCAAGTCACTTGGAAACTCTCCCGATCCGATTGAGCTGATGAAGCAATACGGAGCTGACGGAGTGCGTGCGGGGATGCTTTTCTCTTCCCCTGCCGGGAATGATTTGCTCTTTGACGAATCACTTTGCGAGCAAGGAAGAAACTTTTCCAATAAAATATGGAATGCCCTCCGACTCGTTAAAAGTTGGGAGCCCGAGCAGCGTGAGCAGCCCGCGGCGGCGAAAGTAGCCCTGAAGTGGATGGACGAGCGCATCGCAGAGGTGATGACAGAACTCGATGATCACTATTCCAAATTCCGAATTTCGGACGTTTTGATGACGGCCTATAAATTTACTTGGAATGACTTCTGCAGCTGGTACCTTGAGGCGGTAAAGCCTGTGTACGGTGAGCAAATCGATGAGAAAACCCACGCAAAGGTTATTGAGCATTTTGAAACGGTGGTAAAGATTCTACACCCCTTGATGCCTTTTATCACTGAAGAAATTTGGCATCTTTTGCGGGAGCGTAAATCTCCTCAGGATAGCTTGGTTATTGCGTCATGGCCTGAAGCGGGTACACCGGATAAGGACTTCTTAAAAGGATTTTCCCGTAGTACTGAAGTGATTACTTCTGTGAGGAATATCCGCAAGCAGAATAACATTCCGAACAAGGAAAAATTGAAATTGGAGATTCGTGGTGAAGATCAGAATGAGAAAGATTTCCATTGCTTGATTGAGAAGCTTTGCAATTTGGAGAGTATCAATGAAGTCTCCGAGTTACCTTCTCAAGCGTTTACTTTCGTGATGGGTGGAGCCGAGTACGGTGTTCCGTTCGAAGGAAGCGTAGATGCCGGAGAGCAAGCTGAGAAAATCAAAGAAGAGCTGGACTACACAAAAGGTTTTTTGAACTCGGTAAGGAAAAAGCTGGCCAACGAACGCTTCGTGAATAATGCGCCCGAACAAGTGGTAGCCAATGAGCGAAAGAAAGAAGCTGATGCGGCCGCGAAAATTGCCGTACTTGAAGATCAACTAAAAGGAATGGGAGCGGAATCTTGAAATTCGGAGCGATAGACATAGGGTCAAATGCCGTTCGGTTACTCATTGCCGATGTAATCGAAACGGAAGATGATTTGATGATCAAGAAGCTGTCCTTGACAAGAGTGCCTATTCGCTTGGGAGCTTCCGTCTTTGAAAAAGGATATATCAGTTCCAGTAAGGCCAAGCGACTGGCGAAAACCATGAAAGCGTTTCGCTACCTCTTGGATGTGTACAATGTAAAAGGTTTCAGAGCCTGCGCCACTTCTGCGATGCGAGAGGCTACGAATTCTGATGAAGTTCGCGCCCGCGTTCGAGATTATGCCAAGGTTGAAATAGAAGTCATTAATGGAAAGAAAGAGGCTGATTTGATTTTTTCGACTTTCGAGACGCAAAAGCTCGACCCGTCAGGTACTTATCTGTATATCGATGTGGGAGGTGGTAGCACCGAGATTACGTTACTGAAAAATAACAAGCGCGTGAATGCGCGTTCTTTCAAGATCGGTACGGTTCGAATATTGAAAAGCGACATCAAACCTTCGATCTGGGAAGAGATGGAGGAATGGGTTGCAGATATCACTAAGGATGAGGAGGAACTTGTTGCCATTGGTACGGGAGGCAACATCAACCGCCTTTTCAAACTGAGCTCACTGAACTACGGGGAGCTGAT